>TBL_comb48_EPIDRAFT_1002807_pt1 | contig 11911 bp, 9 predicted proteins | sample TroBogEpilimnion_37_FD_10681 | JGI IMG/M metagenome (IMG submission 10681)
AGCGTTCGCTGGCTTCGGAACTGGTGGACCCGGTGGCCGCCCGGCTCGCCCCGGACCTGGTGCTGCCACGCCCGTGCGCAGCCGGTGACATCGTTCTGCTCGATCAAAGTCCGGCGCGGCGCGCGCGCCCGCAGTTCGGTCTCTGGATCGTGGCCGACGATCCCTTCGGCATGCGCGTCCGTTACGCCCGCGTGGCGGGGACTCGCCTCAACGTCTTTCACGAGGCCAATTTCGGCGATCCGGCAACCTGGGATTCGCGCCCGCTGGGTGGACGGAATATTCTGGATATCGTAAGAGCACGCATTGTTTGGATTTCGCGCAAACTCGAAGACGAAGCCCCCCGACCGGCTGGACCGGCTGGTCCGGGCCATTGAAGCGATTGGCGAGCGCGATCGCCGCAGCGTCGCCGAGGCCGCCGCGGTAGAGCGCCTGCGCGAGCAGGGAGCGCTGGCGCTGCACGGTATCTGCAGCCGGTTCGTCGGCAGCATCAACACGAGGCTTTCGACGCCGGAACTGATTCTGGATCCCTCCGAAATGGCCGGCAACGATTTCCGGCCGGGCCTGACCTGTTTCTTCCAGATCAACCTGCGCGGCCGGTTGCTGCAGTTTCAGTTCGCCTCCACCGAGGAACTCACCAGCCGGGACGATTTCCGCCGCCCGTACGTGTTGTCTGGTTCGCTGCGTTCATTCAATCAGGAAGCGCTCAGCCAGAGCTGCGTGGATGAACAGTTGCTCTTTTATTGCCCTGAGCCGGCCGAGGTGAACGGTGCCGGCGTCGCCGGTCCCGACGGCGCGCGCAGCGCGGCCTGGTATTACTTCGACCCCCGCACCCATCGCAGCGGTCCGGTGGGCGAGGAGTATCTGGCGGAGACCCTCGAGCGCTTGTTGTAAATTCGAGCGCAGGCTTGCCACCGCTATGCCCCGGCCAGCGCGCGCCCTTCGCCCACCTGCTGACGCCACATGGCGTAGTAGAGCCCCTTCTTCTCCAGCAGTTCGTCGTGGCCGCCAAATTCGACGATCCGCCCCCGCTCCAGCACGTAGATGCGATCGGCATGCATGACGGTGGAAAGCCGGTGGGCAATCAGGATGGTGATGGCCTCGCGGGCGGCGCCCAGACTGCGGATCGTATGGCTGATCTCTTCTTCCGTGAGTGAATCGAGCGCCGACGTCGCCTCGTCGAAGACCAGCAACTGCGGCTTCCGCAGCAGCGCGCGGGCGATGGACAGCCGCTGCTTCTCGCCGCCCGATACCTTCACGCCACCTTCGCCGATCATCGTGTCGAGGCCCTTTTCCGCGCGCGCGAGGAGGCTGTCGACCGCCGAGGCGTGCAGCACCGCCATACACTCGGCGTCGCTGGCGCCGGGCCTGACGAACAGCAGATTTTCGCGGATCGATCCGGAGAACAGCTGCGCGTCCTGCGTCACGAGCCCGATGCGCTCGCGCAGGTCTTCGATCTCGATCTGATCCTCCGGCGTCCCGTTGTAGAGAATGTGGCCGGACTTCGGCCGGTAGAGCCCGACCAGCAGCTTCACCAGCGTCGTCTTGCCCGAGCCCGACGGCCCCACGAACGCCACCGTTTCGCCGCGCCGCACGCGGAACGAAACATCGCGCAGTGCCGGCTGCGTTGCCGAGGCATGCTGGAATTCCACGTTTTCGAACAGCATCTCCCGCAAGTCGCCGAGCGCAACGGGGTGCTCGGGTCTTGGCTCCGGTTCGAGCGCCAGAATGTTTTCGAAGATCTGCAGCGAGGCCTCGGTTTCCCGGTACGTCAGCACCACGTTGCCCAGTTCCTGCAGCGGCCCGAAGATGAAGAACGAATAGATGTAGATGGAGAAGAACTGGCCGACCGTGATCCGCTGCGTGAAGATCAGGTACATCAGCAGGAAGAGGATCGAGGTGCGCAGCAGATTGACGAAAGTCCCCTGCACGAAGCTGAGGCTGCGCAGGTACTTCACCTTGCTCAGTTCGAGCTTCAAAATGCGCGCGGTGGTGGAGTTCAGCCGGTCGATCTCCTGCTGGGCAAGGCCGAGGCTCTTCACCAGTTCGATGTTGCGCAGCGATTCGGTCGTCGACCCGGCCAGCGCGGTAGTCTCGCGCACGATCTTCTTCTGGACTTCCTTGATCTTGCCGCTGAGCAGATGGCTGAGGCCGCCGAGAAGCGGGATCGTGGCCAGATAAGCCGGTCCGATCGACCAGTGCACGCGGCTGGCATAAACCATCACGAAGATGACGCCGATCAGCGTCGTGAACAGAAGATTGATCGCCACCGTGATGAGCTTTTCCACGTCCGTCCGCACCTTCTGCAGCTTGCCCAGCGTTTCGCCGCTGCGCTGATCTTCGAACAAGCCGTATGGCAGTTCGAGCGAATGGCGCACGCCGTCGGCATAAATTCGCGCGCCCACGCGCTGCGTGATCACGTTGACGAAATAGTCCTGGAAATTTTTTGCCACGCGCGAAACGAAGGCGACGCCCATTGCCGCGCCGAGCAGCAGGGAGACGCCGCGGATGAACTGCCCCACGGTGTACTCGTGAAAACGCGTGGCATAGGAATCGATGACGTGTCGGAAGATCAGCGGGTCGAGCAGAGAGAAGATCTGGTTGATGGCCGCCAGCACCAGCGCGGCTGCAACCAGCCGCCAGTAGTCGCGCAGATATCGGTAGAGGGTCGCCATGAGTGTCTTGTTTAACGTTACGGCATGGCCGGCGCGGAACCGCCGGCGCGGCGCCGCGGCAGGAAGCAACGCCGAACCGCGCCACAGAAACGCCGAACCGCGCCACGGAAAGGATGACACCGGCGCCCGGTACGTTTACACTGGCCGCAGGAGCATTCCATGCGAGCCGTCACGTTACTAACCCTTGCGGCAATCGCCGCCGTCAGCGCCCACGCGGATTTCAGTTACACCAGCACAATGAAAGTGACCGGCGGCACCATGGCCGCTTACGCCGGCACCGCCGCCAACCGCACCACGAAGTACTCGCTCAAGGGGCAGAAGATGAAGCTCGACATGGGCGACATCGCCATGATCATGGACTTCGATGCGCAAACCATCACGACGGTCAACAACACCGCGAAAACCGTGTCGGTGAAGAGCTTCAGCGATGCCGCCGCCGGCGCCTCCGGCATGGACGTCAAAATCGACGCGAAGGAAACCGGCCAGAAGAAGACCATCAACGGCTTCAGCGCCGGCGAACTGGTGATGACGATGGACGTCGACCAGCCCGGCCGCGCCGGCGGCCCGGCGATGAAGATGCAGATGGAGATGGATTCCTGGATCTCGTCCGATCCTCCCGGCACCGGCGAACTCCGCGCCTTTTACACGAAGAACGCTTCGCGTTTTCCCTATTCGGCGATGTCCGGCGGCGGCGCCAATCAAAGCATGCAGTCCGCCATGGCGGAAATGCAGAAGAAGCTTGCGGCAATGAACGGCGTCGCGGTGGAGATGATCATTCGCATGAAGACGCCTTCGGGCGCGGCCGGTGCGCCGGGAATGCCGCAGATGAGCGAGTCGCAGATGGCTCAGCTCGCCCAGGCCCGCGCCAAACTCGAAGAGATGGCAAAGAGCGGCGGACCCGCGGCAGCTATGGCGCAGCAGCAGCTGGCGCGCATGCCCGGCGGCGCTCCGGCGGCAAACAGCAACACGCCCCCCGGAGTCATGATGGAAATGACGGTGGACTCCACCGGCTTCTCCACGGCCAGCGTTCCGGACTCGGCCTTCGACATCCCGGCCGATTACAAAAAAGTCAACTGAAGCGCAGGCGCGCGTCGCCTGTCCAGGCCGGTCGTGAGATACTGTGCCAGGCGCGCATGCGCGGCTCCTGCGATGAAATTCGGCACTCTCGTTCCCCGCATTCTGATCGCCCTCGCCGCCGTCTGCGCGCTGTGGACTTCCACCGCGCAGGAGCGCGCGGATTACTACGCCACCAAACGCACGGCAGACGGCTGGCTGCAGGCAAACCGGCTGCAGCCGGGCAACGCCGAATATGTCTCGGCGCGCGCCGTCTTTCGTGCTGTCAACGGCGACCCTTCGCCTGCCGTCGATCACGACCTGCAAACCGCGGTGTCGATGAATCCGGCCGATGCCGAAGCGCTCATGGCGCTCGGTGTGCGCGCCGAACGGCGCGGCGACGATGCCGCGGCCCGCACGTATCTGGAACGCGCCGCTTCCGTCAGTCTGCTTTTCAAGCCCGCCTGGACGCTGGCGAACTTTTACTTCCGCACCGGCAATGATGCCGGCTTCTGGCCCATGATCCGGCGCTGCCTTTCGATGATCGAGTCGCATAACCTTGAACCAAGCACGTTCGATCCGGGCCCGGTCTTCGATCTTGCCTGGCATCAGGATCCGAACGCGGCCCGTATCCGCGCGCTGGTGCCGCGCCGCGCGGCCACGCTGATCCCGTACCTGCGGTATCTGCAGTCGACCGATCGCATCGGTCCCGCGATGGAGGTCTGGCCCGACGTTCTCGCCGTTGCCGATCCTTCGATTTCGTCCGACAACGAAGTGCTGCTGAGTTTTGGCGAATATCTCGTCTCCACAAAATTCGCCGCCGCCCAGGCGGCTTCCGTCTGGAACGACCTCGTGAAGCGCGGTTTCGTTCAGTCCGCCCCCGTCGACATCGCCGCGGGCGATCCCGTGGAGAATCCCGAATTCATCTCCCCGCCGATTTCGCATTTCCTCTCCTGGTATCCGGCGCGCATGGAAGGCGTCTTCGTTACTTCGTCGCCCCATGCGCTGCGCTTCGAATTTACCGGCAACGAGCCCGACACCTTCGACCTGCTCACCAAAGCGGTTCCGCTCGGTGCGGCCCGCAACTGGCGGCTGAGCTGGGAGGCCGATGTCTCGCGTCTCGAAACCACCCGCGGCGCTCCTCTCGGACTGGCCTTTCGGGTCGACGATCTGGCTGCGCTGGCTTCGAACGCCGCGACGCAGAGCGGCCCCGTCCTCTGCCCGTCGTTCGGTTCGGCGGCGAAAGGATCGTGCGCCATCGCGGTGGCGCCATCCACCAGGTTTCTGCGGTTGACGATCCACTACCAGCGGCCGGTGGGCGCCACGCGCATCAAGGGCGTCTTCGTCCTTTCCGCGGCGCATTTGGAAGCCGTACCCGCGGGAAGAGTGCCATGACCGATTCCCGTCCCATGTCCGAACACCGGGCGCGCAGTTTCGCCATCGCTCTCGCCGGCGTGCTGATTCTTTCCGTCGCCGTCGGTTTCCCTCCCGCGTACTGGCCTTCGGCCGTCGCCATCGATGCGATCGCTCTGCTCGGCCTCGTCTGGGCGCTGCGGGCCGACTCTTTCGCGCTGGATGCCTCCTCGCTGCCCGCCTGCGTTGCCATGGCGCTGATCGCCGTCTGGGGCCCGGCGCAACTACTCTTCGGTTCGAGCGTGGCGCCGTGGCGCACCGCCCGCGCCTCCATCGACTGGGTCGCTTACGGACTCGCGTTCGTCACCGCCTCGCAGATTCTGGCCTCCGAGCGCGCGCGCCATCTTTTTCTCAACATCCTGCTGTGGGCTGCAACCGTGTTTGCGGTCCTCGCGATGCTGCAGATGTCGACGTCGCCGCCTCTCGCCTACGGGATTTTCCCGGCCGACGACAGCCTCGTCGGCACCTTTCTCTATAAAAATCAGTTCGCCGCCATGATGGAACTGGCCGCGCCCATCGCCCTGTGGCGCGCGCTGCGCGGGCGCGAATCTCCCGTCGCCGGCTTGATGTTCTTCGCCGTCCTTTTTGCGGCAACAGTTGCGAGCACCTCGCGGGCCGGCGTCATTCTCCTCGCCGCCGAATTCATCTGCGCGCTGGCGATTGCCCTCTACCGCCGCCGCATTCCTCTGCGCACGGCTGCCGTGCTGGCCGGCGGCCTGGTCGCGCTCGCCGCCTTGGCCTCGGTTGTCGCGGGCCCGCAACGAATCATCGAACATTTTCACGAGCAGCACCCGTACAGCATCCGCTACCAGTTACTGGGATCGACGCTCCGGATGATCGCCGAACGGCCCTGGTTCGGCGCCGGCATGGGCACCTGGCGCCTGCTTTATCCCCGCTTCGCCACCTTCGACATCGCGCTGGTCGCCAACGAGGCCCACTCCGACTGGGCCCAGTGGGCCGCCGAGGGAGGCATTCCCTTCGTCTGCTTGATGCTCGTGCTCGTCGTTTCCACGCTGCGGGCCGGCTTTTCCACCACCTGGGGGCTGGGGGTGCTGATGGTGATGATTCACAGCCTCATCGACTATCCGACGCGCGCCGCCGCGCCCGGCCTGCTTTGGTTTTCTCTCGCCGGCGCCCTGCTCCATGCCCGCGAACCTTCGCGCTCCGGCCCCCGCCGCGGACGATCCGGCGGCCCGTCCCGGGGGCTCCCCTGACAAAGCCGTCCGCCGGGACACTACAATGGTCTCAAGCCCCTGATTTGTCGCCGGATAGTCGGCTATAGGCCGGCGATGCGTGAGATAATATCTCCATCTTCGCCACTATGGCGTTACATATGCAGCATCCGAAACTTTTAGCGTCCGCCTTCGTTTTCCTCGCCGCCCTGACATGTGCGGCTCAGGAGCAGCGGCAGCTTCCCGCTCCGTTTTCGTCAACGCAGCAGCCTGCGGCGCTGCCATTTCAGCGCATCGGGGCAGAGGATCTTATCGGGCTGCAGATTTATGATGCTCCCGAATTTACCCGCAGCATCCGTGTTGCCTCCGACGGCACCATCCGCCTCCCCATGCTGAAGGATCCGATCAAGGTGCAGGGGCTCTTCCCCAATGAAGTCGAAGCGCTGATTTCCGATGCCCTGCAACGGGACAAAATTTTCGTCGATCCGTTCGTGACCGTCAACGTTCTTGAGTACAAGAGCCGGCCCATCAGCGTGAACGGCTCGGTCAAAGTGCCAGTCATTTTCCAGGCGATCGGCACGGTGACTCTTCTCGATGCGATCGCCAGGGCTGGCGGCCTTACGGAACTGGCTGGTCCCGAAATTGTCGTGACCCGCCCCAACGGGGATAGTGGCGAGCAGTCCGTTCAGCGCATCCCGGCCAAGGCGCTGATTGCCGGCGCCGATCCGCAGCTCAACATCAAACTGGTCGGCGGCGAGGAAATTCGCGTGCCGGAAGTCGGCAAGATCGTCGTCTGGGGCAATGTGAACCGGTCGGGCGTGTTCCCGGTTCTGGATGCTGCTTCCATGACGGTCGGCACCGCGATCGCGCAGGCCCAGGGGCTGCAGCGCTACTACTCGCACGAAGCCTACATTTACCGTTCCGACGACCAGGGCGTCAAACATGAGATCAAGGTCGAACTCAACGACATCCTGCATCGCAAGTCTCCCGACGTGGCGCTGCAGGCGCGGGACATCCTTTACGTGCCCGACAGCCCGGGCCGCAGGCTGACCGCCACGGCGCTGGATCGCCTGGCCGGCTTTGCCACAGGCGCCGCGGGCAGCCTGATCTATGTCGCCGAGTCGCCGCATTAGTCTCAACCTGGCGACCCAGAACCGATCCGGATATAACCTGAAAATCAATCACCGACGATGGCCGATACCACTCAGATTCGCGATTTAGCTCCTTACACCGGCCCGATTTCCGTCGGCCCGCTGGGCGACCCCGAACCCGAAGAAAGATCACTTCCTCTTTCGCATTACGTCTGGGTGCTGCGTCGCCACCGCTGGAAGATTCTGCTTTTCATTGCAGCCTGCGTGGTTTCGACGTACCTCGTCTCCAGCCGCCTGACCCCTCTCTACGAGGCGACCACCACGATTGACGTCGATCGTCAGGCTCCGTCCAGCAATATCGGTGAGGCATCGGTCGCAAAATCGATCATTTCGCCCTACGAGGCCGACCAGTTTCTGGCTACCCAGATCGATATCATCAAGTCGGATTCGGTTCTCCGTCCCGTGGTCGAAAGGCTTCGCCTGAAGGAAGTCGAGCCCTCCTACGGCCGCACCGTCCGGACACCGGAGCAGCAGAACGCGCCCGTGTTGCTTTCCGGACTCGACGTAACGCGCCCGCCCAATACGTACCTCCTGCTGATCAAGTACCGTTCCCCGAGCCCGCAACTGGCCGCCGACGTCGCCAATGCCGTGGCGGATTCGTATCTGGAGCACTCCTACCGGATTCGCATCGATTCCTCGGCCAAACTCGGCAGCTACATGGAAGTGCAGATGGATCAGCTGCGCGCCAAAATGGAGGCTTCCAGCCAGCGCCTCAACGAATTCGAGCGGGAGATGAACGTCATCAATCCCGATCAGAAAACCAGTATCCAGTCCGCCAGCCTCCTGCAGCTGAACACCGATTACAATACGGCCAAGGACGAGCGCACCAAGAAGGAGGCTGCCTACAACGCGATCAAGGCCGGTTCCATGGATGCCGCGCTGGCCTCCAGCCAGGGCGATTCGCTGAAAAAACTGATCGAGCAGCTCGACGACGCCAACCAGAAGTTCGCCCAGGCGAAACTGCATTTCGGCGAGAACCATCCCGATTACCGCCGCGCTCAGGCACAGGTGCTGGAACTGCAGCGCCAGATTGCCGAACGCAAGGACAGCATCGTGGAACGCGTGGCCGTCGAGTACCGACAGGCAGTGGACCGCGAGAGCATGCTTCAGAAGCAGGTCGCCGAAACCCGCGGCGAGTTTGAGCGTCTGAACGCCAAGTCGGTCGACTATTCGACCCTCAAACAGGACGCCGAATCGGATAAGAAGCTCTACGACGAACTCGTGCGCAAGATCCGCGAGGCCGGCATCAATGCCACCTTCCAGGACAATTCCGTCCGCATCGCCGACCGCGCCCGCACCCCGGCGCAGCCTGTCTTCCCGCGTATGCTCCTGAATCTGGGGCTGGCCTTTGCCATCTCCAGCATGCTGGCGATCTGTGCCGCGATTATCAGCGATCTGGTGGACAACACGATTCGTGATCCCGAGGAAGTCTCGCGCAGTCTTCGCACCGAAGTCGTCGGCACACTTCCCGCCGTCCGCTCGCTGAAGGGCCGTCTTGCGCCGTACTCCTCCCCGCTCGATGACACCGGCACCAGCCTCGTTCCCGCCGAGAAGGAAAAAACAGTTTCCGGTTACGAAGAGGCCGTGCGCACCCTGCGCAATTCCATTCTTCTGACCGACTTCGACCGCCGCCTGCGCTCGGTTCTGGTGACCAGCGCCTCGCCCGCCGAAGGCAAAAGCACCGTGGCCGCCCATCTTGCCGCCGCTCACGCCGAGCAGCACCACAAGACGCTGCTCATCGACGGCGACCTCCGCCGCCCCAGCGCCCACAAGTACTTCAATCTGCCCACCACCAAGGGACTTTCCACCGTGCTGACCGGCTCGCTCCCCTGGCGCGAGGCGATTTACGACGCTCCCAACTTTCCCGACCTCCACATCATTCCCGCGGGGCCGGCGTCGCGCCGTGCCGCGGATCTGATCGGACGCCAGTTGCCGGACATTATCGAAGAAGCCATCGGCGAGTACGATCTGGTGATTCTCGATTCTCCGCCGCTGATCGGCTTCCCGGAGCCGCTGCAGATGGCGGCGAACGTGGATGGCGTTCTGATCGTCACACGCGCCGGCCATACCAACCGCAAAGCCGTATCGGCCGTGCTCGCCACGCTGAACCGCCTTCGCGCAAACGTTGTCGGTCTGGTGCTGAACGAAGTCACGCGCGAAATGAGCGACAGCTACTACTATTACGGCTACTACACGCGCTACTATCGTCCCGATTCGAACGGCAAATCCGGCAAGGCATAAATTCCGATGGGCGACATGTCTGCGATGCGTGATGCCGCCCCGCCGCACGCGGCCCGAAAACTCAAAGCCCTCGGCGAACTGGTCGAACTGCGCCCCGGATGGCGTGCCGGCGGCCGCACCGTCGTCTGGACCAACGGCTGCTTCGATCTTCTCCACGCCGGCCACGCCCGCAGTCTGCACGATGCCCGGGCCCTCGGCGATATCCTCATTGTCGGCATAAACAGCGACGCCTCCGTGCGCGCGCTGAAGGGTCCTTCGCGTCCCCTGATGTGCGAACAGGACCGGGCCGAACTTCTCGCCGCGCTTGCCGACGTCGATTACGTGACTGTCTTCTCCGAGCCGGATCCCGCCGCTGCCCTCGCCCTGCTGCAGCCCGACATCCACTGCAAGGGAGCCGAGTACGCCGATGGTTCGCGCCCCATCCCCGAACGCGCCGTCGTTGAAGCATATGGCGGCGAAGTGCGTTTCCTGCCCCTGCACCCCGGCCGCTCCACCACCGGCCTGATCGAACGCCTGCTCGCCGGCCCGGGAGCATCGGCGTGAATCGCGCGCTCTTCCTCGACCGTGACGGCACCGTCATGGAGGACACCGGCTACATCGCCGACCCCGCCCTTGTCCGCCTGCTTCCCGGCGCCGCCGAAGCGCTCGCCGCGCTTGCCGCCGAGGGCTGGAAGCTCTTCATCGTGAGCAACCAGAGCGGTGTTGGGCGGGGCAAAATCGCGCCCTCCCAAATGGATGCCGTCCACCTGCGCTTCCTCGAATTGCTTGCCGAACAGGGCGTCCGCATCACCGAGTCTTATTTCTGCCTGCATGCGCCGGATGAAAACTGCGAGTGCCGCAAGCCGTCCCCTTACTTTTTGCAACTCGCCGCGCGGGATCACGGCCTCGATCTCGCCGCTTCCTGCATGATCGGCGATCGCGAGGCCGACATCCTCTGCGGCCGCAATGCCGGCTGCTCCTCCATCTGGCTGCGGAACCACGCCTTTTCGGTGCCGCCCGATCTTCCCTCCGCAATTGCCGAAAGCTGGCACGACATCTACACCCGGCTGTCCGCCGCCGAATCCGCGGCTCCGGCCGGCAACGGAGGCGCGGCGGCATGAGAATCGTTATCCACGATTATTCCGGCCATCCGTTTCAGATTCAGCTGAGCCGCGAACTGGCCCGCCACGGCCACGACGTGCTGCATCTTTACTTCGAATCTTTCCAGTCGCCCAAGGGAGCGGTGCAGCGCCGGCCGGGCGACCCGGCGAGTTTTCAGATTGAAGGCATTCGCTTCAGCGAGCCCTTCGCGAAATACGATAACTTCGTCCGGCGTCGCAGCCATGAGATCCGCTACGGCCGCATGGCCGCGCGCCGCATTGCCGAATTCCGCCCCGACCTGCTGGTCTCCAGCAACGCTCCGCTCGACGCACAAAAGATCATCCAGTCGGCCTCCGTCGCCATCGGCGCAAAGTTCGTCTTCTGGCTCCAGGACATCTACAGCATCGCCATCCATTCCATTCTGAAGAAGCGGAAGTTTCCTTTCGCCGACCTCATCGGCGCGTGGTACACGCGGCTCGAGCGCCGGATGCTGGCCTCGAGCGACGCCGTCGTCATGATCAGCCCCGATTTCGCGCCCGTGCTGCAACGCTGGGGCGTCTCAGGCAGCCGTCTCCACACCATTGAGAACTGGGCCGTGCGCGACGAAATTCAACCCCGTCCGCAGGATAATCCGTGGTCGCGCGAACACGGTCTTGCCGGCCGGTTTGTCTTCCTCTATTCGGGCACGATCGGGATGAAGCACAACCCCGGCCTGCTCGTCGATCTGGCGGAATCGATGCGGCCCTTTCCCGATGTCTCGGTGGTCGTGGTATCGGAAGGCGTCAATGCCGAGTGGATCCGCTCCGAGATCGCCCGCCGCGGCATCTCCAATCTCAGCCTTTTCCCCCTGCAGCCCTGGGAGCGTTTGCCGGAAGTCCTGTCGACCGCCAGCGTGCTGACCGCCTTGCTCGGCGAAGAATCGGGCGAATTCTCCGTGCCTTCGAAGGTCCTCTCTTACCTCTGCGTGGGCCGTCCGCTGCTGCTCTCGGTGCCGGCGCAAAACCTCGCCGCCCGCATCGTAGCCGGTAAAATGAATGGCCGCCCGGCCGGCGTCGTGGCTTCGCCGGAGGATTCGGCCGCGTTCATCGCCGCCGCGCGGAAACTTTACGAAGACGCCGCAAGCCGCGAG
>TBL_comb48_EPIDRAFT_1002809_pt1 | contig 11906 bp, 2 predicted proteins | sample TroBogEpilimnion_37_FD_10681 | JGI IMG/M metagenome (IMG submission 10681)
CTAATCCACTGTAATTCCTGTCTGAATTAGTTCCATTACCTCCAGTTGGTGGTCCATTACCACCATGTGGTGGTCCATTACCTCCTGGTGGTGGTCCATTGTTAGTACTGGGATTGTAATTACCTCCTGAGAATTTAGTTCTGTTTATATTGTCAATGTATGTTCCTCTAGGATCCACGTTCCAGCCAGGATATCTGTAGTAACGTCTTCCCCATAGATGGCATCTATCAATGTACTGTGGCACTGTTGTACCACCATTATAGCATACATATCCTTTATATACAAAAGGTCTTGGTTCCATTGTTGCACATAGATCTTCTAATTCAACTGATATTGAATTATGAGAGTCCATATCAATCTCTTCGGGGTGAGGAGATANGCGTTCATANGGTACCTCCATTTGCATNACTAGGTTTTCCATGAAGTTATGAATTCCTTCTTTACCATAGAAGCGTATGGTATCTANATCTGCATGAAATTGAAACCATGGTTTATCCTCATGAGCCATTCCAATTCGTTCATTTCTTTCATTTACATCTGTGATCGCATCATCAGTTTCACTATGTAACACTCTAGGAAACATTAGTGTTTGAACTAGATCATATATATATAGTTGTTCCATAGGCTTCATGTATAGAAACGTACCATTAAAACGTATTGGAGGGTTAACAGGCATGACAAAGTTTAATTCTCCATATTCCTCCATACGAACTTTGAACATTAGCATTTCATACCAAGATACTATTTCGTGCATGTTAACTGGAGTATATGGATCATGCTTCCTCTTCCAATTCTCTTCATACATCTGTACTTTCACCATTTGTATCCATGTAAGCTTTCTGAACATTAGTAGTCTATCGTTGACTATAGGATTATAATGCATAACAAAATTGTGATAATTAGGAATGCTTGTTATATAGTTTATCTCAACTGTCGTTGTTATTGGTATTGGTACTGATGTAATCGATGTAGCTGAGTTGTTCATTGCCGTTACAGATACTATTGAGTTGACCGTTGTTGATGTAGTAGTAGATGTAGTTACTGAGGTAGTAACTGCAGATGACTCATCATTGTCATAATCAATTCCAGTAATCATAAACAGTTGCAAGTCAGTGGAGTAATTCTGTGGTCCACGTGAACTTGTACCATATAAATCCATAAAATTACCTTGGCTGTCTGTACCATGTGAAAAACAATTGCTTCTTGCATTCTTTATCACATTACTAAAGTCCATTGCTGAAGTTGAATGAGCAAAGTGAGCATAGACCTGATTATCTTCAGTAGCCTTAGTACCAAATGATCCTTGGTACCTAGTCTCTTCATCGCTTCCATCTTCCTGATTCTGTGACGCAGTGAAATTGGCTTTCGATTTCTTCAGTGTCACGTGCTCTAGATTCTTACCAGCTCTGTTCACATCCTTAATTGTGGCTTTGTTGGCAGAAGCTGGTTGATACTTGCACTCAAAGGATCGATGCTTTGCCATTCTTCCGCACTTCTTGCAAAGCTTTCTAGTCCTTTCATTGATAGGTGGTAAGGTAGCCTTAGGTGTTGGTACATACGGTTGCTTCTCTGGTACCTTTTGTCCATGTCCAGCCAAGCTTTTCCTTAGCTTGTTGTAATTGCGACGTTTTGCACCAGTAGCATCCTTAACACTAAATAAAGCCATGGCATCCACTATATTCTGTGTCTGATTTAATTCCTCATTGGTGAATTCACCACTCTGACGAATAGTCACCATAGCCTTGCTGTCTCTTTCTTAAATACTGAAGGAGAGTTCTTCCATTTCTCAGCATTATGTTTGCTTTGATTAATCGAATTAGTGTTGTATTTACCGTTTGTTGATGATTTTGATTTACTATCTTTCATCTTTTGTGGCATCTTGTCAGGAAATTTGATCCAGCACTCTGATGGAACATGCCTCGAAGGACCTTTCAGATTGCATTCTGGATTCCTGCAGTTACCATTGTTGTTCGAATTCAATGCTGCATTTGCCATCAGACCTTTATCCTTAAGTAAGGCCATTAATTCNTCCATTGGCGTATGTCTTTGCAATTTATTCTTTATTAAATATTGCATCTGAAAATTTGGATCCTTATTTGATTTTGTAAGCAATGCTTCGCAAGCAATAACTACATCCGCCAATCCAAGAAGTGAATTAAAAATAAAGTTCTGAGTTTCNGTAATAAATTTATTCTCATAGACCCAGTAAAATGCTTGAAGATATATATATTTCTGCATTTGATCAGATGGTTCGCAGCCAAGTCGTTTCAAAGCTTGAATAATATTGATCAGAAGTTCCAAAAATTGTCTTAAAGTTTGTCCAATATTAATTTCCAAGCATGGAAAAGCTCTTCCAACCTTCATTTTCTGTAAATCAGTGAGTTGTCTATAATGATTGATTATTGTTAACTTTAATTTTGTTACATTATAATATGCCACAGATTGCAGTTTATTATGTAACAATGGAACTTTGCTTGCTGATCTTCTTATCATTGAATCAAGCCATCCAAGTGTATTGAAATGACTTGCATTTGCAGTTGAATTAATAATATTATCTACAGCCCATTCGTGAATTGCCGAGAAGAAATATTCCACAGAGTAAATTGTTCCGTCTTTGTGGAGATTTCTATCTTCCATGAAATTGGCTAAGTCCTGAACTGTTGGAAGCACAGGAAATCTTGATTCGCCTTTATTCCATAGAATCCAAGCCTTTGGACAATGCCTCTTGCAAAATTCTTGGAAATTATTTAACCAGTTGTAGAATTCTGTAATTAAAGAGCTGTCCATTGGAAGAGAGTCTGGATTAACCGTTGTATCTGGCTTAATTGGTTGTCCTTTATTTGAAAGTTCAAAATTCGGATTGCTAATATTTTTAGCATAAAACATTGTAATAGTTGTAAGCAACCAACAAAGAGGCTCTCTCTTGGAGTTTGTTTTGATAATATCTGCTGGTAAAATTGTATAAAATGAGTCTTCATTCGTAGAAATTTGACCAGTACCATGTGTTAAAATCATTCGTATGTCAGTAGTTGGTAAATTCGTTTCACCAAGCGCTGTGCCCAGTAACCGTTTACCTTTCATCCGAATAGTGGTAGAACGCAAATCGGCGGAAATACCATGATATTCCAAAACTTCTTCCTTTGTCGTATACGTTAACGAATTTTCTTCTGTATTTCGTATGTTGTTCAAGAATTCTTGAGTATTCAACGTTTGATCGTTGATCTCATTAGATTTACGTTTTCTCAATGGAGTGAAGTATGCTGATGCTTCTTTCTGTATTGAATCTGCATCCACTTGTCCAAATAAATCTGAAGTTGCCGATGATTGACCTTTTCCACGAAAAATGTCATCCCAATCTTCGTTGCGTTGTTGAAAGTCACCTTGACTGCTTGTCTCGTCCTGAGTCTCTTCGTGATCACTTTGACTTGACATGAGGTAGGTATCGTTGCCCAAATAATTGTCTACCAACTTACAACTTGAATGTTATAACTTAACTTTAACTTAACAACTATGTTTGTTTGTTTGTTCTTTAACTTTTCAAGAAGTTATATATACTTAAACTAGAAGAGCTAGTAATAGATTTGCACACCTTAATTCAATTTAATTTAACAAAAGCAATTAGATGATATAAAATCCACACTAAAAATAATTTAAGTAATAAATTGTGTGGTTCTAAATTTCTTCAACTGCAAGATCTCAAATTGAGTGGTTGACACAAGCTACGCGTGGAAATTAGCAATGAACCCATACTTGCAGTTGCACTTAAACTCTTGAACTGGATGGGTGTTACCATGACCGTTCATGATTTAAGACTTTGATGTCACATCACTAGTTTAACTAGTGATTGCACATTACAACTAAGTGTCTCATGACTTGTGTCCTGAGAAACTCTTATCAGTTCGTTACTAGTGTCACTAGTAGTCCTGACTACAAGTAGGTTATATGACGATGGGTAATTGACGTGATTTAGAACACGCTAAACCTTTCGTTTATTGTGTAACCGTTACATTCACATTCAATGCGATTTAATGTCACTGGTGTACCGTAGTCACACCTACACAATTCCATTTTCTAGATACCTTATGGCTCTGTACTAATAGACTCAGTGGTTATTTAGTGTTTATAAAGTGACGAGAATCTCTTTGGATTCAAATCTCCCCCGCAGTCAGTGTATCAGGTCGATTTTGGATTTGAACCATCTACGTGGTATCCTAATATCAACTTCTGATAGTCTATGAGTCCATACCATTTATGGTTAGGAGTCTCACAGGCAATGGTTTGTTAAGAGGCACATTGGCTTTAACTAGTTTAGAGGCATTATAGCTTAAACTACCATCAAATCTGATAGGTTCATATCCGCTTTGGACGTCCCTATAATAAAGTCATATCCTATATATAGAACGTCTTTATCAACCAGATATGGTGACTGCATCATTTATTTCCCTCATACGCTTTGTCTAGGTTAAGATAATTTATAAATTAGTAAATTTAATAAATTTCATTCTCATGTAGTATACACAGTAGTGTATTAACATGGCAATAACATATATATACGTACTAGAGTTGTCAAGCACAGAACTTACTCATAGTATTACAATACATATAACATATAAACAAAATTAATGGAAATGTTCTGGAAAGACATACTGTACCAAAAATTTGTTAAGACATAAGGTCTGATGAGTCTGAAGTGGTAGAGCTTTTGTCAGTCCATCAGCCTGTTGTTCAGCGGTTGGTATATATACCAAAGCAATTTCACCATTGACCACGGTCTCACGCACGAAGTGTCTTCGAGTATCGATATGTTTGCTTCGGCGATGATCACCAGGATGATCTGCAAATAGTATAGCTGCTTTATTGTCCTCATACAATACCGTTGGATTAGGTGTACGAAGACCTAGTTGTTGAAGTAGACGGTTTAGCCATAGAGCTTCTTGTGCAGCTGCACTAGCTGCCATGTATTCCGACTCCATACTAGATAATGCTACGGAAGTTTGCATTCGACTTTGCCAGGAGACTGGACCACCACAGATTTTAAACATGTATCCTGTAGTGCTCCTCCGTGTATCTTCATCCCCTGCATAGCTAGCATCAACGTAACATTTGAAATCTGACATAGTAGGTAATATGCCACGAGCATGACCAGTCACTGCAATACCATTTTCTTGCTCTTCATTTCTGGTATAACAAATACAGTGATGTAAAGTTGCTTGTAGATATCCTAATACCCGTAGCAGTGCATTCCAATGAATCTCACCCGGATTCGAGGTATACTTAGCAAGTGTTGTAACTGCGAAAGCAATGTCTGGACGAGTACCATTAGCAATCCAAAGTAGAGTACCAATGAGTTCCCTATACGGCATCTGTAACATTCGTTGAGCCTCAGGTGAACCTTCCTCAGGACATTGACTTTTCATATACGGTTGTCTGTTGTCGATCGGTGTAGAGAACGCACGTAGATTATACTTGGAGTACCTTTTTACAGAATCAACAATGTATTGACGCTGACTGATGTAAACTTTGTGTTCATCAAGGTTGTTGTACACATCCATACCAAGTATATGCTTGATAGAACCAAGTATCTTCATCTTGAAGTGTTTCTTGAATGCTTTCTCTAACTCATTACACATTTGTGGTGTTGAGCATGCAATGATTANGTCATCTACGTAGAGTGCGATGATATAATGTTTATCTTTCATCACCCCATTGACCATTCCGCGTACTGTCTTCTTGTATATACATGGATCTGCTTCAAGAGGTGCGAATCCCATGTCCAGTAGTACGCCATTAATCATTTGATTCCATTCTCTCGGCGCTTGTTTCAGACCATAGAGAGACTTCTTTAGTTTGTAGATTCCATTATCCCCAATAGGTAAGTCAGTACCTTTAGGCACTTGTACCCAAATGTCTTCATTAATGGGAGCATTGAGAAATGCTGTGTCTACATCCATTGCATGAACCTTCAAACCGAGTTGTGCAGTAATCGCTAGTAGTGTGCGGATTGATGTAAATTTACATACAGGACTGTACGTATCAGAATAGTCTTGTCCATGCACTTGAAAGAATCCCTGAGCTACTAGTCGACACTTATACCTGGATACTTCTCCAAGTCGATCTTTCTTTGTTCTGTAAATCCATTTGAGTGGCAGAGGCTTAGTTCCATTAGGCATTGGTACCTTTTCCCATACCTGGTTATCTCTGATGGAGGTTATTTCTTCTTGTTCTCCAACTTTCCACTCTTTGTGCTTATCGCATAATAACATGTATTTGCGTTGTGACGGTTCATAGTCAGGTAGCTTCAATGTCTCACTGCTTGGTACGAGGACTTCTTGTCTTTTGATATCGTCCACTGCTAGCATTGAGAACATATCACCTGATGTAGCTGCCGCCGCTATGGTAGATGCTACTTGTGCCAGGTTAGCTTCCGTATGATCCGTAGGTATATATCCTGATGTTCGTTTCGAACTCCTGTTAGGTTGTTGTCTTTGCGGAGGAATAGGAACTGTTTTAGTTCCCGGTAGTGTTCGATTTCCTGATCCTTCAACGAATCCATTTCCAGTTACCTTCACCTTAGAGTGCTTTTTGCTATTCGGCTTCTCTAGGTTTAGTCGGCTTTCGAGACCACTGGTAATAGACTCTCCCGATGACATGTCAATTGAGGAGCGACCCCTTTTAACATTTGTCCTAGGCGAGGCCTGTGACTCCGTAGGGTCCACATTCAAGAGACGTTCACCACTGTTAAATTGTTTGAGATAATTGATTCCATCTTTGGTCCATCTCACAACCTCCTCTGCATGTATAGGTCCATCAAGGGCACCTGATAGTTCACCATGGCTTACCCTGCGCCGATACACAACTATATACCTCTTTCTGTTCAGTTTGACTTGAACGACTTCATATTGAAGACCACTGGTGGGATCCACATGTCGAGTACCCACTAAGGGTTCAAAGTATTCAATCTCCTTAGGTTCGCATTCTATGATTGGTACATGTTCTGATTTCAATTCCAATTCATAAAGTGGATCACGATATTCCAGTAGTTCCTCAGCATACCAATCTGTTTCGGCAGTGTCTTTAAAATATACCTTTGCTCTAAGAGGACCCATCTGGTCATTATAGCCAACAAGTATACCTTGACGAGCTTGTTGCTTCTTGTCACTCTTGCCTCCATATCCCAGATCACGTATCTGCTTCTTCTGATGTACCCAACAAGTTAATCCAAAAGGTTGTAACTTTGTAAGATCCACAGCTTCTCTGTCTGGATACTGTAAAGCCAATGGTGATTTCCATGGCTCCCCCGGAATTTGCTTTGTTGGAGGTACCCTATTGTAGATGAACGTTGCCATCTTCCTAGAGTCCTCCCATAGAGCTTCAGGTGCATCATACTGCAACATCTGACATCGAGACATCTCAGCATTAGTCCTGAACCATCGCTCTACAAATGCATTGTGTTCTGGAGTATACCCTGCTGTAGACTGTTTGACTACACCATACTGGTTGCATAGTTTATGTACCTTCTTTGATTCTGCTTCACCCAAGTCACTAAACAGTGTGATTTCAAAATCTCCTTTGGTACGACCACGCATCGTTGCTACTTCACCTTCTAACCATTCTTGTATACATTCATAGCATTCATCCTTTGTCTTTAGGTAATAGTCCCAGACATATTTTGTTTTGTTATCAATAATGGCCATCTGATATATGTTACCGTAGATGGAAGGGTGAGCAAACTTTGCAGAAAGATCAGTTGATATACGTCGCCATGCCTTAGTAGGTAGTGGTAGTTTGCCTCCATGTGATGCGTCTTTTTGCTTACTTTGCATACAGATGTCGCATTTCTCTCTTACAAGGGCATCCACTAGCTGTTTATCAATCTTAAATCCTTCTATCACTCCCTTCTGTATCAGTCTTTCAATTCTCTGATACGGTAGGTGTCCAAGTTGCATATGTAGTATCTCTAACGCTTGCGCCTTTGCCACATATGTTTGGAACAGTTCCTCTCGACGTTCATCTGTTAGCCAATTTCTTCCTAGTTTGTGCTTAATAGCCTCTAGGTTACCAATGAGACCTTCTTCAGTAACACCTTCAATATAGTTCGTACGTTGTTCGTTCAACTCTTGTGTATGCATAGCCACAGTCTCAGGCGAATGATGTACACCAAACCATGACATATCTTGCACATCTACTAGACCATCAACATAAGGTATGGTGATGTTCTCGAACTTATTGTAAAGATGTCTGATTACACAGATGTTACGTTGAAACTCAATACCAATATCATCAATGTATTGAGTTACATGATGTGTTGATAAGAGATTCATATTTAGATCTGGTACATGTAGGCAGTTCTGCAGATGACCTACTGTCCCACGACCATGTGAATATATAGTGCCTCCAGCTGTTTGTATAGGAACTCTGTAAACATTGTAATCCTTAAACATGGATCTGTCAGTGAATATAGAACAGTTACATCCAGAGTCCAGTAAGGTCTTAACCCAAGTCTTAGGTCCTTTCACTAACATAGCTGACACATGATTATTTTCTACTAGTGTACTGATATTTCTATCGATATCACTTGTGTCCATTACTATAGAGTTTACGGCGTCACTTGGCTGTGACAATGTTACGCATGTTGGAATGAACATGTCCATCGATCCATCACTAGTAAACCTCTCTGATACATGTACGCAAGCTGTAGGATTAATTATTCCAAGTCCTTTCCATTTCTTTTTGCGTTTCTTCTTACATGGAAAGTTATGATGATCACTCTTAACATTACGACTCCGTGTACGTCCATCAACCTGTTGGCGTGGTGACAGCGGAGCCGGTTCCTGTCACGACTCCTCATGATCCCGTTCTGTAGACTCATCATCGTTGTTGTCCTCAGATTCAGGTTCATTCTCCTCGGGAGCCACTGCTTCTCCAGTATTATCCTTTCGTAATTTTCTTTTACGACGCTCGTTGCTGCAGTCGGATTGATACAGGTTCTCCACTCTTTCTAATGGTGAAAGATTAGCTGGTGGAAGTTCATCATTATCCGAAGCTTCTTCATCAGAAGAATCTTCCATATCATTACCAGTAGATTCAATAAAGTCCAAAGGTGTATGAATAGGACTGTTGCTCGGATAAGGAAAAGTAGCTTTGTTGATGCGGTCTTGTAATACATTAGCACGTGCATCCTCATATAGTTTGTACTGTCTTCTTCTTTCCTCTACCATTTCTTCATTAGAGAAATTTCCTACAATACATCCATTGGGCATGCGACGTTTAGCTTCACATACTAGTCCACGACTGAATTGATCAAACTCTACAAGTTGCTCTTGTGACAAAGGCCTGTTGTTGAACGGATCCACATCGTTAGGTAAGTGTACATTCAACGTAGTGATTGGGTTGAATGGTACAGCCACTGTATTAGCCAGTCGCACACGTTTCCTTTGATTGAACAAAGATTCTTGCCTTGTTTCCATGATGGTCTGTGAGCTCAGATGACTCAATGGAGTATAGGTCGAAGATGCTCTGGTTGTACTAGTCATATCACTCGATGATGCCCTTATTGTAGAGGTCGTCGATGACATGTTGTAGTAGCTCTCTGTTCATTGATTTCATTCATGAAATCATCTTCTGATGAATTCAAACTATCATCCATGATGTTGCTTGAACTCATGTTGGTTGTATTGTTGTCAAGTGATTGCACAATAGCTTGCTGTTCATCAAGCTCCTCCTTAAACTTCTGTCTTTGATTGGTCAGTATGTAGTCCGTACTGTTATCCAACCATGTAGCTGTTATAACCCTATTCTCCAATGTCTCGGTTATATTAGCATCCAAAGCCATAGCTTGACTTGAAGACATGTTTACGGATCTTAAGTTTGAAGAAATCGGTATTTGAGGATCTGTCTCATTTGATGATGTAGATGGCCTATCTGCTTTCATTCGAAATACTGACAATCCTCCCGATGGTCTTAGTCTTAATGTATCCTTGTTGTGTGCTTCCACTGACCAGTCGCAGTAACTTGTTTTCTTACGTGCTTCTTCAATACATTTATTCCTATGCCTCACTCTATGTATGTTGATCGTTTCCTCTACCGTGGGATTCCTTGGGAGACTAGGATATTTTATGCTTTGGCATGCAAGTTCTTCCCTATCTGTCATCTCTCTTGGAAAGCGCAAGTTCGGAATCGGTTCAACTATTTCCATGTAGGGGCGAGGGTTTCTAGGATCTCTTATGCCGCTTACAGGTGGATAACAATACTTCCTATGTTCCCACTCACTGCGATATGTCCAAGATCTGCATATTTTGCATTGTCCATGACATAAGCCACGATCGACGATACCTATTTCATCGTATCTCTTACATGTGGTTTTGTCGCATTGGAAAAGTATTGATCTCTCACTCCTGGCAAGTAGCTCTCCAATGATCTCACATTGTTCTTGTGCATCTTCTGTCACGTGTGAAAAACGTCTTTCACAATCTTGGCATTTGCTGTGACATATTTCTCTTATCATGTCAGCATATGGCACTCGACCTTTGCACTCTAGACATTTGACTATCTGTGTTGGATCATCTCCTTCTATAGATTCTAATTCCGACAGTACTGACCAAGTGTCCTTGTCAACATAAGTTGATGTCACAGTAGATGTCATATTAACAAAGTTCGCTCCTACTGGTTGTGGGCTTTCCTCTAAAGTGAATGAGTACGGATGTAGCTCACGACACTTTGGTTCAATATTTAACCCGTTGCATGGGTAGCACCATCTTGGAGTCCATACTAAATGCGTCCAGTCTTCTGGATTATGAGTAGCTGGAGTACCGTAACCATAGTTCCTTATCGACTTGCTTTCATCATTGTAGGAGCTCAGATATTGTTGATGCTCCATCTCTTCTGATGTCACTCCTTCTATATGTTTAGGAATGTCAAGCTCCGGTACCATAGTGTAGTCCATATCAAACGGTATTGGTGATGATGTAGGACTCCTTATCGCTTCATTAGGTATTATTACCTTTCCATTAGATATAACGTGACATAGATCCTCTGTCTATTCGTTTGTTGTATCCAATAGTTTGACACTGTGTACATTTCTTATTCCAGTGACATCCAACTCCTTGTATAGATCTCTTACTATACTTAGCTCTCTTGACCCATTCTCTGCATGCATGACAGTACACATATCTGTGTTGCACACAGTATTTGATGTCTCTAAGCCATTCTTTCCTGCTGATGTTACTGTGTACAGTCGGTCTATCAGGTATAAGTAACTCTCTGAAGTATCCTAGTGGTGCATTTGCTTCTGCAGTCACTGTATTCCACGAGCTGTCATCAGCAACGTTTTCAGATGGGCACGTGTTCATTACTTCGGGAGCCGTAGTTGGACAGTTGTTGTTGACGATTAGTGGTATATCAGTAGATGATTCTGAACTTACTGATGATATATCATCGTTGTCTGATTCTTTCTGTCTAATATTCCTCCCTCCAGTCTTAGGTCGTATATTAGCTTGCATCGGATTAGATGCTGTACCAACTCTATTAACTGAGGTTGCCAATCCACTGTAATTCCTGTTTGAATTATGTCCATTTCCTCCAGTTGGTGGTCCATTACCTCCATGTGGTGGTCCATTGCCTCCTGGTGGTGGTCCATTGTTAGTACTGGGATTGTAATTGCCTCCTGAGAATCTTGTTCTGTTTACATTGTCAATATATGTTCCTCTAGGATCCACGTTCCAGCCAGGATATCTATAGTAACGTCTTCCCCATAGATGGCATCTATCAATGTATTGTGGCACTGTTGTACCTCCATTGTAGCATATATATCCTTTATAAACAAATGGTCTTGGTTCCATTGTTGCACATAGATCTTCTAATTCAACTGATATTGAATTATGAGAGTCCATATCAATCTCTTCGGGGTG
>TBL_comb48_EPIDRAFT_1002815_pt1 | contig 11891 bp, 9 predicted proteins | sample TroBogEpilimnion_37_FD_10681 | JGI IMG/M metagenome (IMG submission 10681)
GAACTAAAGGATGCAGGACCCGACCAAGAAAAGCTAACACCAGGAGTGGAATCGGTAGCAAATAATTTAAGCGAATCGGGAGCACAAATTGGTGCATTGCTTGAAAGATTGGGTATGGCAGGGTTTGGTTTGATGGTAAGCCAAATACTATCGGTTATTCTGCAGCCATTTTGAAAAGAATCCAATACATAATACATACCTGAATCGGCTGCAGTGGCATTTGGAATAAGCGGGGCTGCGGCACTTGAAGTATAACCGGCAGGGCCTGACCAATGTTGCGCATGCAGATTGGCGGCAGTGTTGTAAAATTTAATAGTATCGCCTGCACAAACAGGACTATTGCTGCTGATGCTGTGTGAGGGAACTGTATTTACCGCAACATTGATAGTATCTATTACAAAACAACCATACTGAAAAGAATCTTTTACGATATAGTTACCGGAATTTGCAGTAGTAGCATTTACCAGTATAGGATTATTGATAGTTGCTGAAAAAGAAGCCGGGCCTGACCAACTGAGGGTGGTACCTGCTAAGGCAGAAGTGCTAAATAATTTTAAAGAATCGCCGGTGCAAATGGGGCTATTGCTGCTAACATTAGAAAGCAAGGTACCGCCATAATGATAGAGTATTTTAATTTCGGAATCAGTAATAGCTCTATTGTAAACAGCACAATCATCAAGTTTACCTCTAAGTGCATTTGTACCATTTGTATAATCCATACCCATAGCAAATTTGCAACAGGTGGTATTATAAACAGTGGTGCTTGAGCCTATATAGGTGGTATCGATATAGAGTTTAATTACACCGGAACTACTGGTTAATGCAATATGATGCCATTGATTTAATGATATAGCTTGACTTACACAAAAGCAAACACCACCTTCTAAAGCAATAAGTTGATTACCGGAAACGACACTTGAATTAGTACCAAACATTACTCCGATTCCATTGGAATTAGAATTACCATTATACACCAATACTACATTTTCTAGGGTATCGGCAATTACCCAAAACACATAAGAAAAGTCTGTTAGCGTAAAAATTGAATCTCGGTAAAGCATATTAGTGCCGCCATTAAAACGATATGCTGCATTTGCATTACCAAACCTATCTGTTGTTAATACCGCACCTGTATCGAGAAGATGATGACCATTACCACTATAGTCGTTGGAATTTCCACAAAAAGGGTACCAAGCTACTAAACCATTTTGTGGGATTTGCTGAGCAAATGAACCGATACTTAAAAATAAAATTATAACTAGCGTATAAAATTTATTCATTAAAAACATTTATGTTTTTGTAACTAGTAAAATCGTTTTATTGTTTTACGAATTTTTTAGTTTGTTGGGATCCGTCTTCAAAATTAATAACTACAAAATAAGTTCCTGCAGGTAATGCCTCCATATTAATGTTTATAGCCTTAGCCATAACGTTAGTTTTAGAAATTAAGCGGCCTTGTGTGTTGCAGATATTTATGCTATTTATTACTGCTGCAGCATTTATAGCCATCATATTACCGGTAGGATTGGGATATAAACTAATTGCCTTTTCCGGTATTATTTGGGGCACAGCGACTAAGCTCTCGTGATATAGTTCATATATTTCTGCAGGATTAACAGGACGGTTGTAAATTCTTATATCATCTATAGCACCTGTAAAAAATTCCTGATAGTTTGGCGATAAATAGGATGCCCCAACTAAAAATGGAGTGGTAATAGGATTCATTACTAAGTATGCGCTGTCAATTAAAGTATCGTTAACCCAAAATTGATAATGACCACCTACATAGGTAAGAACGGTATGTACCCATTGATTTGTACTATGTAATGTATCTACATGCGTACTATAGCCGGAGTTACCAAAATAAAAATTCAGATTGCGACCACTTCCGGGTCCATGACCGGCATTAATAATTACTGCAGCGCCATCGTAATTAGTATTACCATTAGCCCAAACTATACCATTTGTTGGTAATACAGAGGGATTGCACCATGCGGATACAGAAAAGGAATCTAAGACGTAGGCACTATTTGTAAATGCATAGCTAGCGCCATTTAATAGCGCAGCATGAAAGGTTCTGCCAAACCTATCGGTGGTATAAGTAATACCATTATTGGTAAGATTATTTGCGTTTATTGAATCGTGGCAATTATTACTGAATGCATAATAGCCAATTAAGCCATTTGTAGGTATTTGAGCATATGCTGCATCGCAAAAAAGTAATAGGCTGAGAAGAATTTTAAAGTGTGTTTTCATTGGCTTTAAAATTTTAGAAATTAAGTTTAGCTTAGAATTATGGCATTTCAAATAAATTTATGCATAATTATTTATTCTTCATATAGCTGTCCTAATAATTTCTAACTTTTTTAAAGTGTGCTATTTCGGCATTGGCGCAATAATCAAAGAGTTCTTTGTCTTCTTTTGCAAAAACGGCAATATCCATAAATGATGCAATTTGGCGACCTGAAAAATAATGAATCAGCTGATCAATAATTGGCTTCTGTTCTATGCTGCAAGAGAGCAAATAATCGCCATTATTAACATAAAAAATAAACCAGTAGTAACCTCTTTCTTTTAGAAAATCTATAAAAGCAAAAGGGTCGTCGTTATTACGTGTAATTAGAAAGGGGTCATATTCTAAGAAAAGCATTGGCTTATTCTTTTCTAAAAAGCTTTTACATGCCCTTACTATGATAGTATCAAAACCATCGGTATCGGATTTTAAAATATTTGCATCTTGAAAATCTTTAAATTCCTCTAAAATATTCTCCAATGTGCGAATTCTAGTAACATCTGAAGATTCGGCAACAAAGGCAGTACCTCTTTCTGTTTTCAGGCTAACCTTGCTATCCATATTTTCGGCACCCACCAATGCTTTACAAATAGCCACATTGTTATATTGAGCTACATTTTTCTTTAATATTTCAATATATCTTGCTTCGCCATCAATGCATAAAACCGGTACATCTGTAAAGTTTTTAATAAAGGCAGTAGTATCTCCTATATTGGCACCAATATCAATTACTTTAGTATTTGGCTTGAATTTGAGGGTGTATTTAATTAATCGAGGCAGGTTATAATTGTAATCGGGGTATAAAACAACATTTTGCCTCAACTGATGAGACATAAAGGTTTTGATAGTTTGATTACCAATTTTTAAGTCAATTAAAGGGTCGTAAACCTTAGAAATATACTTGATAAACCGTCTCTTTAGCGCTGCCAACATATTTAATACAATTAAGCAGCTAAAATAAATAATATTATTATAAGACCATATTTATTGTAAATAAACTTATGTTAGTCTATTTTTCATAATGCTACATGCAACTAATTATATTTGCAACCTATACCTAAATTTTTATTATGCTTAGTGCAAACGAAATAAGACAGCAGTTTTTAGATTTTTTTAAGAGTAAGGGTCACCAAATTGTGCCATCGGCGCCTATTGTGGTTAAGAACGACCCTACTTTGCTGTTTACCAATGCGGGTATGAACCAGTTTAAGGATTACTTTTTGGGTAATAGGGCGGCAGAGCATAGTCGTATTGCCGATACCCAAAAATGCCTTAGGGTAAGTGGTAAGCATAACGATTTGGAAGAGGTGGGTGTAGATACCTATCACCATACCATGTTTGAGATGCTGGGTAATTGGAGCTTTGGCGACTATTTTAAAAGAGAAGCTATTGATTGGAGTTGGGAGCTATTGACGAAAGTTTATGGTATTAGTAAGGATAAGCTGTATGTAACGGTGTTTGCCGGCGACCCGGCAGAGCATTTGCCGAAGGATGAAGAGGCTTATGTGTTTTGGAAGCAGCATGTGGCTGAGGATAGAATTTTACTGGGTAATAAAAAAGATAATTTTTGGGAGATGGGCGATACGGGGCCATGCGGGCCTTGTAGCGAGATACATGTGGACTGCAGAAGTGCCGAAGAAATTGCTTTGGTGCCGGGCAGTGCATTGGTGAATGCCGATCATCCGCAGGTGATAGAAATTTGGAATAATGTGTTTATGCAGTTTAACCGCATGAAGGATGGCAGCCTGGTGCCTTTGCCTGCCAAGCATGTGGACACCGGCATGGGCTTGGAGCGATTGGTGCGCGTGTTGCAGGGTAAGCAAAGCAATTATGATACAGATTTGTTTAGCGGCACTATTGCAGCGATTGAAAAATTGACGCATAAGCAATACACCCAAACCGATAGCAAGCAGGATATTGCATTTAGGGTGCTATCGGACCATATACGGGCTATTGGGTTTACAATAGCCGATGGGCAATTGCCTAGCAATACCGGTGCGGGCTACGTTATTCGTCGTATTTTGCGCAGGGCGGTTAGGTATTACTATTCTTACCTAGACCATAAGCAGCCCTTGTTGCACCAATTGATGCCGGTATTAGCGGCACAGTTTGAGCATGTGTTTCCGGAGTTGCACCAGCAGCTGGATTTGGTGACCCGAGTAGTGAAAGAAGAGGAAGATGCTTTTTTACGCACGCTGGATAAGGGTTTGAAGAAGATAGAAAATCAACCAAAAATATATTGGTCCAAAATTGCAGACCGAAAATTTGGCAATGAATATGATTTAGAATTAGATTCATCAAGAGCGAATTTTCTGTATGTACAAAAAAATACATTCATAAATAATCAATTAAATTCAAGCCAACCAATAATAATAGATGGTCCTACTGCATTTGAATTATATGATACATATGGATTTCCACTTGATTTAACAAAACTAATCGCTTCAGAAAACAATTGGGAAGTAGATGATGTTGGGTTTAACTCAGAGATGCAGCAGCAAAAAACACGCAGCAGGGCAGCAACGGCATTAGATACTGAAGATTGGATAGTGCTGAAGGATGGTGCTACCCGCTTTGTGGGCTATGGCCAATTAGAGGCTAAGGCCAGTGTGTTAAAATATAGAAAAGTAACTGCAAAAGGCAAAACAGCTTACCAATTGGTATTAGATACGACACCCTTTTATGCGGAGAGCGGCGGACAGGTGGGCGATAGAGGGCAGTTGATAGGTGAGCAGGTAAAAATTAATATTTACGATACCAAGAAAGAGAATGATTTAATTATTCATTTTGCCACAGCTATACCCGAGGACCTGAGCATGGAATTTTTGGCTGTTGTAGATGTGGCTTGCAGGCGGAGTACTGCTATGCACCATAGTGCTACGCACCTATTGCATGCTGCATTACGGAGTGTGTTAGGCACCCACGTGGCCCAAAAAGGCAGTTTGGTAAATGAAGAAAACTTGCGCTTCGACTTTTCGCATTTTAGCAAGGTGAGTGATGAGGAGCTGGCAGCGATTGAGTGCATAGTGAATGAAAAAATAAGGGAGAACATTCCCGTGGTGATACAAGAAATGCCAAAGGAAGAAGCCCTGAAACTAGGTGCCATGGCTTTGTTTGGCGAAAAGTATGGTAATGTGGTACGTGTAGTGGTGATGGACCCTGCATACTCGGTAGAGTTGTGTGGCGGTACCCATGTGGGCAATACCGGCGAATTAGGATTGTTTAAAATTACCAGCGAAGGAGCAGTAGCAGCCGGTGTGCGCCGTATGGAAGCTATATGCGGTAAGGCTGCCGAAGACTTCATTAACCAAAAGTTGGCATTGCTGGCCCAAATCAGGGAACAATTGAAGAACCCCAAAGACTTATTAAAAGCCATAGAGAAATTGCAGGAGGATAAGAACCATTTGGAAAAACATGTGGAGCATTTAGAAGGGCGGCAGTTGGTGATTATTCGCAATGAATTATTAACTAAGGATGAAATTATTGATCAGATAAGTTTTATTGGCGAGCATGTGAATGTGGGAAATGCAGATGCACTTAAAAAACTGTGCATGGATGTGAAAAACCATTTGGTAGACCATGTGATAGTGTTGTGTGCCAATATTGACGGTAAGCCTTATGTGGCTATTGGTGTAGCCGATACGGTTGTAGCAGCCAAAGGATTGGATGCCGGCAAAATGATAAAAGAAATTGTGGCACCCTTAATAAAAGGCGGTGGCGGCGGACAAAAAACATTAGCCACAGCGGGCGGACAAGATGCAAGCCAGTTGCAGCAAGTTATAAGTAGGGTTAAAGCCTTATTGAGCTCATAAATTTATTTCCAGATACGAAAGTTGAAGCGGAATTTTTTATGTTCCAGCAGGTAGTGCCCATCTACAAACAAGAGAAATGCCAGCATGAGGAGGCCAACAATAAGGCCTGAAATGCTTTGCCAGCTTACCATGCCTTTTAAAATGCCCGTGGCATTTTCGGCAGCGTATTCGCCGGCAAGTACCATCAGCATATCGCTAATAAACTTACCACATAAAAAGGGTGGTATTATTTGTATGGGCTTTATGCGTGCTAAACCCGAAGCTGTAAATAAGCTGGTAGTAGGCAGTGGTAGCAGCGTGTACAAAAAAATAAAGAACTGAACCTTCCAGCCTTTTTCTCCAAGTTTTGCACCAATAAACCTTAGATCTTCGTTTTTTTGGGGGGCAATAATTTTGCCAAACAATACGGGTATGTATAAACTAAACAAATAGCGGCCTAAAGTAGAGCCTAATACACCAGCCACTAATACCCACCAAATATTTAAATCGAAGAACACTTGCAGAAAGGCCATGACAGTCCATGCGGGTGGTCCAAAAAAGGGAATGAGATCCACAAATAAAGCTGCCAGAAACACAACAAGGTATAAAGCCATACAAGCACTTGCTAAAACAACCTACAAGATAAAGTAAAAAAAGCAAAGGGCCGTGATTGCGCTTTTAGTGATTTATGAGTATATTTAATAGAGCTAAGTAGCGATTAGCTGTGTATATGCGTTCTATACTGTACAAATTATTCTTTGGCAAACCGGAGTATAACCATCCGATAAAAATATCGCCGTACCGGGATTACCTGATTAATTTGGAGCGCATTTGGAATAACCATAAGCATCATGATATTGGGTTTGAGAAAATATTGCGGTTGATATTGGTGGCATCGCAATTGTTTTTTCCGGGTATACATTTGCGAGCCTTAATATGGCGCAAAGGCCTTATTTACAAAAACGTGTTGGTAGAGTTTTATGTAATATTTAAAACCTTGTTGCCTTTGTTGGTGCTGTATAAAGGTTGGTATCATTATCATGCCTTAGTTTATTTATCGGCGTACTTAATGACAGAAACCATATTTTATGTAGCATCGTTGATATTTGTATCGGATATGTTTGTAAAACCAAGATCGTACAGAAGAAATATATTGATGTTGTTTTTTAACTACTTAGAGCTTACCTTGAACTTTGCAGTTATATATGCCGGTATGCAGATGTTAAAAGCGCGTGCCACCGGCATTGTGGACTATATTTATTTTAGTTTTATTACATCGGCTACCATTGGTTATGGCGATTTTTATCCCGGCGATAAATTTGGTAAATTGTTGGTATGCATGCATAGCATGGTAGTATTGGCATTTGTGGTATTGGTGGTTAACTTTTTCGGATCGAAAGTGGAAGTGATACACTACGAAGAGGATAAAAAATAAAGCAGTACCTATTTTATGGTAATGGCCATATAACAATATGCAGGCAAATAGTAAGTAGCCATTTTAGCGGCAGCAAAATCATAGACCATCAACATGCCCGAATCGGCGGCATTATTCATAAACGAGGAGATGATGATTTGATTATTACAATCATCTACAGCAGCGCCATAAAAAGTATGGTTAATAGTGCGCGGAAAATTAATAAGTGCCGTACGAGTGCCATTGGCGGCATCTATTTTAAACATAGTATTGGTGCTAAAAGCGTAAAGTGCATTGTTATTGCTACTGTAGCGCAAGCCATAGAGCAGGGCACTGTTATCGGACAGGGCCAGTTCGGTTAGCGTGGTATTGTTGTATACCTGCAAATGAGCAACCGTGGTACCTGAAGACAAATAAATTTTACCATTATTTTGATTGATGGTAATGGCATTAACATCGGCAGGAATGCCAACTAAGTTGTGAAAATTAGTGACCGTATTGCCGCTTAAGTTAAAAGCGGCTAAACTATCGCCGGAGGCGTAATGCGACCTTGCATAAAAGATACCTGTACCCGTTTGATAGACTAAATAAGAGAGGTACCAATTAGGCAGTAAGATATCGTTGGGCAGTTGCGTGGTAAGATCTACAGTTTTTAAAATGGAGCCCGGAGCGGCATTATTGCGTAATAAAAAATAGAGCGTGTTATTAATAATACAAGACTGATGGTCGTAGGGATCTATGGCGCCGGTGATGGTATTAAAGGCAGAAAAAGTATTACCCGTAGTGCGATCGAGCGAGCTGACATTAATGACCTGATTGAAATTGGTGGCAATGGCGCTGCTACTATCTTTAATGGCAATAATTTGGTTGAGGCAATTATTGGGGGGAACAAAACCTTGAATGGGATTATTGTTGGTGGTGTTATTATGGCTGCAAGACAATAATAGAAGCATGGGCATAAGCATAGCCACAAATTTGCCATGCCAAACTACATTGGCAAAAGAAGGACTAGTAGTAGGAATAGGGTTGCCCATGCCGGATAAAAAATTTTGAGGGAATATAAAAATAAGCATAAATATGAAACCAAGGATACACCTGCGAACGAAAAAAATACACTAACCCATATTCGGTATATAAATAATTTCTATAAAAATAATATGCATATTAGCGTTTAATTTGTGTAACAAGCAATAAATTTGATACGCAAAAGGCTTAAAAAAAAATTAGGCAAGAAGAAATTATATATAAGGGAACAATATAAATATTACATATGAATAAATTGATTTTGTTGGCATTTATATTGCCGGCGGCGGCATTTGGGCAAAAGAGCGAAATTGGCATTAACGGGGGCATAGCCACCAATACAGCGCCCACAGGTACTATATATTATTTAGGTAATAATTATAGTATAAATGAAAGTTTTGGCATGTATTGGTTAAAAAAAATAAATAACAGCAATATAAGTGTAGGCGGGGGTATTTATGGAGTAGAGTTGGCAAATGCATCGAGTAAGGTGTATAATTATTTTGGAACCAGTATTGGTAATAACGGATTAAAATTTACCTATGCTAAATATGCTTATTCGGTAGGGCCTATTGTAAACTATACCTTTTTAAAGCACCGGGGGCAAAGTTTTTATGTGGGTGGCAATGGGGGATTTTGTGTATCGAGAACGGAGGGGCAAACCGAAAATAATTCTGATGGATCGAAAAAGACATTTAGGGGTATAGATGGAGGTTTAGGATTTGCGGGTGGTTTGCATTTGGGTATGGATATTACATTTTTAAAAAGGATGGCTGTAAACATAGATGCAGGGGCTGAATATTATAAATTATCATTTAGTTTATCGGAGAGTTTTCCTACGGGTAAAGGTGTAAGTTTACAGACCTTTGCATTTCCATTGAGTATAGGTATAAAATACAGGATGGGTTTTGTAAAGCAATTAGATTATAAGACGGGTAAATTTATAATACCTGATGCCACCTATACCAAGGAGCCCAAGAAAACAGACTAAAATTTACATTAATATATTTGAGTATATAGAATAGCTATGTGTATTCAAGATTTTTATGTAGGTTTGAAATACTTTTAACTAATTCTGTACTACCAATGAAGCGTTTTATATTATTTGTTTTAGCATTAAGCGGTTTTACCAAAACCTTTGCACAGGACTTACCCGATTTTAGATGGGAGCTAGGTGTGAGAGCCGGTGTAAGTACCACCAGTTTGCCTACAGGGCCTGATGTTTATTATACAGGTACCAAAAGCAGTTGGAATGGTAATTATGCAGCCAATATACAATATAACATTACCAACAAATGGCAAGCCGGTATTGACATGAGCTGGAGTAATTGGAGCACGAGCGGCAGTTGGATGCAGAGTGGTACCAATGGTCAAACTGCTATGGCCAAAAACGTGACCTTTGTTTTGGCACAGCCATCGGTTAGTTTTATGGGCAGGTTTAACAGATTGATTCCTTTTATTGATGCCTATACTCAATATAACAAAGCAAATATTTATTATGGTATAGCTTTGGGTATGCAAACTGCCAATAACGATGCTACAAGTGCTTACAACACTTTATCGGAACCCGGAAGTAATAATAATAATACCTACCATTATGGTAGTGGCATTGGATATAGTGCCGGTGTGCAAATTGGTTTTGATTATTATATATGGCCTAATTTGGGTATAAATATTGAGGCTGCTGCGCGTGAAGCATATATGTGGACTAACGACAGCAGACTTAACGGCATCAATAGCGAATACAATATTTTTTATTTTCCGATAACGGCAGGTATAAAATGTAGGTTTTAAGATATACTTATTACATTTTGGTGAAATAAAAGCGGCTAAGAGGCCGCTTTTATTTTTATACACCTTATAAAAAAGCTCCCGGTATATGACATATAAGACCTTTAAATGTTTAAAATGTGCCATAAAATGTGTTTAATTTTGGTTTTTAACAATTTATCCGTGATTAGGCTATTATATTTGCCCACTAATTAATTTTTATGCTAAAACGCTTATTTGCAGTGCTTGCTTTAACCATGTTGGGTACTGCAGCATTTTCTCAGGATGTTACCGGCAATGGTTCAGGTTCGGTGCCTGAAATTTCTAAACCATCGAGAGATTTTTTATTGTTGCAACTGGGTTATAACGGTTGGGCAGGCAAACCCGACAGTGTGAAGTTAAAGTCTGTAGGCTATGTGTTTAATGCATTTTTGTGTTATGATTTTCCTATTAAAAAATCGAGTTTTAGTTTTGCAACGGGTTTAGGTATAAATGTAAACGTGGTTTATTTTGATCATCAGCGATTGATATTGAACGATACTGCTGCAATTGGCGGTGCTGCTGCAAGTGTGGTTGCCGATGCGGGGTATGATTATTCTTATTCGCGCTTTAAGTTTGTGACCACCTATTTAACTGCCCCATTTGAATTGCGTTATTTTAGCAATAAAGTAAACCGTAACAAAGGCTTTAAAGCATCTATTGGTGCCGATGTAGGTTTATTTTTAGGTGCACATACCAAAGGTGTTGGCAGTGTTGGCGGTGTAACTGTAAAAGACAAAGTAGATACGAAGCGCTATATGAGTACTTGGAGTATGGCTCCTAAAGTNCGTGTAGGTTATGGTAACTATTCGTTATTTGCTTCTTACTCACTAACCAATGTATTTCAATCGGGACAAGGGCCTACGGCTACACCATTTACCGTTGGTATATGCGTTAGCGGTTTATAAATCTAAATATCATAAGTTTCGCCTTCGGTTGTTGCCAGGGTGTTAGCAAAAATACTTTGTGCTTCCTGTGCAAAGGGTGCTGTTTCTTTGTACTTGGAGGAGTAGTGGCCCAGCAGCAATTGCTTTACGCCCGCTTGCTTAGCCATATTTGCAGCTTGTTGAGCTGTACTATGAAAACGCAATGCTGCTTTTTCCTCATCGCTTTGCAGGTAAGTACTTTCGTGGTAAAGGGTATCGGCGTTGGCCAGGTAGGGCAGTAGGTTTGGGTTGTATAAGGTATCTGTGCAATAGGCATATTTTTTGGGTGGGGTTGCTGCCAGGGTGAGCAGATCATTTTTTACCAGTACACCATCTTTACGCAAGTAATCATCGCCTTGTTTAAGTTTATTGTAAAAAGCCGCGGGTACTTCGTATTGCTTGCAAGCATCGGGTAATAATTTACGACCTTTTGTTTTGCCTGTTATAACAAAGCCATGGCAGGGCACACTATGATAAACCGGGAAACAGGATACGCTAAAATTTTTATTCTCGGTAAGTTGTGCCGCTTTGCCCAAAGGCAGGGGTGTAAAATGAAATGGGTAGCTAAGTTGCGTATTGGCAGTATCCAGCACCTGTTGCAAAATAGGCATTAAAGCTTCGGGGCCAAATAGGTG
>TBL_comb48_EPIDRAFT_1002816_pt1 | contig 11889 bp, 13 predicted proteins | sample TroBogEpilimnion_37_FD_10681 | JGI IMG/M metagenome (IMG submission 10681)
GTTGATGCGGCTGTCAGAGGCAGCCTGGCTGATGGCGGTGAGCAGATCGGCAAACTGCTGCACAATTTCCTGGGTGGCGGGCATGAGTTCCATGCCGCGCGGCCCGCCGCTGGCGGGATTCTGCACAAAGAAGCCGTTCGCCTTGTGGCAGAGCCACTGGATGAGCTGCGGGTCCTGGGTGATCTCATAGAGCTGGCGCACGCGGTCGAGCGGATTGGAGGTGCCGCTGCCCTGCTGCTCATCGGGCTGGGACCACTTGTAGGCCAGCGAGAGCGAAACGCCCAATTGAGCCGCCACTTCCTTGAAGCTGGTCTTTTCCACGGCCTTGCTGATCACTTCGTGAGAGTCCATGCCTGATTTGTTTCAGCATAGGAACCATTTGGCAAGCAGCATCCGCACTGTTTTGTCGTGGTAAAAAACCGTACTCTTTGCACTTGTGAGGGCAATTCCCGCCGTCCTTGTTGGCGCTCTTCATGAAAATCTATTCCCGCATTCTCCTGGTGGTCGCTTGTTTGCTGACCTCCTGCATTGAAATCAAATCCACCGTCATCGTCAGCAAGGACGGCACGGCCACCATTGAGGAGAGTGTGCTCATGAGTGCCGAGCTTGCGGCGATGATGCAAGTCGGCGGCGCTCAGGGCGATCAGCTCAAGGGCCTCACCATGGACAAAGCCAAAGCCGAGGCGCGCGCAAAGAAACTCGGCGAGGGCGTGACGCTCAAATCCCACGAGGAAGTGAAAACTCCCGCTGGCAAAAGCGGCGTGAAAGTGGTCTTTGCCGTCGCCGATCTGTCGAAGCTCAAATACGTGCCGTTTGAACCCGAACAGGAAGGCAAGCCTGCCTCCATCGCAGAGCCGATGACCTTCGCGCTGAGCGGCTCCTCCCTCACCATCACCAACCCTGAGGCCGACAAAAAGAAAGGTGGCGAGGCCGCCAAGCCAAAGAGGAGCCCGGATGACATCGCCATGATGAAATCGCAAATGGCCATGATGAAGCCCATGTTTGCCGGCATGCGCCTCGCGGTAGAAGTGAAAGGGGCGAACGGCATCGCCAGTTCCGACGCCACCTATTTGAATGATGGAAGCATTAACTACCTGGACATCCAGTTCGACAAGCTGCTGGACAACAACGACGCCTTCACCGGCATCATGGAATCGGCTGACAGCGGCATGAGCATGGCTGAAGCAGCGGCGAAGTTCAGCAAGGTCGAGGGCCTCAAGATCGAGGGCAAAAAGGTGGTTAAGGCAGAGCTAAAGTAAGGCCCTGCACCTTTTGACCCATTCCATCCAGTAAAGCCGGGGCAGCACGCCCCGGCTTTTTTGTGAACCTGTCGAGATCGGCATGAGTTTTCGTTTGCCGCACCGCTCGGACACCGGAGATTCGCCGCCCATGTCCCATCTACTCGATTTCGCACTGCACATCGACAAACACCTGCAAACCTTCGCGTTGGAGCATGGTGCGCTGATTTATGGATTGCTGTTCGCGATCATCTTCTGCGAGACCGGCCTAGTGGTGATGCCGTTTCTACCGGGCGATTCGTTGCTGTTTGCCGTGGGGGCCTTGTCCGCGCAGGGACTCATCCGCATCGAACTCATCATTCCGCTGCTGATGTGCGCCGCCATCATCGGGGATAATCTCAACTACTGGATCGGCCGCAAAGCAGGAGGCTGGATCGTCAACCAGCGCTGGTTCAAGCGCGACTACCTCGCCAAGACCGAGGCCTTCTTCGTCAAGCATGGCGGCAAGGCCATCATCCTTGCCCGCTTCGTGCCCATCGTGCGCACCTTTGCCCCCTTCACCGCTGGCTTTGGCCGTATGGACTACCGCCGCTTCCTTTGCTACAGCCTCGGCGGCGGCCTGGTCTGGGTGCTGAGCTTCAGCATCGCTGGCTATTTCCTCGGCAGCATCCCGATCATCAAAAACAACCTCAAGCTGGTCTTCGTTCTCATCATTGTCGTCTCCCTGCTGCCCATCGTCTTTGAAGTGCTCAAGCACCGCGCCGAGGCGAAAAAGGCGCAGGCGGAGAAGGATGGTCAATCCTAAATCAGACTACCGCCCGCCGGAGTTCATGTAGTAACCTGGCGCACCGCGGAAACCCGGCACATAAACCGGCGGCGATGAGGGGCCAACCATGCCAGGATAAACCGGCATGTTGCCGATGGTCTGATAGCTCTGCACACCGCCTGAGGATTGGATGACGCCAGTCGAGCTGCTACCGCCAAAGGGACCGGACACATTCTGCTGATACATGAATTGGTTCCCCTGCGGCATCGCCGTCGGGCCCGAACCGGGTGCATAACCACCGCGCGGCACGCGGTTACCGCTACTGCTCGCCGTGCTGGCGATACTCGGGGGGATGCTGGGACTGGTGCTGCCGGGTGAGTTCGACGGGTAATAATAGCTCGAACCGTCCCCCTTTGGTGCGCTGCTGCAGGCACTCAGTAAGAGCACTGGCAGCACCAAGACGCAGAGTCGTGTTTTCATGCCCGTATGGTAACATGACCGTCAACCCCGTGGTGGAAAACTTTGCCAGCGCGGGTAAACGCGGCAGAATACGCCGCATGCAGCCCGTTGTCGTCGTTCAGCATCCCTTGGCGCAGTGCCATCTCGCCGCCATCCGTGCCGTCGGCACGGCGTCCCATGATTTTCGGCGGCATTTGAACCACCTCGCGCGCCTGCTGTTTCTGGAGGCCACCCGCGAGCTGCCAGTGCATGAGATGTGCGTGCAAACGCCGCTGGCCGAGACGCGGGGCACGCAGCTCGCACGCCCGCTCGTCTGCGTGCCCATCCTGCGCGCCGGCCTGGGTTTGCTGGAGGGCATTCTGCCGCTCGTGCCGGAGGCGGTGGTCGCGCATGTAGGCATCAAACGCAACGAAGAGACCGCCCTGCCACATGCTTACTATGCGAACCTGCCTGCCAATCTTTCTGCTGCCGATGTGTTCATCCTGGACCCCATGCTCGCCACTGGCGGCAGTGCCTGCGAGGCGGCGCGGCAGCTCAAGGAAGCCGGGGCCGTGCGCATCACGATGATCTGCGTGGTGAGCTGCCCCGAGGGTCTTGCCGCCATGAAACTCGCCCATCCCGATGTGGCCATCGTCACCGCCGCCATTGATGACGGCCTCAATGACAAATGCTACATCGTCCCCGGCCTCGGCGATGCGGGCGACCGCTACTTTGGCACCTGAAGTTTGCCCTTCCCGCACGCACGATCCGGCCTTTGATCACCGTTTGATTCTCCCATGCCCATCACCCTGCCCCCTCTTTCCCGCCGCAGCTTTTTGCAGCACGGCACCGCCGCCGCCCTGGGTTCCCTAGCCACACATTTGCCTGCGCTGGAGATCCCGGAGCAGATTTGGGTGCTGTTTTCCGACCCTCACATCGCTGCGGACGAGGCCCTCACCTCACGCGGCGTCTGTATGGCGGAAAATCTGCGCCGCTGCGCCAATCAAGTGCTCAAGATCGGCCAGAAGCCCTTTGGTCTCATCGTCAACGGTGACTGCGCCTACCTTGATGGCAAAGCAGAAGACTACGTGGCCTTCACCCACTGTATCCAAGCCCTGCGCGAGCAGTCCATTCAGATCCACTGCACGCTCGGCAATCACGATCACCGCAACAATTTCCTCAACGTCATCATCGGCCCGCCGCCGCCCAACGCCGAGCGCCCGATGAACGTGCCGGACAAGCACGTCGCCACCGTCACCAGCGCGCAGGTGAACTGGATCCTGCTCGACTCCCTGGACCTCGTCAACAAAACCCCCGGCATGCTGGGCGAGTCCCAGCTCGTGTGGATTGAGCGCGAACTGCGCAATGCGCCCAACAAACCCACTTTCATCGTGGCGCACCACAATCCCATCCAGTCCAGCATGGACGACAAGAAAAAAGGCACCTGCTTGCAGGATAGCGATGCCCTTTTCGACCTCCTCGCCTCCTATCCCAAGGTGCAAGGCTACATTTACGGCCACACCCACACCTGGATGAAAGCGAAGCACGAGAAGACCGGCCTTCCGCTCATCAATCTCCCGCCCGTCGCGTATGTCTTCGATCAGAAGCGCCCCAACGGCTGGGTCATCGTCCGCATCAATTCAGAGCGTGCCGAGTTTGAACTGCGTGCGCTCAATCCCGCGCATGAAGAGCATGGGCAGAAGCATGTGATCCGGTTCACGTAAGAGACTCAGCTTCTCTTTGTCATCGGTATGAAAGTGCTTTTCCAGGGTGTTCTTCTCCTGCTGGTCAGCCTGTTCATTCTTCTCATTCCATGGCGTTCAGAACTGACCGGCGCTTATCCCGGGAATCTTTACACGACTAGCGCCCAATGGTCCAAACCGGCTGATCCGACGCGCATCTTTTACTGCATACGGACTGAATACGGATTGGGGCTGTCCTGGCTGGTTTATGACCAAGGGAGAGACGAAGACGCTTGGTACATTAAAGTGAATGCGCAGGTCTTGTTCCTGCACGCCGTGCTCGCCATTTCATCAAGCATTGGCGGCGTTTATATGCTCCGTCGTCGTGCACTTCAAAAGCACCAAGTCATCGGGTGACGCAGATGCCTGTCCTAGCGCGATGTGCTGTCTCTAACGAAAAGCTCACTCGTCCACACCCGCTGCGTCCAGAGTGCGCATCATGGCGTCTAGGAACTCCTGCGCGGCGTCGATGGGCAGAATGATCGTGTCGCGACGGCCACGNACGTCCTCGGTGATCTTGATGAATTTGCCGCGCTCGTTCTCCTTGAGATCGAGGAAGAAAATCTTCCGATCCGTGACAATTTTTTCGGAATGCAGCGGCGGATTAGGCGGACGCCGTTCGTCTTCAAATTCTGTGTTCCTCATGCCGGTAACCTCCACTGATTGACGATTCTGTTCGGGGTGAATTCGACGCCGATTCTAGGAGCAGGGCCGGGGTTGTCAATGCTTCTCATCTTTAGACGGTCGCGGAGCCGCCTGTGGACGAGGCAAGTACCTGCTGTGCGGCCCGCAGAGCGCCCAGTGTCCAGATGACGGGGTAAAGTTGTTCGTGATACCACAGCCGGGCGAAATAGAGTCCGATGGGGGCTGTTGGGAAGCGGGTGCCGTCAGCGGTAGCAGTGAGCAGCCATCGCACACCGGAAAGCACCTTCTCGCGCTCCACACTGCCAAGCGCGTGCAAAGCGACCGCCGTCTCTTCGATGCTGGCAGGAGCGTTGGCGTCACCGCCGAAGGAGCCGTCTGGTTTTTGGGTGCTGAGCAGATATTGGCGACCGGTTTGGATCAAACCGTCAAACTGGGTGGCCAACTGCTCGCTGCCGCTGAGATGATTGACGACCTGGGCTGTACCATAGACGGGATTGTTTTCATCCGGCGTGTGCTCGTTGCCAAACCACAGGGGAATCCAGGAGCCATCTGGCAGTTGCACGCGCTCCAGGTAGGCGAACGCATGCTGCGTGGCTTTGGCGATGCGGGTTTGCAGCGCTGGAGGCAGTTCATCATGCCATACCCACCAGGCGCACAAAGCATGCGCCGTGATCTCCGGCGTGCTGCGGTCAAACGGCAGCGTTCCCCAGCCACGGCAGAAGGTGGGGATGCCCCCGTCGCGGTTTTGCAGGTCGAGCAGCCAGATAATGCCCTGCTGAATGGCGACATCGCAGTGGTGGCCCATTTTTTTGAGGGCGATGAGCGTGCTCGAAGTGTCATCGGCATCCGGCACGCCGCCGGGCAAATTCGTCCACGCCCAGCCGCCGGGCGGGGCATTGGTGAAAGGGTGAACTTCGCGGTACTGCTGCGCCAGCAGCCATGTACGTTTTTCGGGCTTTAGCCCGTCCGGCAGCCCGTCCAAACTACGCAGCGAGAGCGTCGTACCCCACGTCGCCAGATTCGTATCAATGGGCCAGCTTCCATCCTCACGTTTGGAGTTCACGAGGAAATCAACCGCCAGCGGGAGGCAGGGATGATCAAGCTGACCGCCACCCGCGAGCGCCATGGTGACAAAGCTCGTCAACGGCGTGGCCTCCAGATAGCCGCCGCTGCTGGGTTGCAGCGCCTGAAGCATCGGCCGGATGCGCGGCCAGGTGAGCGCCCGCAGCCAGCGCAGCGGATTCCACCACGCCGGCGGGGCGTTTTTAAAGCGCGTGTAGCCGATGGCAATCAGCGCTGGCAAAGCGTAGCTGACAACCGGCAGCCCCACGGCACCAAACCAGGTGCGCGGCAGTGCAGCGAGCTCAAAGGGCAGCGCTATGACGTGCTTCCACGGCTTTTCACCCAAGGTGCCGCACAGCGCGCAGAGCATGAGGATGGGCACGGAGAAGGTCTTGTCCTTGCCGTAGCGGGAAACGACCGCCTTGGCGATGGTCGCCGGTGCCAGGGAGCCGACCTGCGCGGTGACCCACTCATTGGCAGATTCGACAGTGGACGAATTTTTGTGCCCCACGAGATGCAGCGCGCTCCAGCAGAGCAGCGTGGTCGAAAGATTGCTTTTGCTCAGCGTGGTATCGCCCCAGCCGCCGTCGGTGTTCTGATGCTCACACAACCACCGCGCGCCTGCGGCGATGTGCTGCACATGCTTCTCGTGATTCACGAGCGCCAACGCGACGATGGCCGTCGCGGTGGAGAGCGCAGAGCTGGAAAGATGCCCTTCCCAGTGGCCGCTCGCGCTGCGCAGGGCATGGAGATGCGCCTGCGTGTTGGCGATGGCGCGGTCAAGGGCGTCCATCATGGTAGGAAATCTCAGGCTTCGAGTTTCAGCTCAGGCCGGGCCTCGATGGCCTTGGTGAGCGAGATCCAGCCGCCTTCGCGCTGCTGCTGGAACATGTTCAAATACAAGGCAACCTGCTTGGCAGGATAGGCGGCGAGCAAGGCGGCCACGGCGGCCTCCGCTTTGTCATCGGCGATCACTTCCGGCAGTTCGGTCACTTCACCCTTGCCATCATGCCCAATCTCAGCGGCATTGAGGAAAGTGATGAGCATCTGCGACTGGCCTTTGAGCAGCCAAATCTGGAAGATCTGCGCCGTCACTTCCTCATTCGACTTCATGTTGAGCTGCTCCAGCAGCCACTCGGCCTGCTTGGCGCGGGATTTCTCCAGAACGAAAGCGGGACGAAGACGCTTGGCGGGAGCGAGCGAGTCAATGACGGCCTTGTAAGCAGCACGCTGATCGGTCTGCATGTAGGTCATGATCTGCATGCGCAGCTCGGCACCGATGGCTTGAAGGAGTTGGTTGGGTCGCATCTGGATTGGGGTGAAAACGGGGGAGGCTCTGCTAGCACCACGGCACAGAAGTCGCAACCGTTTTGCCTCACAGCAGCCGAATCGTCAGCGGGAAGCGATAAACCTTGCCCTCCGAGGCATTCACGATGCCGACGATGGTCAGCACGATGGTGGCGATGCCTACGGCAAAGAGAAGCGGGACGCCAATGAGAATAAAGCAGAGCAGGAAGGACAGAAAAGCGTAAAGCAGATAGCTGAGCTGGAAGTTCAGCAGTTCACGCCCCTGCCGGTCCAGGTAGCTGCTATGGTCTTTTTTGACCAGCCAGACAATGAGCGGCCCTAGGATGGGAAACCCCACCAGACAGAGCACGTGCATGACGATGCCCAGAGTTTTTTCATCCTGAGTGACGGCTGAAGGCGGCAGAGCGGGAGGTAGCGTGGGAGATTCCATGGCGGCGCGAAGCTACCACGGACTGCTCCACGGCCAAATACAAACGCGGAGCCAGTTTCCCGGCTCCGCGCAGTTGAGGCAGACTTGGGAGTCTTCCCTCCGTTTAGTTGATTTCGGGCAGCTTGAATTCTTCCACGTAGTTCTCCATCGCGAGTTTGTTGGCCTCTTCGGCGAACTCGCCGGTGAACTTCTCGGAGACAGGGTCGAACTCCAGCCAAGGGCCGGCACTGATCTTTTCCACGTTCAGGTCGATCTTGTTGTCTTCGAGATTCTTCACGAAGTGCTCCAGCGTTTCCAGGCCGGCCGCGTCATTCTTGAGGCGTTCCTTGACCTCAGCGACGTTCGCAGCCTTGCCCAGGCGGTAGGAGATGTTCGCCAGGTGGGCGAGCGAAGCGGCGTGGAAGCCGTGGGAGACGTGCAGGTTCGAGTTAACGAGCTTCCCGGCACGCACCGAATTGATGAAGTTCAGCATGTGATCAGCGCCGTCATTGAAGTTGTCGAACTTCTTGATGGCCTGTCCTTCATTGTCATAGGCCTTGGCCTCGATGACGTAGCCGCCTTCGCAATGGATGACGTTGCCGACGCGCGCAGCGGCGGTCTTGCCATTCACGCGGAAAACGGGCTCCAGTTTCCAGTCCATGTCCTTCAGAGGAAGACCACGGTTGTCAAAAAGGAGCGGCGCGGGCTCATAGGCCCAGAAGGCCATCTGATTGTTGGCGGTCTCGCCGTCGTCTTTGTAGCCCCAGCGTCCGCCGAAGCTCATCACGCGCTTGGGCAGCAGTTCGGGATCTCCCAGCGCCCAGCGGCCCACATCCGTCTGATGCGGTCCCTGGTTGCCGATGTCACCGTTGCCGAAAGCCCACTGCCAGTGCCAGTCATAGTGGAACTGTGAACGGTGAACGGGCATCATGCCGCGTGGGCCAGCCCACAGCTTGTAGTCAACATCCACGACCTGCGGCGCTCCGGCCGGGTCTGTCTTGACGTTGCGTAAATCATGGAAAGTTCCCTTGATCATGCCGTCCTTGGGCTCGATCGACTCCGCCACTTTGCCAGTGGAGATACGGGACTTGTAATTGACGCCACGGGAGAGCGTCACCTTGCCGATGTGGCCTTCCTTCACCCAGGCCATGGCCTCCGCCCAACCAGGGCTGGAACGGCGCTGCATGCCATGCTGCACCACGAGACCCTTTTTCGCGACCTTCTCGGCGGCGTTCACCAGTTGGCGGCCTTCCCAGATGTTGTGGCAGACGGGCTTCTCGACATACACATGCTTGCCGTGCTGCATGGCCGTCATGGCGATGAGCGTATGCGTGTGATTCGGTGTCGCGATGGTCACAGCGTCCACCTCGGGGTCGAGCATGAGCTTGCGGTAATCGCTGTAGGCCGTGACGGTGTTGTTTTTCTTGGCCTGACTTGCCACGCCCTTCGCCAGCACATTGGCATCCACGTCGCAGAGGGCCACGATGCGCACGCCTGGGATTTCTTCCAGGCTCTTGATGTGGCCTGCGCCACGTCCGTTGAAGCCGATGACCGCGACACGAACGTCACCATTGGCACCCAACGGTGCAGAGAAGGATCGGAGTGCGGTAAGACCGGCGGCGCCGGCCACAGTGCCGCGAATGAAGCTACGGCGGGTGGTTTGGTTGGGTTGTATTTGCATAGGATGAATGGAATCTGGACGACCACGCCCACAGAGCGCGGCAGGGAATTTCACAAGCTATCCGAAACGCCGGGTAACAGGCAACCTTTCCTTTCTTTCCGTTTGTGACCATTCCCCCGCTGTTTGTGACCTGGGGCTGCCTCTCTGGTCTGCCTCTCTGGTCTGCCTCTCTGGTCTGCCTCAGGGCTGCCTCAGGGCTGCGGTTTCGGCGCGGGCAGCTTGACGGTGTCCGGCTCGAAATCGAGCACGTCCTGGTGGGTGCGCAGGGCTTTGCGGGCATTGTCGAAGAAGGCGGAGAGGTCGTCGGTGTTCATCTGCTTTTTATCGTCAATGTAGGACTGCAGTTTCTGGATCTGGCCGTCGGCGTCGAGGTTGACGGACCCCATGACTTTCTGCGCCTGCTTGTAGGTGCCGGAGAATTTGCTCTGTGCCTGCTCGAAGGCCTCTTTGGCACCTTCCTGGCGCTGGTACTGCTTTTCAGCTTCACGGTAGTCACTGCTGAAGAGCCGCTTGAAGAAGCCGCCCTTGGGTTTCTCGATGTGCTTGGAGGCCTGGGCATCAAAGTAGTTCGCCAGTTCCTGAAACTCCTGCATCGGCTTCTGATACTGCTTCTTCAAGTAACCGAGTCCGGTCGTGATGATGGAGAGCTTTTCCACCTCGGCTTTCGACAGCTTCTGGCCAGCCTTCACCTTGTCCTCTAGCAGGTCGATGTATTGCAGCGTGGTCTTGTTGCCTTCGAAGATGTTTTCAAACTCCTTGGCCGCGATGGCCAGGCGCTTGCGCTCCCCTTTGCGCAGTTCGTCGATCTTCTTTTCGTGCTCGTCATTGAGCGCGGTGATCATCTTCTGGTGCTGCGCCGCTTGGTTGTCGAACGTGCGCTGGAATTCAGCCTCCTTGGCCTTCATTTCTTCCGCATGTTCGACTTTGATCTGCTCGATAGCGACATGCGCGGCGGTGAGATCAGCGCGGGATTGAAACAGGAACCAGCCGAGCACACCCGAGGCGAGAAAGCTGAGCACGAGCAGTGCGGTGAGATTTTTAATGGCCGTCATGAGGGGGAATGATTGGTGAGACTGCGAGGCACGCAAGTCGATTCAACGCGTCGGTTTTGCGCTGTAGCAAACGGCTCATGCACGCCTTCCGGCGGTTCATCAAGCCGGAATCCTGTTAGGGCTGGCTGATTTTCTGCGTCTTGTCTCTCTGATGTCCACCACCTCCCGCCCCACGATTGTCCGCCATCATATCCTTGCCACGGCGACGATGGTGGCCTTTCTGATGTATCTGGACCGCATTTGTCTGGCGCAGATCGTGACCTCGGACTCATTTCAAAAGAGTGTCGCGTTGCAAGGCTGGCAGATCGACTGGGTGAAAGGGGCGTTCTTCTGGGCCTATGCCTTAGCGCAAGTCCCTGCCGGATGGCTGAGTGATCGCTTTGGCACGCGCGCACTGATCACCATCTACATTGCTACATGGTCGGTCTTCACCGCTGCCACCAGCTTTTCGCTGGGCTTCACCACGCTGCTCATCGCCCGGCTTGGCTGCGGACTCGCAGAAGCGGGTTACTATCCGGCCAGCAGCGGTCTGCTCACCCGCTGGGCGCACATTGAAGCACGCGGGTTTGCCAGCAGCGTGATTTCCTGGGGTGGGCGTGTCGGTGGCGCGGTGGCACCAGGACTGACGGCCTTCGTGATCCTGCGCGCTGGCGACTGGCGCTGGGCGGGATGGCTGTATGGATTGATCGGCGTGATCGTGGCCGTGTGTTACTGGCGCGTGTTTCGTGAGCACCCGCGCCAGCATCCGCGCTGCAATGCAGCGGAGATCGACCTGCTGGCCGAAGGTCGGGGCGACTTTCAGCCCATCAAAGATCCGCCCAAACGTTTTCCGCTCAAGATTGCCTGCCAAAGCTTCAATCTCTGGATGGCCAACGGCGTGCAGTTTTTCACCAACATCGGCTGGGCGTTTCTGATCCTTTCCCTGCCCGAGTATCTGAAGAAGGTGATGCATCTGGAAGAAGGCATGACCGGTCTCATCACGACGGGCGCGCTCACCATCGGCATCGCGGCGCTACCGCTGGGTGGCCTGATTACGGACTACATCACCCGCCATCATGGCAGACGCCTGGGCCGCATGCTGCCCATGTGTGTGACCAAATTCGCCGCCGCTGGCTGTTACGTGCTGGCCTTGTGGACCGACTCCCCTTGGGGCATGGCTGCGGCCTTTGGTCTGGTCGCCTTTTTTGGCGACATTGGCCTCCCTGCCATGTGGACGACGATGCAGGACATCAGTGGCAAACATCAGGCGCAGCTCTTTGGCTGGTCCAACATGTGGGGCAACTTTGGCGCTGCCATCATGCCCATGCTATTCACGCTGGTGCTGAAGTCCTATGACACCAACCACGATTACCATGAAGGCGTGTGGATGTGCGCGGCGGCCTTTGTACTGGCTGGCGTTTTTGCGCTATTCGTGAACGCAGAAAAGCCCGTGATTCAGGAGGGCGCGTAAACGCTCTCACCGGATCACGGGCGTAAAATCAATTCTGCGGGCAGGTATTACCAGCCGTCGCCGTCGCCGCCACCGCGGTTGCCACGGTCGAAACCGCC
>TBL_comb48_EPIDRAFT_1002818_pt1 | contig 11884 bp, 9 predicted proteins | sample TroBogEpilimnion_37_FD_10681 | JGI IMG/M metagenome (IMG submission 10681)
GCAAATCATCGTTCGCTTCCTGAAGAAGTCAGTAGACGAGCGCCACACCTATACAAGGGGCTTCGCCAAACTCTTTTTGGAGCATGGGCCTCCTAGCATGGACAGCCATTACGAGCCCGATAGCCTGAACCGTGACGATACCAAGGATGCTGCGCAGTCGTTCCTCTACTTTATCCTCAACGAGTCGAAGTTCTTCTTTAAGACGGAAAACGATTTCTCCCAGGAGGTCGACACTCTGTACACAGTGTATACCGTCGCCACGCATTTTGACAAGAAGTGCTTTTCCGGCACCGACCAGCCGCGGCTCAGGGCCGTCGCGGCAGAGCTCGTCGGGCTCTTTGAGACGTTGGCCCGCGCGCTCCTGGCTGTGCCAAGCTATCTCCTCCTCGACGCCACGCTCACGGAGCGCCTCCACGCCCTCACGGCCGAATACGTTTTGCTCTTTCCCATGAAGCGCAGGCGGGAGAAGGTGCTGCTCTGCAAGAAGGTGATGGACACGCTCCTCCTGCTGCACGAAACGGAGAAGACCCTGAGCGTCTTGCCTCCCAAGGAGCAGAGGAAGACTCTCGAAAAAATAAGGAAGAATACCGCGCTCCTCAAGGAGGCGATCATCAAATACGATAAGAGGGGCGACTTTGCCGAGGTGTTTGAGGCCCATCGCTTCAAGCAGTGCGAGGTCTTCATGACTTCGGACGACAACGAAGGCGTCGCCTACATGGATACCTGCCACACTGTGCCGAACCCTCGCCTCGTCTACCTCCAGCTCATGTATCCCAAGGCCACGCTCTACGATAATGACGAGATCATTCCCAAGAGCATGCACGAGCTCACTACTCCGCCCTTTGTCGAGCTCATCAAGATGAAGCCCACGGAGGCGTTCTATCAGGTCCTGAGCGATATCTGGACCCAGCAGCGCCCCATCGAGTCGCCCCTTTGTGTTCTGCCAGTATACAACAAGCAAAACGCTTTCAAGTCCAATATCGACTTGTTCAACTTCATCGCAAGGGCCACGGACATCCCATCCTTGCAAGTGTCGGAGCAAAACAGCTACGGCGAGATCATTGATAACCTTGAGGTCTTGATTCAGCACATCAATGACAGGCGCGCCGCCCACACGCAGGTGCACTTTGCCAAGGTCAGGGCCTTGCTGCCCTCCAGGATGCCCAGGCTCGTGTATCTCTGTGAACGGTATCATCGTCCCATCCTCGAGGACGAGGACATCGCCTGGCTGAAGAAAACGAGGACGCGCAGCGACCTCTTCAGGGGGCTCGTCGACTGCCTCTTTTATGGAAAAGTACCCCCCGATTTTCTACATCGAGCGCTTTTGGCTCGACCTCCTTTCCGAGAAGCTCCAGAGGATCATGGAGTGCGCCCTCATGCTCTGGTTCATACGCGTCGCGTTTTCCAAGGACAACGTGTACGACTTCCAGCTGCTGTTCCACGCGGAGGGCAGGAAGCAGGTGTTTACCAAGACGATCATCGTCGCCAACCGCGAGATCAGGCGTGTGTTTTTCCTCGACGAGTTGCGCAGGATCGGCGCCGATCTCAAGTACACGAAGGCCTACTTTGAGAATAGCTTTGAGTTGAGCGGGCGGTGCTGCCATGTCCTCACGCCCTACATTCAGGCCAAGGTCAAGGACATGTTGCTTCACATGCTGCTCACGGGTTCCACTCATCCTCCTCGCGCGGATGACGCCATGGACTCCTTTCTCATGCCCCAGATGAAGGCCATTTGCCTTGAAGTGCGCTTCATCGCCATGACGCACTTCGAGATCTACATGCCCCTCTATGCGGCACAGCGCTGAACTATATGAAGCGCGCTGAAGTCGCTCATCTACATGATTTCTCTACGCGCGCTGAAGTCGTTTCATTAAATCTTGCCGTACTCGCGCAATTTTTGTCTATTTTTTTCTATAGATGAGACATAGATATTTTTCTAAATTAGACATTGTAGTGAACCTGAAAATATTCAATCCAAAGCCAATGATAGCAATATTATTTGGCATGTTTTCAAAAAAATGGAGAAGCATTGATGAACACAAATAGGAGAATCGAAAACACACAGACGAATATCGCCTTGGATGGCACCAGAGTGCCGTAAGCACAGTGTTCGTACCAAAAGCAGAAGGCTTCCACAAGGTAAGTTATGGACCCAATGAAGAAGGCGCACGGTTCACAATAAAACACTGCTGCTAAGAGGCGTACGATTCCGTATGTCAGCACCCAATACCCCAGCATGCGCCTTGCGATATCATTCTTTGCCATGCTTTTCTCATTATCATCATCATCATCATCGCGAAACATTTGGATGTGCAGATCAGAAACCAAATCACAGCAGCTGCTCAAAGCAGAGCTATCACTAATGCCTGCCTTTCTCTCTTTCAAGATGCACGCAGCACAAACCACATCATAGACGCCATTGACTACCAAGATAACACGCACGGCCAAAAACATAATTTGTTTATTTTTCTTCTCAATCACCAACGCGACAGGCCCACAAGCCGCCGACCGAGCTTGTCAAACTCGTACGGCTTGAACTTTGGGTCCAGCACAGGCACAAGCTCGCGCACCACCTCCCCGGTCTTCTTCACAGTCTTCCACGTCAGCCCGGGCCAGTCCTCCCTCGTCTTGTCCGTGTACTTCTTGAGCATCTTGACAAAGTTCTTATACCGCTTCGGATAGTAGTGCACCGGATCCCCCGACGGGTACAGCTTCGGCGCACGCCCCGTCCTCACGCACTCGATCCGATCCTCCCGCGCAGTCATCCCCATCTTCTTCCGGCGATACACGTCCTCGAGGTGATCCTCGGGCATGTAGCCAAAATACATGCCCATCTGCGTCTCCCCTTCCTTTGTTCTTCACCACGCCGTGGCACAGATTCTCCGACCTGCATCAACGTCAGCATACTACACACGCCAAGGCAAAAAATACAAAAAAGCAGCACACCAAAAGACGGCGCAGCCCGCCGGAACGTGCGCCACAATCTTCTTCCCAAAGATGTCCATCGGGTCCTCCTTCTTCATTTCCAGGCCAAACTTGGCATCCGTCTCCTTGGCGCCGGCATACAGCTTCTTGTACCGCAGCGTAAACTCCTTGCGAAATTCAGGCGTGTGCGTCCCGGGCACATACACAAAGCTCGCCCCTTGGCGGTTGAACAGAAGCTTCGCACAGAGCTTCTCCTCATGCCTCTCACTCTCCTTCAAAAACATAATCGGCTTGTCCCAATGGATCAGCTCCTCGTCGCCTGCCCCGGGCAGCTTCGTGATGGTCCGATTCATGTCATTCCAGAGCTCCTTCCTCCCGAGATACTGCCGCGCGAGCTTATACAGCGCCTTGTCCGTCCTCACCTTCTCCATCAGGGGGCTGTGAAACGACGAGGGGTCGGCCGCGGCCCCAAAGCCGATGCAGTGAAACGGCGCCACCGCGCGGTAATGCTCCAGCGCCTCCTTCGTCGGGGGGTTCGTGAACAGCCTCATGTACTTTTTCGGCTGCTCGTCAATGTCGATCGGCGCGCCAGTCTTCGGATCCCTCACAACCAGCGTCTCCTTCCACGGCTGCGTGAGCCACAATCTCTTCACCACGTCCACCATGTGCTCGAGGCACTCCTCCCCGTCCTCCAAGACCCTCACTATCGCCAAGCCATGCTTCTCAAGATGCAGCACAATCGCCTTGCGCTCCTGCTTGTTCGAAGGCTTCGCAAAGATCTTCTCTGCGGCAGCCATCCCTTCCTCCTTCACCCTCTCGCTGTTCTCGCTGCTCCACTCTTTGTAGTTCTCCATAGTGTGGGCCTTCTTTTCTCTGCGTGGTGGCTTCTTTTGATGAGAGAAAAGCAGCTGAGCAGAAAGTATATATAGCCATCCCTCTATGACGCGTCACAAAAATTAAAATGTTTTTTTAGAAAATATGACGCGTCACAAAAATTAAAATGTTTTTTTAGAAAATATGACGCGTCACAAAAAATAAAATGTTATTTCAGAAAATATGACGCGTCACAAAAATTAAAATGTTTTTTTAGAAAATATGACACGTCACAAAAAATAAAATGTTATTTCAGAAAATATGACGCGTCACAAAAATTAAAATGTTTTTCAGAAAATATGACACGTCACAAAAATTAAAAAAGTTTTTTTTTTATAAAATTTGAAAATTATATTTTTTATCTCACAATGTACCACAGCGCAAAACTCCTCAAGTGCCTCATCATATGCCTAATCGCAGAGAGTCATTCTTTGAACCACAGTGACCACAGTGACAACAGCTAGACATATATATGTCAAAGCGCTAGCACAGCATCATATGTAGGTCTCCACCTACCTACCCTGGTGGTGTGGCCTAGGCTGTGGTTTGAATAAAACAACCCGCCTTTTCTATGTGTCTTCAAGAATCACATTCTATCATTCAAATCTACAAAAATCTCGCGCAATCACACAGAGACATTTGTTTTTTTGGAGGTAAGATCCATTCATTTTTTTCCACAGAAAACAGAAGTGCCAACTTCCGAATAATCCAACCACCAAGGCCTCCGCCAACCAAGTCTAGTTGCCCTCCTCCTCCTCCGCAATCAGAGCCTTGTACCGCTCCTCGTGCACCCTCCAGTTCAACTCCATCACCACAGCCAGCTTCTGCGCAGACTGCGGAAAAGTCAGCCGAAAAATACATCACGTTCATAAAAACAAAGATGTCACCTCGACAATCCTCCCCTTCATCGTTCGCACAATGCCCTGCACATGGTCCTCATTGTCCACGATCGGCTGCTTCCTCAAGACCTTCAACCACAGATTCCGGATCCGCTTTTGCCTGCCGCCTCAGCGCATATCATGTGAACACAAAACAACGAACGCCATAAAAAAAAAGAGAGCTCACATCAGCTGGTACACGGGATTCTCCTTCATGACGCACAGGCGAAGCGCGACAGCCAACTCGTGGAAGCGCGGCACCTTGTCGCAGACCATCCCCTTGATCGTCGTTTCGATCAACTGCCGCCCATATTGTTACTATTATTCTTATCACTATCATCATATCATTTTTAGTACCTCTTCCACGACATCGTCCTTCAGAAGGTCCACAGAAGAGGAGAGCAGGGGGAGGATCTCTTTTTTGTACAGGTCTTGCAGCCCCGCCCGATCCAGAAAACCGTTCAGCGTCACGAAAAATGACCCCATCCGAACCTGCCGCGCAAACTCCTTCTGCTGCTCGCGCAGACGGCCCGCGTCCAGCCAAAACGTCTCGGGTATCTCCTCCCCATCCCCATCCCCAACTACTATCAGCAGCAGCGCCTCCTCAACCTCCAAGGCAGAGGACTTGCGCTCCGCCACAGCGCGCCGAATCCACGCCCTCGTCTTGTCAAGACGAGTCATGCCCTGCGTGACCATCTCGGCAAAGTTGAGCCTTTCAAACTCCACGCCGCCATACTGCTGCAGCCCGGGCGCCAGCATCCTCAGCTTCCGATTCATCATGTCGAGCCGCGACACCTCGATGCCATAGAGGAAAAACTCCAGGGCCTTGCAGACCATCCGCGGATTCTCCGACGCCAGATCAACGCGCTCGTTCCACATCACCGTGAGCTTCTCCCTCAACGGAGAAGCAGGCATCTGATGAGCCTTCAGAATCAAGTGCATGATCCCCTCCAAGAGCCCCACGCACTCGCTCCACCTCCCTGCTTGAGGAGGAGTGTCAATCACCTCGTCAATCAACGCCCATTCCTCCGCCGGCAATACTTCCATCAGCCCGCACTTGATCTGCTTGAGCACCTGAACGACCCCCCGGAAATCCGCCCCTGACCTCAAACCTTCCTCCACTTGGTTCCAAAAGGTTTCATCGTACTCCACGCGGAGCTCCGGCCTCTCCTCATACATGTGTTGCACATCCATCCGAAAATCCGGATCCAGGAGCAGCTCGTGCGCCAATTTGGACAACGTCCTTTTAAATATACCCCCCTGCTCACCCCTGAACGGATACGTTTCCAGCACAACGTTTCCACCGTGAAGCTGCTCCTCCAACTCCGCAAGGGCCTCCTCCCCGAAAGACTTCCTATAATACTCCTTCAGTCGCACCGTCTCCCTTTGAATGTCCATACCCACAACAGTCTCGCCATCATCATTCTCCAGCGCCGCGGCCGCCTCATGCATTGCATGCAAGGCCCACTTCAACCGCGTCTTCAGAATCTTGCTGTCGGGCGCCCTCCACTCCTCAAAGCACTTGAAATACACATCCACCAACTCGACAAAGCCCACGCTCAATTCCTTGTCCACCTTCCCGAAATCCCCATTCGATTGCTGAAGCGTCTTGACAATCTCTTCAAAGCGCTCCAGCATCGCATTCGCAGCAACGTACAGGGCATTTTCAACGGTCCCAAAGACCTCAAAGACGCTCGACGTCTTGCACACAATCATGTACGAAACGTTGAAAATGCGCGGAGTCCTAGGAGCTGCCGTCGCATTATCGCGACGGCGGACGCGATGCCGCCGACGGCATACAGTCATAATCTGCTCCACAAGCTCCCACTCTGCATCAATGAGCTCCCTATTTTTCAGAAGCGGCACAAGCTCCTCTCTAAAGTTCATCCGTGACCCTGCAGCCGTCGTAATCCCAAACGCCGCAAAACGCCTCACGAGAACCGCCAATTTCGATCGCCGCCTCTGAAGCATGCGCCTCCAGTTGCGCTGAATCACTAGAGCGGCCTTCGCTTCTGTTATTGTGGAGAAGGAGGAAGAAAGCATACCGCTACTACTACTTCTTTGGCCTTCTTCGGTTTCACAACGCTGCTGCATGGTTTGCAATGCGTGGTTTGGTGGTTTTTGGCAAACTGGCCATGCCTTATATGCTATTCGAAGAGGCAAATCTGACGCGTTTTTTGCGAAGAGGCAAGTTGACGATTCGCCAAGAGGCAAGGTGACGATTCGCCAAGAGGCACATCTGACGCGTTTTTTGCGAAGAGTCATGCAGTTATAATTTTATAACTAGAATTATAAAATTAAAATTGTATTTTAAAATTATAATTATATATTATTATATAATAATACTTTAAAATACAAAATTCAAATTTTTATTCCGTGCTCGCGATGGCCATAGCCATAGCCATGGCCAGAAAAGAGAGCCTCCTCGGCGGCCAGAAAAGAGAGCCATGATAGCCATGGCAAGAAATGAGAGCCTCCTCCTCAGCAGCCAGAAAACAGAGAGAAAACACAGAGACATAGAGTATATCACAGCGCGACGTCGCTCGCAAACACTCTCTCCTTCATGGCGCGATACCGCCGGTGAACGGCCTTGTTCAGCGTCAGCCCATACTTGAAGTTCACAATATCCAGCTCGCAGTCCCACGTGTCGTCCATCGCCTCCTTCAGGCTATCAAACACCCACTCTCCGCTGGGGTACACCACAAAGCAGCCACCATTCTCTGCCACATCCACCACCTCCAGTATGCACCCTTCTCCTCCGCTCGCTTGACAGCCTAGCTCCTTCACCACCCTCACCAGGTCCTTGTCCCACCTCTTCAACAATAATAATGAGGCTAATGGCTTCGAGCCACAGAGCCTCGCCTTTGCTTCTTCCGACAGGCAAAAGTATCCCCTCCTTGCATACACCACCTCCATCTCTTCTACTACAACCAATGACACCTACAACTATTACTAATACTACAATCATCACACCAAAAAAGGATTTATTTTTCAGCTTCATCGCCCTCAGGCATTGCCTCAGGCAGTCGCCATGCTGATATGACAATCATATGCTAAGATGGAGAACCGCAGCAGCCTTCTTGAATTATGAGCCGCTGGTACCGCTCGAGGTGCACATCGCGGTTCAGGCGCAGCATCGCCGCGAGCCTCTCCACCTCCTGCCTCAGCAGCAGCATATATGTCACATATACTAGACAGCTACTTCTTCAGAAAGACTCTAACATCAAACAGCAGCACCTCCAAAATTTCATCCGTCATCCACGGCGGAGCCTCATCACGCCCCGACAACAATACCGCCAGCCATGCCAGGCGCCTATTTGATAGCAATCATCAGACATACAACAACATTGCCCAAAGCGACTACTCACATTTCCTCCTCCTCCTTCTTCACCTCACGCAAAAGCTCCCTGTACCTCTCCGACAGCTTCTGGATCCGAGCACAGTCCCACACAAACGTCTCGGGCAAGTCGAGGTACGTCAGCTTTTTATCCCCCTTAGCGGCTATGATACCCATCATCCATTCGCACATGAACGCCCAGATCTCCTCCTCCCTCGCAGCACACCCCGCCAAGGTACTAATCCACTTGCGCGTCCTCGCCTCCGTCAGCTCCTTGTCATTCAGTTTTTCCTGAAACTTTTCGCGCAAGTACGTCACCCCATTATCATCACCATGTTGAAGCAATACCGAAAGCTTCCGAAGCCGCACATTCGTGTGCTCGATACGCATCACCTCCACGCGCTCCAGCAGAAACCGCAGCATCGCCACCACTCTTTTGTCGCTCTCCCATTGCGCCCTCGTCTCCTCGCCCTTCGTCTTGCTCTGCATCTCCACCATGGCATCCAGCACTCGCCTCTCCAGCACACTCCCCCATTCCTCGCCATTCACCACAATCTCTTGGTGGATCGACTCGATGTTAATCACCTCCTCCTCCTTCTTCAATACACGCAGCCCTTCCTGCACTTTCCGCAAGATGCGCCACACACGCAGCCACGGCCTCTCGCCCCGCACCTCCTTCTCCAAATCACGCCAATACAGCTCGTGTTCCGCCCTCGAGTCATGATAAGGCTCAACAGGCAATTGAAACGACGGATTGAGCACGACCTCCTGCGCAAGGTTCGCATACCCAAACCTGCGCTCGAACTCGTTGCCACCTTCTTCTTCCTCCTCCTCAAGAAGAGGAGGCTCATCTTCCTCCTCACCCAACAGCTTCAGCCTCTCCTTCAGCTCCCTGATTTGCCCTTCGAACAGCTGCAGCAAAAAGCCCCCCTCCTTGTTGCCGCCCAGCGCCTCCTTCGCCTTGTTCAATCCCAGCAGCTGCTTCTTCAGCCGCTTCCTAAGCCTCCTCTCGTCGTGAGTCTTCCACTCGAAGAAGCGCTCCACATACTTGGCAAAGAAAAGGTGCACGGCCATACCCCCAGCAGGCTCCTTCCAGAATTCCTCCAGCAGCTCGCTCGCCGCCATATACACGGCCCTCTCCCGCTTCCCAAACATCTCAAACACCCTGTCTGGGTACTGCGCAATCAAAGACGCCTTGAGAAAAAGCACACCATCCCACGGTCCAGCTGCTGCTATCCTCATCCTCGAGAGCATCCTCCGCGTAGCATCCACCACCTCCTTCTTCCGATGCACCGCCTCAAAAAGCGCCTCGTACGACGAGGCAGGTTCCATGCCAGGGCCACCGCGATCCAAATACTCCTGCACCCCTTCCCGGATCCACAGCGCCCGCCCTTTCTTCACGACACGCTCCAAAAAGCGCTGCAGGCGCCCGCCAACGTCCTTCTTCTTCCTCTTCTTCATCAGCTTAGCAAACTCCGTCGTCAGCGCGTCTGCTGCTGCCTCCAAGTCCGCGACCTCTGCTTCTGAGGCCCTCTTTTTCTCGCGCACTTCTTCTTTCTCTGTTCCCTCTTCTTCTTGTTTTGACATCTATCCGTGCCTTTGCGTGTGGCTTCAGCGCAATATATAGAGCCAAAACCCGTCAGATTTGCCTCTTCAAGTTTTTTTTAATTATAAAAAACGCTTCAGATTTTTAAATATATAAAAAACGCTTCGTGTTGCCTCTTCGCAAAACGCGTCAGAAATCGGCTCTATAAAAGGAACACGCCCACGCCACAAAACCAAAAACAACAAAATGCGTGGCGTCCTTCTTCACTTCTTCCTGATGCGCAGAAACCACTTTCTCAGAAAGCGTATGCTCAGAAAGCAGAGGGCAAAGAACGCCAGGGCTACACTGGAGAAAACCTATCGCAAACGCGTCGACTTTGTTTCGGCCGCGATTGCTCCGTCGCCAACCGTCCTCACTTATGAGCAACGCTCCAAGATGATGCACATCACTCTGATGAAGTTGTACATCGATACCTTTCTCTCCAAGGCCACCACGCCGGGTATCCTCAAGGCCTTCGCCAGGGGCTGGAGGGCGCACAACTTCGCAGCCGAGGCGGAGCAGATCGTCGCCTCATACTTCCGCCAAGGTCTTGTGTTTTTTTTCTAAAAAAATAATAATATTACTTCTAAAAAAAATATTCCTGATAATAATAATATCAAAGGCTAACCACCAATAAGACCACAATGATGTCTTCTTCTTCCACCTACCGCTACCTCCTATCCAAAGAGGAACCCTTCCTTCTCTCCAAGACCTTTTGCAAGGTCTTTTGGCGTATCGCCGGCTCTTTCATCAAGCCAAGCGGATACTATATGCACGCCCAGGGCACCTCGCTGCACCCGGCGCGCATCCGTAGGGACGATCCCTTTCTCCTCCAGACTTATGACCACATGCTTGAGAAAGATAAACAAAGCATGCCCTTCCTGCACGTCGTCGAGTTCGACACGCTTCCGACATGCGTTTTTGTGCAGCCGCTCGAAGGCGGCGAACGCATTTACGGGTCGGTCGAGGAGGCGCTGCACAACGGAGAGAATCCGTTTCGCAGCATCATCCGTCTGTCCGATACGACGGACATCTTTTATGCCCTGCGCGTGTTCAAAATCACGGAACACAATGACGATATCCGTCGTCTGCGAGAGTTTGCAGACTCTGGCAGAAAGATGCTCGACTTGATTGTGGCCAAGGCTGCGCTGCATAACATAGTGGACCACAAGATGAAGCACGAGGCGAAGACGGATGAACAGAAGCGAATCCTCGTCACGAATAGCGCTCGCCTCAAAGCCTACTATGAGCAAACCCTCGACACCGTCCTTAGGCGGATCGCGGATTTGACTGAGGAGGAGGCGGTCTGACGCTTTTGCCGCTGTTGTTATTGCCGCAGATGAGGAGGAGGAGGACATGATGGCCAAGAAGGAGAGAGTTGTCAAACGCGTCTGCGAGGTCTTCGCTGATACATTCTTCAAGACGATGAACAACGACCTCGGCCTCTGAAATCGAGAGCCTCTGAAAAAAACGAGAGACTGAGTCTCGTCGAGGCGAAAAAATGAAGCTTACTTTGTGTGTCAAGATTTACTGTAGATTTATTATTGCCATCACCACTAGCCACACAAGAGATAGATAGAGAAAATGTGCAAGGAGAATATGAGTGGTGATACACAATGATGTGTGTGTGTGTGTGTGGGTTGGAGTTTGTGGTTAGTAGCAGTAGTAGGTGTCATAGTAGCCACATAGCCTCAATATATGCTACCTTCATATAGTGATGATGAATAGCTCACATCGCGGCGAAAAAGCGACAATACTGACAGCAGCAGAGAGTCAGCCATTGCGCATCGTCGTTTTATGGATTATATATTAACAACTTATACATTCATCTTAAAACTTTAAAATTTCATTTACAATGCTTAAAACCACAATAAAAATCGAGGCGTTGAGGTTTGGGCTGAGGTGGGGTAGAGGTGGGGTAGGAGGTGGGGTACGAATTTTGAGGAAAGAGCGCGGTTCGTGGAAGCGGTGCGCTTCAGCAAATTAAAACGTTATAAAAGTCGAAAAGACATATCTTCGACTGTTTTATAATATTTTAAACATTATAAAAAAAGGGAGGTGGGGTAGGTGGGGTAGGTGGGGTAGAAATCCAAAAAGTTTCTCGGGGTCTGGCTAAATGTTACCACGCCTAGAATTTTTCAAATTCAAAAAAAATTTCCTTGGTCCTCAATTCCCAAAATTTTCTCAAACTTTTTGAAAAGACCCCACCTACCCCACCTACCCCACCTCCCTTTTTATAATATTATAAATTCTCTCTAAAACAATATAAAAGAATATAAAAAGAAA
>TBL_comb48_EPIDRAFT_1002824_pt1 | contig 11870 bp, 8 predicted proteins | sample TroBogEpilimnion_37_FD_10681 | JGI IMG/M metagenome (IMG submission 10681)
TACCATAAAAGATCAAAACTTTGCGTTAAATGTCAATAGTAACTATATAGCTTGTCACGGAGATAGTGGCCCTGCTGGTGTAACAGGCGGATTATTTGATAACATTTATGTTTATCCAGGTATTATTTAATATATTTTATGAATACAGGATCTTTATTAAAACAGTTATCTCCGTACAGTACTAATGCTAATAGCGATATAGCAAATTGTGCTAACAGAATCACTACATTAACCAGTCAAGTCACTGCTTGTAGTGTTTCGCTTGATATGTTTAAAGAGCTTACATCTGAAATAGATTACCTTAAAACAACAGTTACAACAGCTGATGATATACAGTCTGTACAATCTATTAACGACATTTTTAACAATCTTGTATTAATATTAAATATATAATATGGCATTACCTTCATCAGGTGCAATCAGTTTAGGAAACTATAATACCGAGTTGGAGTATGGTAGTACTGCACAAATTAGTCTTAATGATACCCTTGTACGCAATCTTAACAAGGTTTATACCGGAGCAAACTCATTAGGGGCTGGTTACGGGTTAACAGGCGTGCCTGCTTCTGGTTGCGTGCTTTATTTAGATGCAGGTAACCCCACCAGTTATCCTGGTTCTGGGCAGTCTTGGTATGATATAAGCGGTGCTGGTAATCATTTTAGTTGGGCATCATCTCCTTCTTACACTTCCGGTAGTTTACCGTATTTTAGTACTTTAGGTAACATAGCTACTGGACCAGCTTCTAACGCTTCGTCTTTTGGTTTAACATCTGATTATACTGTTATAATGTGGATCTATCAAAATTCAGCAAACCCCTCTCAATCGTTTCGTTTTGACGGCAGTGTATATATTGGTAGAGGTATTACAGCTCATACAACCTGGGTTGACGGTGTGGTTTACTGGGATCAAGGTGGTTGTTGCGGTTCGGATACTCGTACAACATATAGTTTAGGTACATCTTATGGTTGGGTATGTCTTGGATTAAATAGAAACACTTCTACGACAACAAGAAACATATGGGTAAATGGTTCAATAGTATCTACTAATAACAACACTGCAGCCAGTATTAGTCTTGATAGTACCGTAGCACAAGTGGGTAACTCTAATGAATTCGGTAACACTTGGGATGGAAGAATGTCTACTTTCTTAGTATATAATAGATCTTTATCAAATACTGAAATGGGTAATGTGTTTACTGCTACTCGTGGAAGATTTGGGGTATAATTGTTTAAGTTTAATATAAACCCATATATAAAACAGCATATTTTTTACTAAATAATAATAACTTAAACTACCATGGCATATATTAATCCCTCTTTCGCGTATTCTGGATATTCAGGCTTTTCTGGCTTAGGGCTGTCTGGCTACTCAGGCTTCTCTGGAGCTAACGGTACCAATGGTTCTGCTGGTACATCTGGTTACTCTGGTTTCTCTGGTATTAAGGGATCAACTGGAGCTCAAGGCGCGCAAGGTGCGCAAGGTTTTTCTGGTTATTCTGGTTATAGCGGTATTTCTGGTTATAGCGGTTTTTCTGGTATTTCTGGTTACTCTGGCTTTACCGGTACTTCAGGTTATCAAGGAGCAACTGGTGCTCAAGGTGCGCAAGGATTCCAAGGTAATCAAGGTTCGTCCGGTTATTCAGGTTTTTCTGGAGCATTTGCAGGTACTGGTTCATCTGGTTACGGTGCATTGTTTACAGGCGCAAATTCGTTAAGTACCAATAGTTTTTACTTCACAAATGGTAATGTTGGTGTTGGTACTACAGCACCTAACAACTTATTAACAGTGGCTGGTATAGTTTCTGCTACCGGTACAGTTTATACAAATGCTGTTAACGCTACTAACGGGCTTTATTCTATTTCTAATTTCGGTGGTACATTTACTGACGGTATTTTACTTGATTACACCAATGGTAGTGGTAACGGTGCAGGTCGTATTAGTGTTGGTAGTTATGATTCTCTTAGCTTTTATAATGGCGGTGCTGGTGGTTCAGTATTAACTACATTAGTTTCCTCTGGTGCGTTATCTTCTACCAGCTATCATTATGCTCCTGCGTTCTTAGTCGGTTCAATTTCACAACAACCAGGCGCTACTGCAATTTTAAGTCCAACAGTTGGTTACTCAACCCTATCAGCTGGTGCCAACACATTAGTGGTTTTCGGTGGTACTGGTGGTGCAACATCTACAAATGCAGTGGTAACGTTCTATCAAGGTGGTTCAACTGCCCTGACATTAGCTTACTTAACAAGTGCTGGTGAATTTGATGCTCAGTCATTCAACTCAATTTCAACTCGTGCTACTAAGACAAATATTCAACCTTTCGGTGCAACATATAATGCTCTACAAATTGTTTCACAATTAAATGGTGTAACATATGATAGTGCTGATGTTGCAACTACTACCGGTCAAGTCGGTGTCGTAGCTGAAGATGTGCTACCTTACTTCCCACCAGTTGTAAGAACAAATTCAGATGGATCTGCAAGATCTGTTGATTATAGCCGTCTTTCAGTATTGTTATTAGAAGCTGTAAAGTCTTTACAGACTCAGGTAGCTGCTTTAAGTGCAAAATTAGGCTCGTAACATAAATTATAGTGTGGCTACACTCAAAACAAGCGTATTCAATCTCACCCAAACGGTAATAGATTCGTTAAATCTGTACAAGAGTAAAGGTGTGTTTTTAGCTGAAAGCACCAAACAACAGGCTCGTATATCTCAGTGTGTAAGTTGTCCAGAACTCACCGACGGGGGTATGTGTATGAAATGCGGATGTGTAATGAACCTTAAAGTTCGTTTAGAGGCTGCAAAATGCCCTATGGGTAAATGGTAAAATCATACTCTGTCTGTAAGTATTACTGATGCCAGTTATTAATATTCAGACTCTTGCTAAGACTACTACTTTAGCTAACCAAGCTGATACTGGAAATCCGTACTCTTTTCAACAATGGAAACAATACAATACCAATATAGATTCAAAAGCTCAGGTAGAGCAATATAACCTATATTTAAAGACATGGTATAAAAATAGAGCCAACAACCCACAGGCAATGTTCTTATATGTTAAGAGCATGTATATCAATTTTTTAAAGCAACTCGGCCTTTCTACAAGAAACACAGAAGAGCAGAACTTTTTTACCACTATCAATTATAGTGATGATTTGGATTTACAGGCCTCTATTGCTTATTTTGCACGTAAACTAAAAGACGTATCACGCTACTTAGCTGAACGTAGGAATAACATTGTTTATTCCAAGTTAAAATATAATTTATTAGGAACTAATGGTTACTTAGAGGGAGTGTTTTATTCGTACATCCTGAGTGTTTTTACCCAAAGGCCGGATAACGGAAATGTTGGTCTACTCATTTCAAATGGGTCATTACTACAGTATCTACCTAACTTAAGTGATATATCGGATACTTTTAGTGTAGAAATTGAGGAATTATACGATTTAGCTAATTACCATGACCGGGACCCATCATTGAATATATCCCAGTATACCTCTTTTGCAGCAAACACCCCTCCTGCTTTATATGCAACCTCTCTTTACGAAGCACCTGCAGCTTATTTGCTCGGTTTAATCATTGCAGCATTACAAACCGCCAACAGTCTAAATCCGTGCTATGGCGTGACCGGCTTTGTAGGTACAAGTATAAATAATAATATGGCAGCCAACAACGTTTACGTTTACACAGGAGATGGTAGCACCACTACATATGCTTTACCAGGTATTACACCACTCCTTCAGCTTATAGAGTCACAATTGATGGTTTGTTCCAGACACCTGGTGCAAATTATGCCTACAACGTAAGCGTACCAAACGGGCAAATTATTTTCAGTGAAGCCCCACCAGTCGGGTCAGAAATTGTTATCATAACCCCATAATATGGCACTAACAAAAGTCAATCAAGCAAGCATGATACCTGCAGCAGCCGTTTCCGGCTTCTCAGGCTTTTCTGGTAGGTCTGGTTACCCTGGCGTGCAGGGACCTCCAGGCGGTACTTCTGGTTGGTCTGGCTATTCAGGTATTTCTGGTGCATCTGGTACTGGTCCACAAGGTCCTGTTGGTCCACAAGGTCCTGTTGGTCCACAAGGCGCACAAGGTACATCTGGTTTTTCTGGCACTGGTCCACAAGGCCCTCAAGGTTCAAAGGGACCTACTGGTTCACAAGGTACGTCTGGCTTCTCAGGCTACTCTGGTATAAAAGGTAACACCGGCCCTACAGGTACACAAGGCGCTCAAGGTGCACAAGGCTGGCAAGGAGCTTCTGGTACTTCAGGTTGGTCCGGTTTTAGCGGTATTTCAGGAACAAACGGTACTTCTGGCTACTCAGGCTTTACTGGGTATTCCGGTTATACAGGTACAAGCGGTATAAGCGGTTATTCCGGTTATTCAAGTTTTAGCGGCATTTCTGGTTTTTCTGGTTACACTGGTATATCAGGCACTTCAGGTTATTCAGGCATTTCTGGTTTTTCTGGCTACTCAGGCTTTAGTGGTTCAGGAGTGTCTGGTTATACCGGTACTTCTGGTATAAGTGGTTATTCCGGTTACAGTAGTTTTTCTGGTATTTCGGGTTACTCGGGTCAATCTGGCTTTAGCGGTATTTCTGGTTATAGTGGCTATACTGGTATATCAGGTATATCAGGTTATACTGGTATAAGTGGTTATACCGGCTTTTCCGGTACTTCTGGCTATTCTGGTACTTCTGGTTACAGTGGTTTTACTGGTATTTCTGGTTATTCTGGGTTCAGTAGTTTCTCTGGTTATTCCGGGTATAGTAGTTTCTCTGGTTTTTCTGGTTATTCAAGTTTTAGCGGTATTTCCGGGTATAGTGGTCAGTCTGGTTGGTCAGGTCCAACAGGTAGTTCGTTGTACGGTAGAACGTATTTTCTACAAGAAGTAACAAGTGATCAAAACCCTGCTGTATTTGAAGTAATGGCACTACAACCAGGTGGTGGCGGCACAACTGTTAATGATGATGCTGTTTATATTAGTTCAGCAAACGGACTTAGTGCTTTTGGTTGGTACCTAACACCTCTCAATGAACCAAGTGTAGTAGAAATACCACCAGGTTTATGGGACTTTGAATTTTATCGTTACGTTTCAGCAAGTTCTGTTAACTTTGTAATCAGTCTTTATACATATTCAATGAAGACAAGTGCCACGAGTGCATTTATTTTAAGTGCTGACTCAGGCCCGGTTACAGATACAGTTTCTACATATCAAAAGATTGGTGCTACTACAAGTACCATTACAACTCTATCAGCTACAGATCGTATTTTATTACAAATTGCAGCTTACACAACAAGTACAAGCCCTGTATCTGCTTCTTATCAGTATAATGGTAATTCTGTGTATTCAGTATTACGTACACCAATCGGACAAGGTGTAAGCGGTGCTTCTGGTTATAGCGGTACATCTGGTTATAGCGGTTATTCTGGTTTCTCTGGTATAAACGGTACATCTGGTTATTCCGGCTTTACAGGTATTTCTGGTTATTCTGGTTATAGCGGCTTTACAGGTATTTCAGGCTATAGCGGTTTTAGTGGTATATCTGGTTTTAGTGGTTATAGTGGCTACTCCGGGTTTACAGGTATTAGTGGCTTCACAGGCTACTCTGGTATAAGCGGTTATTCTGGTACATCAGGCTTTACAGGGTATAGCGGTTTTAGTGGTTCTGGCGTTTCGGGATACTCTGGTTTACCTGGAGCAGCAGCAAATTCTGGTTACTCTGGTTTTAGCGGTGTAAGTGGTTACTCTGGTATTTCCGGTTATTCCGGTTATACAGGCATTTCTGGTATATCAGGTTACACTGGTATAAGTGGTTACAGTGGTTTTAGCGGTACTTCAGGTTACAGTGGCTTTAGCGGTACAGGTATAAGCGGTTATTCCGGTTATAGTAGTTTTTCTGGCTATAGTGGTTTTAGCGGTACAAGTACATCTGGTTATTCCGGTTTTACAGGTTATTCCGGTTACTCTGGTTTCTCTGGTACTAACGGTACCAACGGTGCTTCTGGTTATAGTGGTACATCAGGCTATTCAGGCTTTAGTGGTACACCTGCAGTTGGTATAACATATTACCCAACTACATCTTCTTCTGAATTTAATATATATTACGGTTTAATGAGCCAAACACCAGCTGCTGGTGCTGAAATTTATTATGCATATACTTTAAGTGCAAATGAAATAAATGCAGGTTTAGGTCAAATGGTTACCCCGGTTGGTAGTCCAGACTTAACTGTAATCAGTCAAGGTACATGGACGTTCAATACATATTATGCTTTAACTGGTGCTAACGTTAATGCTACATCTGCAGTTTACCTTACTCACGCAATATACGACAGACAAGCAAGCGGTACAGAAACAATACTATTTTCTGCTGCCGGTGGCGTATTAACTCCAACTTCATTTGGTTCTGCTTTATTACAATCTACTCAGTATTCAATTTCTAACCCAATTTCATTAATTGGTGGCACCACTGATAGGTTAGTATATAGAGTGTTTGCTAACACAGCAGCTGGAGACAACGCTACTATTGGTTTTTATTATTTAGGTTCTACTCATTATAGTAATATACAAACTGGTATCTATCAAGGTGCAGTAGGTCAATCTGGTACTTCAGGTTATTCCGGTACTTCAGGTTATTCTGGCTTTAGCGGTATTTCCGGTTACTCTGGTATATCAGGTTTCTCTGGTATAAGCGGTTATAGCGGTATATCAGGCTTTTCCGGTATTTCAGGTACATCTGGCTACTCTGGTACAAGCGGCTACTCTGGTATCTCTGGTTTCACTGGTATATCTGGTTATACAGGTATTTCCGGTTATAGTGGTTTCTCTGGTGTTAAAGGCTCTACCGGTACTTCAGGCTACTCTGGTGCAAGCGGTATAAGCGGTTATAGTGGCTACTCTGGCATTTCTGGTTACTCTGGCTTTAGCGGTATATCTGGTTATTCAGGCTTTAGCGGTTCTGGTGTATCTGGCTACTCCGGTTTTAGCGGTTCAGGAGTTTCAGGCTATAGTGGTTTTACAGGTATATCTGGTGCATCAGGTTATTCCGGTTTAATCGGTACTTCTGGTTACAGTGGTATTTCAGGTTACTCAGGCTTCACTGGTATATCCGGCTTTAGTGGTACTTCAGGTTACAGTGGCTTTACTGGTATAAGCGGTTACAGTGGTATTAGTGGTTACTCTGGTTACAGTGGTATAAGTGGTTTTAGTGGTACCTCTGGTTATTCTGGTTTTACAGGTATAAGCGGTTATAGTGGTATTTCAGGCTTTACAGGTATAAGCGGTTTCAGTGGTATATCTGGTTTTACAGGTATTTCTGGTTATTCTGGTATCTCTGGTTTTTCCGGTATAAAAGGTTCTACAGGATCAACCGGTACATCAGGTTATAGCGGTTATTCAGGCTTTAGCGGTACTAACGGTGCACAAGGCTTTAGCGGTATTTCTGGTTATTCTGGTTTCTCAGGTCTGAAAGGTTCTACTGGTGCTAATGGTGCATCGGGGTACTCGGGCTTCTCCGGTACAAATGGCTCAAACGGTTCAACAGGCACTTCAGGCTTTAGTGGCTTTAGCGGTACCAATGGTTCAAACGGTTCAACCGGCACTTCAGGCTTTAGCGGCTTTAGCGGTACTAATGGCTCTAATGGTGCACAAGGCACTTCAGGCTTTAGCGGCTTTAGTGGAGCAAAAGGTTCTACAGGCGCGCAGGGAGCTTCGGGGTTCAGCGGGCCAGGTGCTAACCAAACACTTAATACAACAAGCAGTGTTTCATTCCAAACAATTAATATTACTACAGACGGTACAGCATCTGATACTTGTGCAACCTTCGGTGGTCTTGTTAATGTTCAAGCAGGCTTTTTAGGACCAGTGGTAATTTACACTGCAGGTGCGGGTGGATCAAGCGGTAACAATTACGGGTTAGGAGTAACAAACAACGCTTACGGTGGTACTGCAAATACTTGGTTGTACGGTACAGGTAATGCGACTTTTGGTGGAGATGTAACTGCTGTATCATACACAACAACATCTAACAGCAAATACAAAACTAATATACGCCCTATATCAGCTGAAGTTGGTAGTTCATTAGATATAGTCAACGCTCTTAGCGGTGTAGTATATGATAGTGTTGTAGGTTTAAGTGCAACAGATCAAATAGGTTTAATTGCACAAGACGTTTACGATGTACTACCACATGTTGTTACTTTAAGTGCAACAGATACAGGTGAAGAGCCATTAGGTATTCAATATAGCCGTATAGTAGCAGTTCTTATTGAAGCAGTAAAAGAGCTCAATCAAGAAGTAAAAACATTAAAGCAATCTCTATCAGGTATACTATAATAAATGGCCACTTTAAATCAAGTTGACGTTAATACAACATCAGACCAGATTAACACTCAGTTAACTACTTTAACTGAAAAATATCTCGGTACTAATCAGTACATACTATCTGGTGCACCTAATAACGGTTATATAGGTCTGCAGATTGCAGCAATGTCTCCGTGGAGTAATTTAGCTGATAGATACTTTCCTACAGTAGCTACTTTATCTCAGAGTGGTAACAATATAGTAACAAAAGATCAATTAGGTTATTTTACACCAAACAATGTTGGTGCTTCTGTATATTTAACTAAAAACATTATACCGGTACTTAATACAAATGAGATTAACGCTAATCAAGTTTATACGTATTTAGATCCTTCAAAGTATAATAAAGGTCGTGGGTTTACCGGTAAAGATCAAAATAATATTGTTACTCATATTGAAAATCTTAACTGGCAAAAAGCTTTAGGTACTGGTACTGAGTTTGATGGACAAATATTAGGTTCAACAGATTATCAAAAATTTATACCTTATCAGTCTGCATTTGAAACCACCAAAACCGATACTAACGGGGTTATTAATGTAAAAAACGATTTTGAATTCTGGACAGGTAATTATAAAAATATTTGGTTAACAACAGACAAGTTTACTGAACAAGATTGGTTACAGTACTTTGATATTGATTCCCGGGTACAAAGACTTTTAGTTAATGTAGGTGAATTGTATTCCTGGCAAACCGATGTTTACGGTAACCAATATGCTTTATATAAACAGGTACCTGCAGCTGGCCGTACTATATATAATATGCAGAACGCTACCGGTCAGTTATGGGTTAAGACTGTAGACGGTACTATTTACTCTGCTGTTTCTGCGCTTTCCGGTATATTCAACAAGTATGCAAGTCAGCCCGGTATCTATTCTCAGTTATCAGCTAATAACATTAAAAATATAGAAATATTTTATGATACATTAGTGTTTGAGTTAAGCGGATATACAATCTACGAAAAAATAACTTTTGACTACACAACAAGTACTATAAACCCGTACGGTGTTGACTATCTACCTTTAAATTACCACACACAATTACCGACACGTACTTTGTCCTCGTTATCTTTATCGCCTACACTATCCACAGCTGGTTTAACCGGTATATATGCTATTAGCAATAATTCAGACGTGTATTATGGCGGTCACTGGTATAGTGAAAGTGATAAGACAATGACTGCATGCTTGTTGTTATCTGCCAACTTACAGTCTACTACTACTGCTGCTGCTTCAGCATTATCCAGTNTTGATTTAATAGTNCCTGTATTGTATCAGTACAACATTAACACACCAAATACTCGTACGAGAATTTTCCCAGATAACAATACTAATTTTTCAGCATTTTTATATGCTAAGGGNGCATCTGCTATTGACCCTGAATTAGAACATATAACATATATTGAACCACCAGTAATTACATACAATAAAGACGTATCTTCATATGTTATAAGCTTTATTGGTTATAACTGGCAAAAATTTAATATTATAAGCTACACAACAAATCAAAACGTATTAGGTAAAATATTAGTAGATGGTAAATTCGTACCAATTACAACCGGTACAGGCAACACAATATTAACAGTATAATATGAACTTTACATTTTCAACCACAGCATCTGCAGTATCTGGTTATAGCCCGTTTACCATTGTATTCAAACCAAGCAGCATACCGTTACTTGCTCAGCAATTTTTAAGTAAAATGGTGTATCAGTTTCCTGATCAAACAGTAACTTATACTAATAACTTTACAAACACACCAGATGAAACAGATTGTAGAACAGATGTAGTGTATACATTGCCTCAAGGCACCAACACTCAAATAATAAGCATATCTGCATTTATTGGCCCAGCTGGATTTACTCCGACTGTATACACTTTATCTGCTACTAATGAATTACAGCATTTTACAACAAATCCGTCAATAGTATCTCCAAACCCGCATATATTTGGTGAAGTACATTTAATAAGGTCAAGAGCATGGGGAACTGATAATACTCAGATGTTCCTATTAGAAACCAATAATCCTAACTATTTACTGGTAAATTATAACGGGTAACCTTAAGAGACAAAAGCTAAATAATAATACACGATGTCTCAAAAGATTACAGATTTACCACTACTGCCAGATGGTATAATATCATCGGATATTACAATCCCAGTTACTAAGAGTGAAAACGATCCAAAGACATATAAAATGTCTTTATCCCAGATCGTGCCCTATTTACAGACTCAAGGGTTTGGGGTTGGTGGTGGTTATCAAGGTTTTCAAGGACCTCCAGGCGCAACAGGTGCAACAGGCGCACCAGGAGCTAACGGTGCTTCTGTAACATATGGAATGTCGTTAGGTTTTAATCCTGTTAACGTATTTTATTATAAAAACGATAACTCAACCCCGTACGGTGTTACTTCAACTACGGTAAATACGTTTTTACAAAACTTAACACCAACTAATGTTAACCCAGTTAGGTTTGCAGTACTACGATACGATGCAAATGGTGGGTTTATGGACTCTACTGTATACAACGCAACAGTATCTCCGTATAATAGCATTTCATATACAGCTTCTCAATTAGGTTCAGCTACAAGTGCATTGGTTAGTGCTACTTTTCTTTCTGGTAGTAATGCGTATACAGCATATGGTCAAATTTTAAGAGAAGTAGACGGTGCTAACGGTCAACCAGCTTTTTACGGTTTATTAACTAATTACAGTGCTTCGTTGCCTGCAGATTCTTCAGGTAATGTAACTGATTATAGTAACGCTCAAGGGGTATTTAACATATATAGCGGCCAAAATTTAATACCTGCATATAACGTAACTTATAGTGTATTAGCACAAACCAACGTAACCGGTACTATTAATTCGTACGGTATATATAGTGTTTCTAATATAACAGCAGGTGCTACTTCTGGGCAATTAACGTTACAGGGCACATACGGTAGTCAATCAGCTTCTGCTATCTTTACAGTTACTAAAGCAAAGGCCGGTACTTCTGGTACAGCTAAATTACTTTCTATAGGTTTAAATAAAAGTGTGTTTGTGTTTAGTGGTAATTCTCCTTTAAACGCAACAGACACAGTTTCAGCTACAGTATTATTAGATAATATAGTACCTGCAACTTCAAGTACATACGTTAATTGGACTGCTTCGGTTTACGATAGCTCTAACAACGCTACAAACGTTACAAGTAGTTTGTTAACAGTGCCTTCTAACTCAGCAGTAAGGGTACTACCAGTAAGCGTATTTACAAATAACCCAACTGCTATATCATGTGGTATTACAGCTTCTATATTAGACGTTTCAACTGTAACCTATACAAACACTCAATCTGTAGCAAAGTTAGTTAACGGTTCCAGTGCTATTATAGGTATTTTAACTAATGATTCAGCTACGGTAAATGCAAACAGTAATGGTACGATTACTTCTAATGTGTCTGCTATTTCTGGTCGCTTTTTTGTGTATAGTGGCGCCACTGATGTAACAAGTCAAAGCACCGGATTTGGAG
>TBL_comb48_EPIDRAFT_1002836_pt1 | contig 11841 bp, 6 predicted proteins | sample TroBogEpilimnion_37_FD_10681 | JGI IMG/M metagenome (IMG submission 10681)
TGATCCCTGTGTTCCTTGAGTTCCCTGAATGCCTTGGATGCCTTGTGATCCCTGTGATCCCTGAGTTCCTTGAGTTCCTTGGATACCCTGAATTCCTTGGATACCCTGAATGCCTTGGATACCCTGAGAACCTTGAGTTCCTTGAATTCCTTGGATACCCTGAATGCCTTGGATACCCTGAGAACCTTGAGTTCCTTGAATTCCTTGGATACCCTGAGTTCCCTGAGATCCTTGAGTTCCTTGAATACCTTGGATTCCTTGTGTACCCTGAGATCCTTGTGTTCCTTGAGATCCTTGAGTTCCCTGAATGCCTTGAATACCTTGGATTCCTTGTGTACCCTGAGAACCTTGAGATCCTTGTGCGCCTTGAGTTCCCTGAATGCCCTGTATACCTTGGATACCTTGAGATCCTTGTGCGCCTTGAGTTCCCTGAGATCCTTGTGTACCCTGAGTTCCTTGTGAACCCTGTGTACCCTGAATTCCTTGAATACCCTGAATTCCTTGGCTACCCTGTGTTCCTTGAGATCCTTGTGTACCCTGAGATCCTTGAGTTCCTTGTGATCCCTGTGTACCCTGAATTCCTTGGATACCCTGAATGCCTTGGATACCCTGAGATCCTTGTGATCCCTGAATTCCTTGAATGCCCTGAATGCCTTGGATACCCTGAGAACCTTGAGTTCCTTGAATTCCTTGGATTCCCTGTATACCTTGAGATCCTTGTGATCCCTGTGTTCCTTGGATACCCTGAATGCCTTGGATACCCTGAGAACCTTGAATTCCTTGGATACCCTGAGATCCCTGAGAACCTTGTAGTCCTTGAGTTCCTTGTGATCCCTGAGTTCCTTGGATACCTTGAGAACCTTGGGTTCCTTGAATGCCTTGAATGCCCTGAGATCCTTGGCTACCCTGTGATCCCTGAGTTCCTTGAGTTCCCTGAGTTCCCTGAGTTCCTTGAATACCTTGTGATCCCTGAGTTCCTTGAACTCCTTGGATGCCCTGAATACCTTGAGATCCCTGAATACCCTGAGTTCCCTGAGATCCCTGAGTTCCTTGAATGCCTTGAGATCCCTGAGTTCCTTGAGTTCCTTGGCTACCTTGAGAACCTTGTGATCCCTGTGTACCCTGAATTCCTTGAATACCCTGAATGCCTTGGATACCTTGTATACCCTGAGTTCCTTGGCTACCCTGCGTTCCCTGAATACCGTAATGTCCCTGTATACCTTGAATTCCCTGTATACCTTGAGAACCTTGTGATCCCTGAGTTCCTTGTGTACCTTGAATGCCTTGAATGCCCTGAGATCCTTGGCTACCTTGTGATCCCTGAGTTCCTTGAGTTCCCTGAATACCTTGAATGCCTTGAGAACCTTGTGATCCCTGAGTTCCTTGAGTTCCCTGAATACCTTGAATGCCTTGAGAACCTTGTGATCCCTGAGTTCCTTGTGTACCTTGAATGCCTTGAATGCCCTGAGATCCTTGGCTACCTTGTGATCCCTGAGTTCCTTGAGTTCCCTGAGTTCCCTGAGTTCCCTGAATACCTTGAATGCCTTGAGAACCTTGTGATCCCTGCGTTCCTTGAGAACCTTGTGATCCCTGTGTACCTTGAATGCCCTGAGATCCTTGGCTACCTTGTGATCCCTGAGTTCCTTGAGTTCCCTGAATACCTTGAATGCCTTGAGAACCTTGTGATCCCTGAGTTCCTTGTGTCCCTTGAATACCTTGAGATCCCTGACTTCCTTGAGATCCTTGAGAACCTTGGATTCCCTGAGTTCCTTGTATACCTTGAATGCCTTGGGTTCCTTGAGAGCCTTGAGAGCCTTGAGTTCCTTGTATACCTTGAATGCCTTGAATGCCCTGAGATCCTTGTGTACCCTGCGTACCCTGCGTACCTTGTGTTCCCTGAATACCGTAATGTCCCTGTATACCTTGGATTCCCTGAATTCCCTGTATACCTTGAGTTCCTTGGATACCTTGAATGCCTTGGATTCCCTGAGTACCTTGTGTACCTTGAGTTCCTTGGATACCTTGAATGCCTTGGATTCCCTGAGTACCTTGTGTACCTTGTGATCCCTGACTTCCTTGAGAGCCTTGAGAGCCTTGAGTTCCCTGAATACCTTGGATACCTTGTGAACCCTGTGATCCTTGTGATCCTTGAGTTCCTTGGACTCCCTGTATTCCTTGGCTACCCTGAGATCCTTGCGAACCTTGTGATCCTTGTGATCCTTGTGTGCCTTGAGTACCTTGAGTGCCTTGAGTGCCTTGGCTACCTTGGATTCCTTGGATTCCCTGAGAACCTTGAGATCCTTGTGATCCCTGAGTTCCTTGGGTTCCTTGAATACTTAAACCTTGAATACCTTGGATTCCCTGAGTTCCTTGTGAACCTTGGGTTCCTTGAATGCCTTGTATACCCTGCGTTCCCTGCGTTCCCTGAGATCCTTGTGATCCCTGTGTTCCTTGAGAACCTTGAGTTCCCTGAGAGCCTTGTGAACCTTGAGTTCCCTGAGAGCCTTGTGAACCCTGAAATCCCAGTATTCCTTGAATGCCTTGAGTACCCTGTGATCCTTGCGAACCTTGTGTTCCTTGATAACCTTGAGTTCCCTGAATACCGTAATGTCCCTGAACGCCTTGGATTCCTTGGATTCCTTGGCTACCCTGAAATCCCTGTGTTCCTTGAATACCGTAGTGACCCTGAACACCTTGAGATCCTTGAGCACCATCAGATCCTACGTAACCAGATGTTCCCTGTATACCCTGAATACCTTGAGCACCATCAGATCCTACGTAACCAGATGTTCCTTGAGCACCTTGAGATCCTTGAGCACCATCAGATCCTACGTAACCAGATGTTCCCTGTATACCCTGAATGCCTTGAGATCCTTGAGCAGAACCATGACCTGTTACTGTGAAAGAAACATTAGCGTTTCCATCTGGAGATTGATTGACAGTAATTAATACCGAATCTGTATTAACAAAATTAAGGCCAGAAGCAGCAATAATTGTATTGATACTGTTTTGAGAAACTCTTAATGTATTAGCAGAAACATTTGCTTGTTCGTATGCTGCTCTTGCTATATTAACAGTTTCTTGATCTGTAATAGCAATGACATTTCCAGTGCTGTCTCCAATATACAAAGTATTAGAAACGAACGAATAAGCTAACTCACCATATTGAAGATTACTTGGCTTATTACTAGATGTAGATCTTCTTATCTGAATAATAGTGTTAGGAGTGGATGACATTAAAATGTTCCACCATCAACTCCTGTAAGAGTTTCGATTTTATAGTTCGATGTGTTTGATTCATAAACAAGAACATCACCATTCTTCTGTCCACTTATGCTTACATCATAAAGATTTTTCAACCCAATAGCAGGAACCTTAGCTATCTTAGAGAAGTTAACTCTTGCTATCTTATTGTTATTAGTTAAGGCAACTCTCATTTGATTTGCCATTCTATTATTGTTTGTTAATACGACTCTCATTTGAATTATCCTGAATGTTGTTTCTGAGCAGTGTCAGGTTACTTTGTAACCTGTGGAGTAACTGTAATAATCCCCTCCACAATTCTGGTTGTTGTATTAGCCGTATCTATCATTTTAATGTCATAAACATAACGACCAGCGGGAATGTTAGCTGTGTTTGCTGCATCAATTACCAACATGGTGTTTCCATTATCGGCATTAGTTATGTTTATTGAAATATTCGCAGCTATCTGTGAAGTATAGTAGGATTTCTTGATTTGACCAGAAAAAACATATCCCGCTACGTTGATTGAGGTTCCATCATCTGCGATTAGATCCAAAGCAGTCTCAAAATCTGTGCCCTGATCTATAGTTAACTCGGTATATGCGCCCATTTTATTCGCCCATAAAGAATAGAAGTATAGGCATATTTATATGAATGCGTCGCTAGGTTAATGAGTATAGTACGACAACCGCTCCATCACCACCAGCGGTTCCTGGATCTCCTAATCCATATCCCCCATCTCCACCGTATCCGTATGAAAGTCCAACAATAGGATCATGTAAGGCTAATCCACCCGCTCCAGTTCCACCAGCTAAAGCTCCATCGTTTCCATTATAGTTGTAGAGATTTCCACCAGTTGCGACTCCTCCAGTATCTAATAAACCATAGCCAGCCTGAATTGGAGTTATTGAAATAGATCCGCTAGAAATTGAGGTATTTGTTGAAGGTCCAGAAACTGAAGGACCAACAGTGTAGTTTAAAGTTCCGCCAGGTGTCACGTGTATTTTGCTTACAACCAAAGCTCCACCGCCGCCACCACCAGCTTGAGCAGGTCCTGCGACACGGGAATTATATCCAGGTAGTCCATGAGCACCAGGACCCCAAGCAAGAATTGTAGCATAATTGACACTGGATGGAACAGTAATAAGTCCAGAACCAGGTGTAGTGAAAGATACGTTAGATGTGTAAACCACACCATTGAGATTAATAAATGGTGGTGAAGTCCATTCAATTCCATCCCAAACCATAATATTATATGAATTTCTCCAAACAGATCCATCCCAAATTTTAGTATTTCCGACTCTCCATTGATTAGGAACCGTAGCTCCAACAACAGAAACAGAAACACTTCCACTTCCAGACAATCCAAATAAAGTCCCCCAAGACCAAGTTGATATACCTCCACTATAACTATAAGAGGCTGTCGATGTTGATTTTGTTACACCATTAACAGTCACTGAGGTAATTGAAGTAGAACCTGGATCTGTTGGTGAAGTTACTTTCAGAATAGCTGAAGAAGAACCCGTTACGAAATAATCATAAATTCCGTAAATGGTTGGTGAAGAAGGACTAAGAGATCCTATACCAAGAAGTTGATAAAATCCATTTGCGACATAATATGGTGTGACAGAACTAACATGTCCTTCTACCACAAGTGTGACAGAACTAACATGTCCTTCTACCACAGTACCAGTATAAGTAAAAGGTGAACTAGATGTCTGTGACCAATATTTCAAAACAGACATTTTTAATTACCTATTACAAACCAATAAACACCATAAGGTCCACCACCACTTGTTCCTCCCGTCCCCTGAACTACAAGTGTAATAGATGAAGTTGAAACTGTGACTACCTGTGAGAACCAATCCATTCCTTGATCATTATTTGGATTAATTATAGTAGATTGTACTGAAAGAACTGAAGAGAAACTTGCGGCAGCGGGTAAAGAAATAACAGTATTCGATGTAGTGACTAAAGCTTTACCCCAAGCCATCTTTAAACCACCTGGTAATTGTGCCCATCCATTAGCAGAAAGAGATTGGTTAGCATTAATATCAATCCACAAATCTCCGACTGCTGTTGCTGTAGGAGTTGTTGTTGCTGAGTTGGCGACGAATACATTTCCACCGCCAGTATATCCAGCACTTGCCATTCTAAGAATTGGAGGAGCAGCCAGAGCAGGATTACCAGTTAAGCCTTGAATACCTTGGGCACCTTGGCCTCCTACTCCATTCAATCCTTGAACACCCTGCGCACCTTGCGAACCTGGAGCACCATTAGATCCAACATAACCAGCCGATCCCTGAGCACCTTGTATTCCCTGTACTCCTACAAAGCTTTGACCTGTAGAAGAAACTATATGACCTACGTTTAGAGTATTGACATAAGCTGTATCAGAAACATTAAGAATACCTGTAGAAACATTATTAGCATATAGATTGCCATAGACAATCTCATCACCACCAACAGAAACAGCAGTAACTCCAGGAGTTCCATTAATAACTAGAACACCATCAGCAATAGTAAAACTTCCATGTTCTTTGATGAAGTTCTGAGTAATTAATTGATTCGAAACATCAATCAAGCTATTAGTGGCAATTCTCCACTGATCGAAAGTGTTTGCTGTCTGAACTTGGGGTATATTAGAATAGGACATTATTTTTTACCGTCTATTAGAATCTTGAGAAGTTCTTTGATTTCGGATACATCATCTCTTAGGTTATTTATTTGGTTCTGTATGTTCTGCTCTTTCTTCTTCTGAGCCATATATTGCTCATGTCTGGAAATAAGAGTATGATCAACAGCCAAAATAGCTTTTGTTGACATATCACGAACCAAGTCTTTTCTATCCTTGACTTTAGCGTACATTATTATCCTGATGGAAGAGCAATGGCTCTAAAGCTATTAATAACAGGAGGAACGCTATCATCTTCAGCAAAGCACACAAGCTTGATTTGGAAATACTTGAATGTTCCGCCAAGAGGATATTTGACACCATTTTCTGTATAAGAAAGAGTTCCAGGATTTGAAGAAGGCTGATATACCAATTCAATCGGAGTTGCTGTATCTGGCGAATTTGTTACCGCATTCGTCAAGTACATTGGTTGCCATCTCTTGTTATCAATCGAATCTGTATCGCTTGCTGAAAGAACTTTGTAAAAAGCAACAACAAATGTTCCAGTAGGAACAACAGCATCAACATATACCCTAATATCTCCAGAATCAAATCCATCAGCTAGAGTTATAATCTTAGTGATGTATCTCATTAGAGCATTACCACCAGACTTACCATCTTCTGAAGAAATAACAGCAGTAGCATTTGTTGTAGCAACATTTTCGCTGATTGTAATAGTTGGGGCCATGTAGTAGCCTCTACCAACATTATCAAATGTGATTTCAATCAAATTATTTCCAGATAGACCAGAAGAAGCGACATATGCGTGAGCCTGTGCTGTAGGATCTGATGGATATAATTGCGAAGGACCAATTATCACTACGATGTTTGCTGCGTTAGAGTGGTATCCAGGGTTTGTAATAGTAATGCTATTGGCAGACAAATGACCGTCATTGATCAAGTTATCATATCCCACCATAGAAATAGTCTCATGGTTGAATATTGGAGTGATATCTGGATTTGTTGTGGACAAACTTACATCAACCAACATAGAGTTAGGATCACCAGCAAGAATAATTCTTTCTCTGTTTGACAACGAAGAAGAAACCTTCAAGTCAGAACTGAAATTATACAGTGTCTGAGTAGGAATGATTGTATAATTTGAATCCTGTACAGGAGTTCCCTGATTGGCGAGAGTTGACTTAAATGAATATGTGATGCCAGTATTTGGAAATGCTGTATCACTGCTATTAATGTAAATCGAATCAAGGTAGCTTGTTGTCTGAGGTGTATCCAAATTAAACTGAAGAACTGGATTTACGTCAGTTACAAATTGAGCCTTGTTAAGTACAAACATCAAATCTTGATTCTGGAAAGAATCCCAAGTAGATGCGTTTTGGCTAGTAAAGAAGCTTCCAGCATATGGCTGATTTGATACTCTGGTGTAGTTAGGATCACCAACAACATTTTCACCAATCTGAGAAATCCACACTTCATATGAAGGGGAATCTGAGTGAACAACTATAGCATACTGACCGCCTGGAGCCAAGTATACTGGATCAGGGAAGGCAAATTTAGTTGATGTTCTAGAATCGTTTGATGAAGGATATAGAGGAGTTGTATTGTTGCCATCTGCTACATTTACCTTATTACATGGAACGCTAACTTCCGCCAAGATATCGCTTGTTGGATATCCGTTTTGAACAGAAACAATTCTTACTGTCACTGGAAGACCAATATCACTAGACAAAATATCTGGTTTCTTAGAGAAGAACAGATCAACAGAAGTCAAGAAAATTCCACTGTCAATATTATTTGAGTTATTGGCTTGTGGAGTGAAGAAAGTCTGAGCCAAGTAGTTTGTATACCCACCAGAACGAACAGAAGCAGAAGGTGTAGCAATAAACTGATTTACAGATGTGTTCGCGTTTGGAAGTACGGGAACAACTACTGGAGAAAATCTATATGGATATGTCAAATATCCACCAGCATAGAACTGAGCCGTCGAATGCATTTGGCTATTAGGATCATCTAATGTTAGAGTATCGCTAATAGAGAACATTTTAGTTCCTACTTTGAATCCCCAATATGGATGCTCTGGAACTGAGAATATACCAGCAATAGCACCAATATCATCGACCTGAGCATCACCAATAGAATAGCGTGATGTTCCATCAAGACTGTTTATGCCAGTGACAAGAATAGCGTTAGCTGAAAATCCGTCAACTGAAAAAATCACAGCATTCTGAGTAAAACCAGATCCTGAAGTAATATAGATTGTGTTATCGGGGCTTTCTCCAAATGAAGGAACAGTCATTAAATGAATATTTGAAGTATTCGCACTCTTATCAATAATAATACCATGATAGTTGTTATATGTGTTAGCTGTAAACGAGAACGCTATTCCACTTGTTGTATTGACTGTTTCGGTACTTGGAAATCTTGTATTCACAACAACATTTAGAATGTTTGCTGTCTTGAAATTTCTAATATTATGAATAGTGTTGGCAGTTATTGCGTTTGCTGTTCCGAAAATTGGAGAAAGAACAAGAAGACCGTCACCACTATTATAGTATTCAACTTTTCCAACAAAGGAATTAGGACTTCCTCTGTAATAGTATGTGTAGTAAACTGGATCGTTTGAAACAATGTCCCCAACATTAAAGTCAGAAGGTGCCAAAGAATTAGGTGCGATTGGAACAACGTTTAAAGAAAGATATTCTTCTTTAATATAGATTTTGTGATCGGGATATGTTTCTGACACACCAATAACAGATGCGAAAGCTCTTGTTGTTCTACAATATAGACCAGTTCCTTCGTGTAGCTGAGAAGCATCAAACCCATTAGCAGCAGATAGAACAGATGCTCTCTGTACAAAGCCGTCAATATTCTTATCATCAAAAAAGAAATGAGCCTTTCTATCTGGCTTTAGACTCTTACTAAAGAACAGGATATCCTGTCCTCTCATGTAAGGAATAATTGTTGCTGTGTTTGAATTAACTGTAGTTGTCATTATTTGTTTACCACACGATTAAATATTACGCCAGATCCTGCCGCGCCAGCGGGAATGAATCTTACGTCATTTTGAGAGCTTCCGTTTCCAACAGTGAGTGAAGATCCATTGTTGTATCTATAGATATAGTTATATGCGATAGGATCAATGGTTCCGTAACCAACCCAATCTAGTCCATATTCACCCAAGTAGTATCCATTGTAGTAATATAGTGATGAGTTCCAGTAATTCCATACCCAAGGACCAAGAACAATTCCAAAAGGACCGTTCAATGGTGGTGGATAGAAGAACACACCGTTTGGTAGAATTACATAAGGACGAAGAACTTTACTAAACCAGTTGTCTACGCTTGGTGTTAGAGCAACAGTACCTTCGAATTTACCGAAGAGATATGGCTGAACACCAGTTGTAGTTGTTGCTGTATTTTGAACAACACATGGTGTCTCTGTGTACGCAAGAGTATGAGTTGTCTTGTTTTGCTTACCTGTTGTTAGGTTCACAGAAACCTGATCAGTTGTTCCATATAGTTTTAAGTTGAAATAATTTACTGATTTATATGGACTCAAGGCATTCTGAGAAATATTACAGATAAGATCGACATTGTTATTATCAGCAACATCAAATGTTGAGAAGTTATCCACAACAATTCCATAACATGGCTTTTGTCCAGACTGATCAGCATATAGAACTGTTTGCTGACTTGTCTGAGCTTCTAAAGCACTTAAAGTTGTGTAGTATTCTAGCTGTTGAACTCTCTTGTCAATATCACCAACATCCTTCATTGTGTAACGCTTGTTTTCAAAATATGTTAGTTTAATATCAGCAATATTAGCAGTGTAAGCTGGAATATGAATTGTGTAAAGTGTCATTCCAGCATCAGAGTTTACTGGAGTTAGAGGCAGATAAGAAGGAGTTCCGTAAAGCAAATTAAACTGCTTATCTGGTGTTGCGATCAATGTGTCCACTCTTGAAACATAGTAATTATATGTTAGAGTCATAGGTAGATCAGGATTTGGCAGCACATAACGGTCAAATACAAAATCAGTAGTTCCAGCCTGTCTTGTTGGTCTAAAGTCGATAGCGTCTCTTAGCGGTATAGTTCCGTAAGTTTTTGATGTATAAGACGGAATCTTGTTGTCAGCATACAGAGTAGATGGATTTGTATAAGAATCAACTGTAAAGAATCCTGGATTTGCTGTAGTAGAATGGTCAAAATATTCCAACATAACAACAGTCTGTCCAGATGGTGGTGATGATCCAGGTCTTAGAACAAGACCAGCGTGATCATAGTAATTGTCATTCTGACCACTATCCAAATAGTAACGATCAGTGATATCAATACACTGACCTGAATTTGGAGCAACAGTAGGATCTCCAGAATCATAGACTCTTATAATGCTCAAAACATCTGAGAGATAGAGTGATTGTTTTACTCCAGGTGTTGTTACAATGTCAGCACTGCTTGTGTACCACACATAACCCTTGGTTTTTTCAATTGTAATATTTGGTTTTCCTGTTACTGGTGTTCCATTTAAATAGGAGTCGGTTACAGCAAGAGTTGTATTGGCAGTATTTCCATATAGGTTTTTCTTCTTGATACCCATATTGGTTCCAGAATCTGGTTCAAATTTCACATCCACAAATACATCGGCTGTTTGTCCAACTGGAATTGTAGTGGTAATAGTGATCTGAGATGGGCTATCTCTGACAACAGTAATATTGTCTGGTGAATCAGTATTATAGTTTTTAGGAATAACTGTAACATATTGAGCAACATCATGTGATGACACTTGTTGACCATCACTACCAAAGAAAAATGATTCACCACTACCAGTCTGTACAGTAATATTATTAGATGTAACTACTTGTTGATTTTCGAAAATCTTTCTAGTGAATAGAGAAACATTAGTCATTGTTCCACTTGCGATAAATGGCTGCGGAAGCTTAAACACCATAGTATTAAAATTAGTGTCTGATAGGAAGGTTGTTCCATATTTTGTTCTGCTAGAAGGATCAACATCCATACATGCAAACATATGTTCAGTAGGATCTTGTGATGCGTAGACATTACCACTAAAAACATCTGGTTTTTGAACCAGAGAATCGACATCATCAATTTTATAATCAAATGATACAACCGAAGCAGATGTTAAATAGCTATCAAATGCGGTGTCAACCATAGCTGTTCTTGATGGTCCATCATAAGAAACAATATGTCTCTTATATCCGTCATAACTTCCTGGTCCACTAAGAACTGATACAGCAACACCAGTATAAGCATTTGACAAAGCAGAGAAAGATGTTGGAAGTCTAATTCCAAACCCATTCGATGATATGTCAATAGGACTGAAGATGTTAGACTGAATATTAACATCAAGCAAGTACATATCAATAACACCAGCAGTGTTACCTGAGATATTTCTCAATGATGATGTTCCAACAAGAGTGTTCGCATATGAAGCAGCACTTGAAGTATTGATGCTTGCTGATGGAACACAATGTAAATCAAATGTTCCGAATGAGGATACGTTTATAATAGGTGTTGTATTTCCACCGTGGAAATTTCTTACTGAAATGTAATTACCATATGATGGTGTAAAACTATAATCTACGCTAGTATTAGTTGTTCTTGCTTTTGGCGAATCAATGATAGTAGTAGAAGTTGTGGTAAATTCATGACCCTGAATATACGCAGAACCTGGACTGATCTCAAGCTTAAACATAGAATCATCATCAGTGTTTGCTGATGCTGTCGCTGTAAATGGAATCACAGTGAAGTTACCAGACTGATCGAATGTTCTTTGAGCCAGAGTGTTTTCTATGTTGGTATAGATCTCGTAATCTACTTGCTTTGTAATTAATCCGTTTTCAATACGAAGCAATTCAAAGAATGAACTTTGATCTAATGAATCAAGAGGTCTAGAAGATAGTGTAAGTTGAATCTGGTATCTGTCTGCTCCTGGGGCCTGAT
>TBL_comb48_EPIDRAFT_1002839_pt1 | contig 11828 bp, 10 predicted proteins | sample TroBogEpilimnion_37_FD_10681 | JGI IMG/M metagenome (IMG submission 10681)
TTATTGCAGTTGCTGCTTTTAACCTGGTATCTACTTTAGTAATGACGGTTAATGAGAAGCAGGCTGATATTGCCATCCTGAGAACAATGGGCGCTAGCCCTGGACTTATTCAGAGAATCTTTTTGATTCAGGGATTAGCAATTGGTTTACTAGGCTCCTTATCTGGGGTGTTGCTAGGTTTATTGATTGCACTGAATATTGATGTCATCGTTCCAGTAATTGAGGCGATCTTTCGTGTGCAGTTTTTGCCGCGTGAGGTGTATTTCATTAGTGAGCTGCCATCCGATGTGAGAGCGGGTGATGTGCTTACAGTCGGTTTAATGGCTTTCGGTCTTTCAGTATTGGCAACGTTGTACCCAAGTCGTCGTGCTGCCAAGGTACAGCCTGCGGAGGCCCTGCGATATGAGTAATGTTGAAAGTCCGGTACTAAAGGCTCGGGGCCTAGCCAAGACCTATGGTCAAGGACCTACTGCGGTGGAGGTTCTAAGAGCAATTGATTTAGATGTGGCCCCTTCAGAAAAGGTGGCTGTTGTTGGTTCCTCGGGGTCTGGCAAAAGTACATTGCTGCACTTGTTGGGTGGCTTAGATAGTCCAAGTGCTGGCTCAGTCATGTTGGCCGGCTCAAATCTGAGTAACTTATCAGTAAAAAAATTAGATCTACTACGTAATCATAGTCTTGGGTTTATTTATCAGTTCCATCATCTCTTAGATGAATTTAGTGCAATAGAGAACGTTGCCTTACCTTTACGTATTCGTAGTCTAAGTAATGACGAGTCTATGGACCGTGCTAGCAAAATACTGAAAGCGGTAGGTCTTGCACAGCGTGAGCTTCACACTCCTGGGGAGCTATCGGGTGGAGAGCGTCAACGTGTTGCGGTAGCTCGTGCCTTAGTAGGAAATCCTGCTTGCGTTCTCGCTGATGAGCCGACTGGCAATTTGGACACCGAGACCGCTGATAGTGTATTTGACTTAATGTTAGATATCGCCCGTGATCAAGGTACAGCCTTTGTTATCGTGACGCATGATCCTATTCGCGCCAAACGTTGTGATCGCATTTTGCATTTAGAGCGTGGAGTATTAAAGACGTTTTCAGCATGAGTCGACATCCCATGTGGATTGATACCCATTGCCATCTAGATGCTCCTGAGTTTATGAATTCGCTAGATAGGGTAATTCAGGGCGCTTCTGAAAATAACGTAAAGGCTATTTTGCTTCCGGCTGTAAAGGTTGCGGACTGTCTTCAAGTTAAAGAGATGGCACACCAATACAGTCAGCAAATTCCGGGCCTGGTCTATACCCTCGGAATACATCCTCTGTATATCAATCAGGCCCAAGAAGTTGATATTCAAATTCTGGAGAATCGGATTATTGATTCACTCTCTGATTCACGCTTTGTCGGTGTTGGTGAAATTGGTTTAGATTATTTCGTAGAAGGCTTAGATCCCCATCGGCAGGAATACTTCTTTAGTGCGCAATTGGATTTGGCGCAAAAATATCAGCTACCCGTCATCTTGCATGTTCGTAGATCACAAGATGCCATTTTGAAAGCCTTGCGTCGCCGTAAGATACCTAGTGGAATAGCGCATGCCTTTAATGGTAGCTTCCAGCAAGCAGAGCAATTTATCGAGCTAGGTTTTAAGTTAGGCTTTGGTGGTGCAGCGACATATGAACGAGCTCTACAAATACGTAGACTTCTTAAAGAGCTTCCTCTGCATAGCATTGTTACTGAAACGGATGCGCCTGATATTCCGCCAGCATGGCTTAGAGGTGAGGGTATCGTATTTAATGAGCCCGCTTTTCTACCGCGGATTGCAAAAGAGCTTGCATTAGTTAGAAGCATAAGTGACGCAGAATTTTCTTCAGCTATATGGTGCAATGCTATGCAAGTATTGCCGCGTTGGTCTGCATTATGTGCAGGCATTCCCAGTCTTAACCTAGCCTCCTAAATCATTGCGCTTCGCTATTACGGCGTTTATCGCCGGGGGATCGTTCCTTCTCTTTTTACCGAAAGTCCCTGAATATTGGTTCTATGTCTGTATAGCAATAGCTGTAGCTTGCTTTCTAATAATTTATCTTTTGCGTTACTCCACTATTGCTAAAAAACTAGCAATCATCAGCCTTTTAGTTACGATGGGTTTTGCATGGAATGCGCGCTATGCTGAAAATCGTTTGGAAAATATTCTTTCTATAGACCTGGAGGGCAAAGAATTTTCTCTTGAGGGCAGAGTAGCTGCTCTACCGCAAAGTAATTCATCTGGTGCAAAGTTTGCTTTTGAGGTGGATCGTGCTATCGCTGGCAGGGAAGTGCGTAGTGACTTTCCAAAGAGAATATATTTAAGTTGGCAGCCCGCCTGGAGAAATCCTCAGGAAATTCCAGAAATTATTCCTGGTCAGCGCTGGAGGTTGAAGGCTAAGCTCAAGCGTCCTTACGGATCATTAAACCCCTATACCTTTGATTTTGAGCGCTGGTCTTTTCATCAAGACTTTGGGGCTAGCGGGTCAATTCGATCAGGTGAGTTGCTGATAGATAGAGATATTGCTTTGCTTGAGTTTGAGATGCGTATGGAGCTCGGACGCTGGCACTTGCGCAAAAAGATACAGTCGATATTACCGGGAGATGCAAGATATGTGGGGGTGCTGATTGCCTTGGTTATTGGTGATCAAAACGCGATCAATCAAGATGATTGGCAAGTATTTAATGCAACAGGCATTGGACATCTCATTTCGATATCGGGACTTCATGTAACTATGTTGGCGGGTGTTGGTGCCTCATTGGCTGCCTTTATTTGGCGTCGTCGCAATTGGCCTCTTATTGCGCCTGTTAGTAAGGTGGCGGCAGTATCAGGATTTACTACTGCATTTATATACGCCTGGTTAGCTGGCTTTCAGATTCCGGCGCAAAGAACGATGTATATGGTTGGGGTGGTTGCTTTTGCTTTGTGGACTGGTAGAAATCCAAGGTCATTTGACATCTGGTGGTGGGCCTTGGCTTTTGTATTACTGATTGATCCAATGGCAGCTTATACGCCCGGGTTTTGGTTGTCTTTTGGTGCGGTAGCTGCCATTCTGTATGCCATGGGTGACTCCTCTGGCTTATTAGGCATTCCAACTGGAAGAGAGTTAGAGGTGCATTGGATACAGCGCACGCTTCAAGCGCTAAGAGAGGCTTGCCGTGTACAGGCGGTTGTTACCTTAGCATTATTGCCATTTACTTTATTTTGGTTTTATCAAGTCTCTATTGTTTCTCCATTGGCGAATGCATTTGCTATTCCGCTAGTGAGTTATATCGTGACGCCACTCGCTATTGCAGGAGCCTTGCTACCAGAATTTATAGGTCGTTATTTATTGATGCCAGCCCATGCCTCTATGGAGTATTTGGCTCTGGTACTTGAGAGGATGGCGGGCTGGAGTTGGTCGGTAGTTTGGGCAAGGCAGCCAGAATGGTGGAAATTGCTGATATCAGGATGTGGAATTATTTATGCAATTCGTCCCGGTGACATTGGCGAAACATGGAAGAGGAGGTTGCTGGCCATCACCTTATCCATACCTTTATTTACTTGGCCGACTCAATTCAATGAGCGTCTTAATCCAGGAGAATTTAGAGCGATTGTTTTGGATATTGGGCAAGGTACTGCGGTTTTAATTGAAACTGCCAATAGAAGACTGCTGTATGACACGGGCCCAATTCAAGGGGCAAAAGATGATGCGGGACAAAGGGTAATTCTTCCTTATTTAAGAGGTAGGGGAATTCATCAAGTTGATCGCATAGTGATCAGCCATAGTGATAGTGATCACATCGGTGGTGCCGCAAGCTTACTAAAGCAGATTCAGTTCGACTCTATGATGGGCTCATTGCCTAGTAATAATCCTTTGCTCCAGAATTTACAGGTAAGAAACATACCTGCTATCCCATGTCGTTTTGGTCAGCGCTGGGAGTGGGATGGTGTGGAGTTTGTCATTTGGCATCCTCATGAAGAAACTACATTTGCCGATCAATATTTTGGCAAGCCAAATGAGATGAGTTGTGTGCTGGAAGTACGTAATCAACAGAGCTCTTTTTGGTTAACGGGTGATGTTGAGAGGCAGGGTGAAGCTGCAATTACTGAGCGATTAGACTCAGTCTTGCTACAAGAGATTGGCGATAGAGAATTTGTCTTTATGGCACCACATCATGGGAGCAAAACCTCTTCTTCCTTGGCACTGCTGGAGAAGCTTAAGCCCGATCAGGCTTTTGCGCAAAATGGTTATCGAAATCGCTATGGCCATCCACATCCAGACGTAACGGCACGCTATCAAAAGCTGGGAGTCCCTTTTTATCAAACTCCTGAAACTGGGGCACAGACTTGGTTATTTAGAAATAACACAAAGTCTTCAACGCAGTTTATGAGAGCTAGTATGAAGCGGCTATGGCATCGAATGATGTGAAATGAATAAATGAACTTATTTGAAGCATTCTGGGATATTGGTCTTAATGTTCGGCATCTGTGAATTGAAGCTTTGCCAGATGAGAGTAGAGGCCTCCTTTGGTCACCAGCGAGGAGTGGTTGCCAATTTCTACAATATGACCGTCCTCCATGACAACAATTCTGTCAGCCTTTTTGACGGTTGCCAATCTATGTGCAATGACTATAGTTGTTCTATCCTTCATCGCCTCTTCTAGCGCTTGTTGAACAAGCCTTTCTGACTCTGCATCCAAGGAGCTGGTGGCCTCATCTAATAAAAGCAACGGCGGGGTTTTAAGCAAAGCTCTAGCTATCGCAATACGTTGTTTTTGACCGCCCGATAGTCTTACGCCCCGATCACCTAAGAATGTGTTGTAACCCTCGGGTAGCTTAGAAATAAATTCATCGACAAAGGCAATCTTAGCGGCCTTAATGACTTCGTCATCGCTGGCATCTTCATTGCCATAGCGGATATTCTCTAATGCATTTTCAGAAAAGATGCTGATATCCTGAGGTACCAATCCAATGAGTTTTCTTAATTTGTCCAGTCGATATCTTTTGATATCAACACCATCAAAAGAGATACTTCCTGACTGAGGATCATAAAAGCGTTGTATTAATTTAAATAAGGTTGTTTTTCCTGAGCCAGAGGGGCCCACAATGGCAATTTTTTCTCCAGCGTAGATATTGAGGGAAATATCCTCAAGTACATTTGTGGGGATCGAGGGATAGTGAAAACGCAAACCCTGAATATGAATGCTGATGGCCTTATTGATAGATGATTGCGGAACATAAGGATCTTTAGGATTTTGTACTTGTGATTGGATGCTTAATAATTCTAAAAGCCGATCGCCAGCACCAATTGCTCTTTGCACGTCTCCAACAACTTCGGAAAGAGCCGCTATGGAGCCTGCAACAATCACAGCATATAAAAAGAACTGCGTTAATTCACCACCAGACATTTCCTGTTTGCTAACCGCATAGGCGCCAAGCCAAAGTACGGTAATGATGCTTGTAAAGCCCAGAAGTATGGCGACAAAAGTAAGTCTACCTCTGGCTGCACTTCTAATTTTTGCGGCTAGAAATGAGGCTTCAACTGAGGTATTAAATGCTTTAATTTCTTTCTGTTCATTGGCAAATGATTGAACGGTAAGAATAGCGTTTATTTTTTCACCAGCAATTGCAGATGCAAGTGCAATCTTGTCTTGTGAATTTCTGGAGAGCTGGCGAACCTTTTTTCCCATAATCATGATGGGTATTACAGTTAATAATAGCGTCGCAAGAATGAGTAAAGATAATTTGATGCTCGTAATAAACATCATTGTCATTCCGCCTAGCAGGAGAAATACATTTCTCACTGCCATAGAAATGCTCGTGCCCACTAGAATTTGAACTATCGATGTATCGTTATTAATGCGGGAGAGGAGCTCTCCGCTTTGCTGGGTTTCAAAGAACTCTGGGCTTTGTACGATGATATGGGAGTAGACTGCCTTGCGAATATCGCAAGTAACTCGCTCTCCTAGCCAGGAAACGATGTAGTAACGCAGGGCACTAGCAAATGCAAGTACGAATGCAGCCGCAAAAAGATTGATGAATGTAAGATTAATTTGTTCATGGCTTACGTTGCTAAATCCTGAATCAATTATTTTCCGAAAACATAGTGGCACCACCAGAGTCGCACAAGCAGCAAGTACCAAGCTGATTGCAGCAACTAGTAACTGCTTTTTATAAGGCTTTAAGAACGGCAGAAATGACTCTATGGACTTTAGTTTTTTAGAGCGCTGAATTTTTTGTTCTGTCATTGGCGATGGTTTTTCGATCAATATCAATTGCTATAGGTCTGATGCTGGCTTTTGTGAAAGCTATTCATTATTGACTCGATTCCACCCATATATAGGTATATTCAATACAGGATTTTTATATTAGGGTTAATACTTATCTTATGCTATTTTTGCAACAAATATATTTTTAAATAATATCAATAAAAATTCTATAAATTATTGAATTTAAACAATAATAATTCAAAATACAGAAAAAGTTGTATATAATTCTTGACATAGCAATGTGTATTTAATAAATTACAAAGGTGGTAATAGGAAATGGTGGCTTTGGTCACTACCCTGCGTGCGGGGTTGCACGTTTAGTGAGTCTTTTCTTTGGGGGACGCAGACTATGTCAGATGGAAAAGTTAGCCTTACGGGGCTTAATGACGAACAATCAGAGGAGTTACATCGGAATCTGATTCAAGGGACCCAGTTTTTTGGGATGATCGCAGCGCTAGCGCATTTGCTCGCTTATATTTATTCGCCTTGGCTTAAATAAAGGGAAGGGAGATCAATATGATTTACGGAAAAATGTGGACAGTGGTTAAGCCTACTGTTGGGATCCCGCTCATTATTGGAGCAGTAGCAGTTGGATCTTTTAGCGTTCATTACGCAATCTTGACCCATACAACTTGGGTTAGTGCTTTCTTAGAAGGTGGTGCTAAGACAGCGACAGCAGCGACAGCAGCGGCACCGACGGCGCCGATGAAGAAGTAAAGCTTCAATGCTCTTTTAAAGGCTGGGTAACCCCCAGCCTTTTTAGTTTGAATCATCCATTAATACTGATTTGTAATGCTTCATCTAAAAACTGAATTCGCTAAGGTAGAATTTAAAAGATGAATCGAGTGACGAAAAAGCTCATGCAATCGTGGTCCAATCTTGGCCCTAGATACTTACCTTTTGCAGACGCAGCCTCAGACGATTTACCTTTATCAAGGTTGCTTAGACTTTCTCTCTTTCAAGCCTCTGCTGGAATGGCATTGGTTTTGTTGGTCGGCACCCTCAATCGCGTCATGATTGTTGAACTACATGTGCCAGCCTCAATTGTCTCTGTCATGATTTCTTTGCCAATTATTTTTGCGCCTTTTCGTGCTTTGATTGGCTTTCGTTCTGATAACCATAAATCTGCCCTTGGTTGGCGTAGGGTTCCTTATATCTGGATGGGAACCTTAGTTCAATTTGGTGGTTTGTCGATCATGCCTTTTGCATTACTCGTTTTATCTGGTGGCGGGCAATCTCATCAAGCGCCAGTATGGATTGGGTGGTTAGCTTCCGGGCTTGCCTTTTTATTGGTAGGTGCTGGTATTCATATTACTCAGACAGTGGGTCTGGCATTGGCAACAGATTTAGCTCCAGAGGCAGATCAGCCCAAGGTGGTCGGCTTGATGTATGTCATGCAACTCTTTGGCATGATTGTGAGCGCCTTGGTATTTGGCATGGCTTTAGATGAATTTAGTCCTGCTAAATTAATTCAAGTCATTCAGGCCTCTGCTCTCATCACAGTCATTCTGAATGTGATCTCCTTATGGAAGCAAGAGCCTAGAAGCCAGATAAATAAAAAATCTTCTGATGAGCCCTCATTCGCAGATTCATGGCGAACTTTTGCTCAAGGGGGGAATGCTTTGAGGAGGCTAGTTGCTCTAGGCTTTGGCACCATGGCATTTAGCATGAATGAAGTTTTGCTTGAGCCTTATGGTGGTCAGATTTTGGGTATGAGTGTCAGTGACACCACAATGCTTACCGCGATTCTTGCAGCCGGAGGATTGATTGGTTTTAGTTGGGCATCACGCGTGCTTGGTAAGGGTACCGATCCATTCTTGATGGCTAGCATCGGAGCCCTTGTTGGTATTCCTGCCTTTATATTAATAACGCTTTCTGCACCATTGACCTTAAAAGTAATTTTCTTGCTAGGCACTTTTTTAATTGGTTTTGGAGGCGGTCTATTTAGTCATGGAACTTTAACGGCAACGATGCAGTTGGCGCCTTCCAATCAACGGGGCCTTGCATTGGGTGCGTGGGGTGCGGTGCAGGCCACTGCCGCTGGGCTTGCAATCGGGCTTGGTGGGGTGATTCGCGACCTTATTGTGGCATTGGGTGTGTCAAATTTGCTGCCTGAAGGGCTAATAGGACCTGCCACCGGATATTCTTTTGTATATTGCTTGGAAATTGGCTTATTGGTTGCTACAATTTTTTCTATGGCCAGCTTGTTGTCAAAGAAAAAATAAGTATTTGATATGTAGTTTTTATGTCGTTTTGTAAATTAGATTTGAGGAGACCGAGATGAATCTAACAGGAATTTTATTAGCAGCTTGGATAATCGTATGCGCTATCACGTTATCAAAAATGGCAACAAGACTTACTAGCAAATACAAGTAAAACATTCACTTAAATCACCTCATGAAGCAATATGAGGTGATTATCGTGGGCCAAATATTTTGAGTACCACGTATTCCATCATGAAGTTGCAGATGAGCGCGGTGACAGATCCAGTCAATATGGCAAGACCTGTGCCGCTGATCTCATAACCAAACTTAAATCCAAAGAAGAACCCGATTAAGCTTGCAAGGCAGTAGGGTATAAAACGCCAAAAAATAAACTTCTTTTTGGTATCACTCATACCGGCGTACTACTTTTTAGATCACATTAATTTTTTGAAGGACTTGCATAGGTCCGAAGAAATGGCGACTAAAAAATAGCCACCAATACCAACAGCAAACATAACGTACTGCTGGTCTCGAATTGCTAAAAACAAACCAAACAGCATGATGAATAAGAAGCCTAGGCTAATGATGGTTTTGGCGAACATATTTACCTCTTAGTGTTGAATAGGATGAAAATTAACATATGCAATGAAATCTGGCTATATTTATGCGGGCTTATCAATCGTCGTAATCTTCGGCAGCGTCGGAATCAACTCCGCCGCACCTTGCGCCAATAGATCCTTGGCTACTGTCAGACCCAAGGCTTCTGCCTCTTCAATCGATGCTACTAGCCCACTTCCTTGTGCTAGGCAAATGGCTTTGCCATCAGTACTGGCGACAAAGGAGCGGATCTTCATGTGATGTTGATCCCAAGTGGCATGGGCTGCTAAGGGCACTTCACAAGAGCCGCCTAATTGACGTGAGACCATCCGCTCAGCTGATACGGCTAATAAGGTGGGTAGATCATTGAGTGGGGCTAACCAGTCTTTGATATGGGGGTGGGCGCTTAAGGTCTCAATTCCTAGAGCACCTTGGCCAGCAGCTGGCGTGTAGGGATCATACGGCAGACATGCCCGGATCCGAGACTCTAGTCCTAAGCGCTTTAGACCAGCAGCAGCCAAAATAATGGCTTGGTACTCACCGCGATCTAGCTTACCCATGCGGGTATCTAAGTTACCCCGTAAGGGTTCAATGTGTAGGTGAGGGAACTTACTCCTGAGAACAGACTCTCGGCGCAGGCTCGATGTGCCCACAACCGCTCCCTGAGGTAGCTCTTCTAGGCTGGCGTAATCATTGGAGACAAAGGCATCTCTAGCATCTTCTCTGGCCATCACGCAAGCTAGATCAAAACCGTCTGGCATGACCATGGGTACATCTTTTAAGGAGTGCACTGCTAGATCAGCTCGGCCATCTTCTAGAGCGGTCTCTAACTCTTTGACAAACAGGCCTTTGCCACCGACTTTAGACAGGGCTTTATCTAAAATCTGGTCTCCCCGGGTAGTCATGCCCAAAATCTGGACATCACAGCCTGGATAGAGCTTTTTAAGGCAATCCCTGACATGCTGCGCTTGCCACATGGCAAGGCGACTTTCGCGGGAGGCAATCACCAGGCGCTTGGGGACCTGGGGGGTTTGGACAGGGCTAGCGGTAGGGGCGGGAGAAGAATGTAGGGTTTGGGGCATAACATTTATATAAATGCCAATAAATTTTCAATATCTAGAGGATATTCCTAATAATCAATCGCAAGATTAACATTTAGTTAGACTAAACTAAATTTCATCCTCAATATTATTTTGCTTTGGAATAGCAATGGCCCTTAATTTTCCTTTTACAGCAATTGTTTCGCAAGTAGAAATGAAGCTGGCGATCACACTCTGTACTATTGACCCCTTAATTGGTGGTGTACTAATCTTTGGTGATCGGGGAACCGGAAAATCTACCACCATTCGCTCCTTGGCTGGCTTGCTACCTTCTATGAAGTCGATTGCTGGATGCCAATACCATTGCAATCCAGATTCAAGAATACTTTGTATTGATTGTGAAGCAAAAAAAGCGCAGGGCATCAAATTAAAAATTGAAAATATTCCTGTACCAGTAGTCGACTTACCTTTAGGCGCCACAGAGGATAGGGTCGTTGGTGCTTTGGATATCGAAAAGGCGCTCACACAAGGTATTAAATCATTTGAACCTGGATTGCTTGCAAAGGCAAATCGCGGCTATCTCTATATCGATGAAGTAAACCTACTGGAAGATCATTTAGTTGATCTATTGATTGACGTTGCTGCATCTGGTGAAAATATTATTGAGCGCGAAGGCCTGAGCATCCGCCATCCAGCTCGTTTTGTATTGATCGGTAGTGGTAATCCTGAAGAAGGCGAACTGCGTCCGCAGATGTTGGATCGCTTTGGTTTATCCACTGAAGTGAAAACACCAAATGATTTCAAAGAGCGCGTTGAGATTATTAAAAGACGTGATGAGTTTGAAAGAAATCCAGAGAAATTCATTGCTGCATGGAAAAAGCCAGAAGAAGAATTTAAGAAAAAAATTAGCAAATCTCAAAATCTCTTGGATAAGGTTGAGGTAGATGATAATTTACTCGAGCTTGCTACTAAGCTTTGCGCCCATTTGGGAACAGATGGATTGAGGGGTGAGTTAACTCTGCTACGGGGGGTTAGAGCCTTAGCAGCGTTTGAGGGTAAGAAGAAGGCAAGCCTCAATCATTTGAAAAAAATTGCGCCACTCGCTCTTGGTCACAGACTACGACGTAATCCGCTTGACGATAGTTCTTCGAGCTCACGAATTGATCGTGCTATGCAAGAGTTTTTTGCAACCCCATCAAAGTGAAATCTGATCAATCAGCATGGTTTGACGCCAATCTAATTGCCATTCTTCTGGCAATTAACCCCAGAGGGCTAAAAGGGGTTACGGTTAAAAGCCAATTTGGCCCAGTCAGAGACGCATGGCTTAAATACCTCACAGATTTAACTGCATCAGCTGGCTCAAAGATATTAAAAGCACCCGCCAATATCTCAGCTGATCAGTTGAAGGGTGCATTAGATATAGAGGCAAGCTTACAGAGTGGCTCATTGGTGATGAGTAAGGGGCTTTTAGAGCGGGCTCAAGGCCACCTTCTTTTACTCCCCATGGTAGAGAGAATGGATTTGCATGCGATTGCACTAATCTCTCAGGCGCTCGATGAAAAAAATACTAATGATGCAGCTACTCACTTTGCCATCATCGCGTTTGATGAGTCTGATAATGCCGACGAAGCTATCAGTGCTCGGCTTTTAGATAGATTGGCGTTTGAGTTTTACTTGGATCAATTATCGATAGCTGAGATCAAAGATACTCTTGAGGTGGAT
>TBL_comb48_EPIDRAFT_1002844_pt1 | contig 11820 bp, 15 predicted proteins | sample TroBogEpilimnion_37_FD_10681 | JGI IMG/M metagenome (IMG submission 10681)
AGACTACTGGCAAGGCACTCCAGAACATCAAGACCCTTCAAGAAATCCTGGGTGGAAACACAATCGACGAGCGTACCCGCCTTCAGATTGAGGACTACACGAAGAATCTGGTCCTCACTCGTGTCAACACCAGCGTTATCGCTCCTACTAACGATGCGCCAGTCACCAACGAGACCGACAGCATCAATGTGGCAATCGTTGCTGCCGAGATGGGGTTCAAGTGTTCTGACGCAGAGGCACAGCTGATTGGCAAGAAGATGGCGAAGAAGTACCGCGAAAAATACGGAGAGAACCCGCCCAAGCACAAGCAGTTCGTGAAAGGCAACTTTATCCCGGTCAACTCCTACATGGAGCGAGACCGCACGATGATGGCTGACATCATCCGTGAGGTCATGGAATAAGCTAGTAAATTATGGCATTGTGCATAATAAACATGCATTTGGCCATTGTGATATAAAGTCTCTGTAATGGACCCAAACGGATGGATGTGATGTCACAACACCCGGATATCATTGACCTTATTCTAGAGACCGCGCCTTCCCTCGCGTGTCGGCTAGTATGCGTGAACCAACACCTGAAATGCATGCTGTCCGAGCGCGCGAAACAACAGGCATATCTAGCCCTATGGAATCTACAAGATACATCGATTTTCAATAGAGGCAGAGACTGGGCTCAGTTTAATGCATTGTACTTGCTTTGTAAGAGACAAACCATCAGGGTAGTGTTGAGGCGGGCAGACCACAAGCGTTCACAATCAGTACGAATCCGCAAGTATCACTTTGGATTCTACACTGGCAGGCGCGACGAATGGCACAAATGTACCTTGACCGTCACCCCACACGCCTCTGACAGAGGGGCTCGTCTGCGCGTACAGTCATTCAATGGAACATCAGCAGACAGGCCGTACGTCACGCGGACGTTTGACCGCATTTTCGGCCTTGGCGCGCTCATACGAATCCTCAACGAGAAGAACTGGCATACCTTCTACTGCATTTGCGGCGATCGCTGGTCGTATACCGAGAATCAAGCCAGCAGGCTCTTGATCCTAGGATACGAGGACTGAAAACGCACGCCCTTGCCACGTATTAAAGACCTAAAGCACGCCCAAGCCCAAAACATCACGAGAAATGAACGCTTCACAGGCCCAGGTGCGCGTGCGCGATATCACGAAGTATGGCTTCATCGACGATGGCGAATACAAGATCGACCAGGAGTTGACCTCGTACTGGCCCGCGAGTGACCCGTCCTGCCCACACTGGCTCATCACCAAACCCGGCTTGAACGGGGCGGTCCAGATAGGTCTGCGTCCCCTTCGCGCCGACGTCCGGGCGGCTGGCATCGACAAGTTCTACTACCAGATCAAAAGCACGCCCGAGCTGCATCACTTCATGAAGGTCTTCCACAAGCTCGGCGAGCACTGCCCGGCGTGCAAGCGGCGCTTTGGTGTGCAGGTCTAGGCTTGTCTCACTGGCCTTACTCCCGTGAATAAACTTGCATTAACACGCCCCAGCCTAAAAAACGCGCGATCCCTGGCTTGCACTATACACACGCAATCTCAAACATACATGCCAATCACTCTGTACCAGTATCTGAACGAGCAAGTGCAGGCTGTGTCAACAACCCCATGCTTTTGCCGCCTCAACCAAGCCCTGAAAGAATACATGAACCTATCAAGATTACTGCGAGCTGCTGGACATGACACGGACAACTTGGACCACGCCATTGAGACAATGCAGGCCAGCATCGTAAACTTGCGCGAGGCCACGCGCGATGCACAGACCCATTTCGCGCAACAAGGAATCAAGGACAAAGAGTCTATAGAACGTGAGAAAGACTGTCTTCAATGAATATGCGCGCCTGGCTGCCAAATTATAAAAGTATAAATATATCCAGCAAGGAGCCATGGGCATATACGAAGGCAGCGAGCCGTGTGGTTGCATCAGTGAAACATATACTTTCTGTCATCCTCCTGAGACATCGGTTGTTGTCAGATGTCCTGCCCACGGAGGGAATGCCACTCTTTTTTCCCTTGCCAAAGCAGGACGGGAGGCACGAAACTGGACAGGGCCTGAAAATCCATATGCAAGTCCGCCCGTGAGCCCCCAAGTGGATTAAACATGACTCAGACTAACACCACGACTGACTCAGACTAAACATGACTCAGACTAAGCACCACGAGCACAACTCCAGCGTACCAGCGTATATAGCGTTACCACGCGCGCCCGCGGCGCCCCACCTGCCGCATCACCACGCGCCCCGCCCTTGAACACACTTAAGTATACAAGCATTATACAACACGCCCAATACGAGCATTACACGCCTTTAATCACGCAAACTTGAAATCCTCCATCATAGGCCTAAGCCAGGCACTTGAAAAGGACCTTCTTCAATAAATATTCTGGCCCATGCCCGCGTCACTCGCTCTTCATAACGAAAGACTTTTGAATCCAGTCCACATCCAGCTGCACACGCTTCATCTCCAGCCAGTCCGTGCCCAACAGATTAATCTCGGCGAAATGCTTGTCTGGCGGCGAGAGGTGGCACACAAGGGACTGATTCCCGTGAATCTCCAGCCTCATCATGGACGGCACGTTGTTACCAGCCCCCACCAGAGCTGACATGGCTGCAGTCGAGAGAAACGTGTACGGGCTTCCTGTGTCCACCATAAACACCACATTCCTGTACTGTAAATCGACCGATGCCCGCCGACGCACGAGCAGATTGATCATAAAGCGTCTGTGCGGGCCCATGATCAAACCCTCTACTGGAAACACGGGCTCTATGGTCGAGACGTTTAGGTATGAGACGCCTTCTAGCTGTGCCATGAGGTATAGATCACTCCCGGCCATATCCGTCAACAGCACGTCAAAGTCGTCAGGCCGCAAGAATTTGACAGACTCAATCACAAGCGGAGACGCACAACAGCCCGCCAAACCAAGCACCAGGCATAACACCGGCCTCATTTCCCGCACAAACACGCCCACACCACACACATGCACGCAATCGCCCGTTTTTTAACCAGTTCATACCCGCTGCGTCTTGTCCAGCGCCTCGCGAATCCTGTGCAGCATAGTCGCTACGCCAGGGCACATGTCCCGCCTGTTCAAACCCCTCAGGCTCGTCGCGATATCAGCCAGCAGGTTCAGGCCCGATATCATGCACACACCAACGAACACTTGAAACAGCAGACCGACCCAGTGCATCACCACGCGCCCCGCCCTTGAACACACTTAAGTATACAAGCATTATACAACACGCCCAATACGAGCATTACACGCCTTTAATCACGCAAACTTGAAATCCTCCATCATAGGCCTAAGCCAGGCACTTGATGATCATCGTGACAATCTCATGAGACAACCCGCCCTTGCCCACTCCCAGCCCAAGCCGGCCGTGGCTCATCATGCCCACAGCCAGCATCCTCTCCTTCTTGATCTTTTCAAGAGCCAACCTGCCAAACTTGTGCAGCCTGTAGTAACGAAGCGGGCTCACCTCTTTATCCACTAGAATATGAGTCCTGATCTCAAATCCCGAATTATGTTCCGGAAAATCAAACTGACCAGGGCTTTTGGTAAGAATATACACATGGCGAGCATTTTCCATGTACGAACAATGTCTGAGAACCGGCCAATCCTGAGCTGACCTGATAAACTCATCGGCTACATCAGCATATTTGTCGTACTTCACGCGCTTCACACCAGTAAACACCCGCCCCTCATAGATGATCACACGACTCTGAGTGAGAACCACGAGACGATCCCGCCCAAGCCTATGCCGATACAACTCGTGGTCGATCCTCACACCGACTATCATGGAAGCCCAAGCAAAAACTGTTCCATACACGCACAAAACAGCTTAAATACACACACTAAACAGCCCATATCAAGCTCCCGCTCACTCCAAAACAAGCCCAACTCACGCCTATTTAAACCATCCTGCGCCCCTCCCGCAAATACGCTCGCAGCATGCCCGTCACGCGCCTCATGTCCCGCCAAGACACGTCTGTATCCGCCACTGGGCAGGTCCAGACTGTCACGGACAAAAACTCGACCCTCAAACTCACGTCGACTCATGTCCCCACCAACGAGGACGAGAGATACGAGCAGATCCAGACCATCATCAACAAAATCTCGACCCTCAAGGCTAAGATGGAAAAGGCGCGCACAAAGTACAGTGCTCGCCGCATCCACAGCAAGATCCAGGATCTTCAGGAAGAACGTGTCAAGATCCTCAAGAGCTTCAAGCCCCATGAGGCGCTCGATCTCAAGATCGCGCTCTATCCCTGGGTCGATCGCTACGGCGTCTTCACGCACATCCAGCCGAGCAACGACGACTGGAAAGTCGATATCGAGACCGACATCGACTAACCTGTCACGTTTACACCGGCCCCGGCGCGCGCTCGCGTGCAAAGCACTCCAATAAACGAGCCTAATGCCTGTCCACCCCCGTCCACAACCCTTGAAAATCGTGTCCACACCCGTTATTTAAACATGCACCCTCCCACACACTCACGCACCCCACCCGACAAGCATGTTCCTGAATGCCCTCACACAGCTTGCCAACGAGAATTATTTCGAGAAGGTTGCCATGCTGATGGAGGCCGGGAAGTACTCTCGCGAGGCTTACGCCCTCCCTCCTAACGATCCCAGGAGGCAGCCCTTGTTGGCTCTCAGCAAGAGCTATGATGATCTTGCGTGGATTCACGCAGTCGACGAGATGGCGTGCGAGCATGCATGCAAGGCCATGAGAGCTCCGGCAGCCAAGAAGGCTCGCGTGTGATCACTCCCGCACCTCACCCTCCTCACAAACCACGCGAATAAACACGCCTAACACCAGCCCAAAAAAAAAAGCGTACGCGCGCACACATGCCCACACCCGCCTCTCACCGGCAAATGCCAGCCCCAAACACACGCAACAACAAGCAAAGTCTCGAACACGCTCGCATCCTCGTAATCCTCGTAATCATCACGGCCATCTGCTCGACTCTATCAATCCTCCACACCCTCCACAAACAGGAAGAACAGCGAAAATTCGAGTTTACCTCCGTCATCGTCATGATCGTCATCGCTACCATCGCCATCATGTGCTCGAACCGTGCGCATAACTAGCCCAAACAGGGTGCAAAAAGCGAATAAACACGCCTAACACCAGCCCAATACTAGCATTGCCACTACCATCGCCATCATGTGCTCGAACCGCTTGCATAACTAGCCCAAACAGGGTGCAAAAAGCGAATAAACACGCCTAACACCAGCCCAATACTAGCATTGCCAGCACAGAGAGAGGGGGCGCACGCGGGGAGGGAGAATCGAGCCCTATCCCGTCCTAGCACCTCAAATTCACGCCCAATCCCCGCATACACCTGCAAAAAACAGGAATTAGAAAACTCACGCACCATGCTCAGGCCAACCCCACTCGAGTAACTCCCGCCAAGGCACGAGCTGCACACCCCTCCACTGGACCCGCCCGTAGTTGAAGAGTAGGTGCCAGCGCTGCAGAGCGTGCAATTGTCGCTCCAGCCGATGGCCTGTCCGCTCCAAGTGCCCGGAACGCATGGGGTACACTGGAAATGCACGAAAAAACATGAATTAGACCGGCCAATGCTAGAAAATGCTTGTTCATACCCGCATTCAACGGGATACAAATCAAGAATATTCGATCATAAGCACCTGAAACGAGCCCGCACTGGCGTAGGTCCCGAATGGGCACGCACTGCAGTTGGAGGCGTTGCCAGACGAGTTCGTGCCGATCGCGCACTGCAGGCATTGACTCGCATTGGTCCACGAGTAGGTGCCCGCCCCGCACGTCGAACACGCCGAGGCCTGAGCCGCGCTGGAGTACGAGCCCGACGGGCAGAACGTGCAGGCGCTGGCATTGCCCAGCGCGTACGAGCCCGGCTGGCAGGCCGTGCACACACTGGCCGATGCGAGCGAGTACACGCCCACATCACAACCCACGCACGCCGACGCCTGCACCGACGACGCGTAGAGCCCCGCCACGCACGCCAGGCAGGCGCTCGCGCTGGCGTTGGAGTAGAGGCCCGGCGCGCAGGACGTGCAGTTGACCTGGCCCTTGAGCGAGTACGTGCCCGCCACGCACACCACGCACGTCTGGTTGTTGGCATAGGTGCCGGCCAGGCACGCCGAGCACGACGGGTCCGAGTTGCCGACCGACTGCGTGATGGTGCCAGCGGGGCAGGCCTTGCAGTCCGAAACCGAGCCCTTGCCGCCCACGTTGAGGTAGGTGTTGAGCGGGCAGGCCAGGCAGGCGCTCGCATTCACCGGCGCGTAGTACCCGAGGGCGCAGGCGGTGCACGCCGACTGGTTGCCGAGCGAATAGGTCCCGTTGGGGCATGTGAGGCAGGCGGTCGCGCCGGACCCCGAGTACGCGCCAGGCCCGCACACGTCGCAGGGGCTGGTGCGCGCGAGCAGGGTCGAGTAGGTGCCGGCGCTGCAGGCGGTGCAGTCCTTGGTCGTATTGTCGCAGGCCGTGCACCCGAGCCCGGTCTTGTAGGTCCCGGCCAGGCACGAGTAGCATGCATAGCCTGCGTATTTAAGTCAGGACGGGCGCGGGCTGGCAACGAAAGCGTACACATGCCCAAGTCCAGTGCCAAGAGGAACGGAAAGGTCGAGTGCATCTTTAAGGAGGTGAAGGTGGAGGACGAGATCTACTACAGCGATCGCATCTTGAACCTCATCAATGGGCGCAAGCTCGCCAAAATGAGCATTGTGGATCTCTCTAACTACAAAGGCGAAATCGAGGACCAGCTCTTGATCCTCAAGCTGATCGACGAGAAGGACGCCAAATTTGATGCTGCCAGCACGATGATCGACACTCTCGAAATGGAAATGGATATGGTCAATAACACGTTGGATGCCAAGGTCATGGCCCAGTACAAAGATGAGGAGAAGGGCGAGGCCACCGTCCCCGGAGCCATCGTGAGGGAGGGCTGGCAGTTTCTCATTGACGATGAGAAGCGCCACCTCGCCAGGATGGGTCACCCGGTGGCCGAGAGTGAGGACGCTCGCCTCCAGGGGTCTAGCAAGAAGCCCCGCGTCTGAGGGCCTAGAGAGCGCTTGACCCGCGCACGTACGCTGGAATAAAGCCCGTAATCCCAACCTCACGAGCGGGCCAGAAAATGCGCGGCGCGCGAATAAACGAGCGTAACCCCGTATTTAAGCCCGCGCGCGCGTGCGGTGCATCCGACGACGAGCTTGCCAGCATGTCCATGGTTGCAGTGCAGGTTATCATCCCACGCGCTATTCGCATGTTTCTCAAAATGCTCAATTTGACGGCCCATGATCGAAAGTACCACAAGAGTCTCGTCAAGGCGGGATTGATCGAGCGTTGGCAGACTGTGGATTACGAGACGCGTGCTGTGATCAACAACAGTAACCAGACTTACTGGAAGGTCTTCACTAGGGACTTGGACGATCGGGTGAAGGATCATGTATTCATCTATCAGAGCAAGGCTGGCCCGAATGCTGAGTACACGATGGCTTACCACACGCTGGAGGATGACAATCGTGACGCAAAGATGGAAGACGTTGACGCAAAGATGCAGTTCTACGGACCCATTCGTGACATGACTGAGCTCATAGAGACTGTGGACGAGTTCTTGCTGGACGGGAACATCGAGTACGAGATTGACTTTGATCCTATCATCAAGGCTTTGCAAGACGACAAGTATTGGGACGCTCTTGCTCAGATCAAAAATCCTCAGGATGAGACTCGCGAGCCTCGTGAGAAGCACATGTGCAAGGCTTACGTCTACAGCAATCAGATCTAAGACATCGGCATGCACACACCCCCGCATCACCAGGCCTCGCGCCTACATCGAGCGGGGCCAGACCTCGGCAACCAGGCCTCGCGCCTACATCGAGCGGGGCTAGACCTCGGCAACCAGGCGGCAGCAAGCCCCTAACGAGTAAACGCATGCGTAACCCCGTGAACATGCCTAACCCCACAAAACCACGAGCACCTGTCATGCCGTAGCGCCCGGCGTTGCACGTGCAGTTGTTGACGCTCCACGAGAGGTTGCCGGACACGGTCCCGGTCGGGCAGTAGGCCAGCAGCCCCGAGTAGCAGTAGGTGGGCGAGGCGCAGGGCACGCACGGCGCGTTCCGCACGCCCATGTACCCGAGGTTGCAGGTGCAGCTCGTGCTGTTCTTGGACTGGGCGGGCGAGAACGAGTTGTTGGTGCACGGCGCGATCTGCCCGCCCCCGAGGCAGTAGTGGTCCTGCAGGCAGTCCTGGCACATGGCGTCGCTCGTCTGCACCGTCGTGTTCATGAACCCCGCACGGCACGAGCAGTCGAGGTAGCTCTGCATGCCGGGGCCGGATGTGGCCTTGGGCGGGCACGAGAAGTTGTACCCATTGTAGCAGTACTCGTCGGGCTGGCAGACCTGGTCAGGCGAGGCATGCGGATAGGCATGAGGGCAGGCACTTGTGCAGGCATACACCCAGCGCGAGCAGCATGGGCACGCCCGATGGCAGCCACACACCCATCACGATCAGCGCCGGGAAACACATCCCCAGGAAGGCTAGCATCAACAAACACTCGGGCATCCAAACAGCCAGCACAGCCAGCATGGGAACCAGCAGGGCTAGCCTAGGCATGCACTGGGACAGACCACACACCCAGCCCAATATAGCCAGGGCACGCACTATGGCAGTCACATCCAGCCAGGGCACGCACTATGGCAGTCACATCCAGCCAGGGCACGCACTATGGCAGTCACATCCAGCCAGGGCACGCACTATGGCAGTCACATCCAGCCAGGGCACGCACTATGCCAGCCACACCCCCGAGCCCACACTGAGCATAAACAAGCACCAACAAGCACCAGCCAGCATTATCGCGCACCTGGCACTGCCAGCCCCCAAGCGTGTCGCTCGCGTTGGCCAGCTGGTAGTAGCCGGCGTTGCAGGTGCACAACTCGACGGTCGTGGACTTCCACGTGGCGGTCGAGAACTGCGGGCACCGGCACTGGCTGGAGTTGTCCGACCCGGGGCTCGAGTACAGGCCGGTAGGACAGGCCACCGACAGGTTCACGCCCCCTCCAGGGCACCAATAGTCCTCCTTGCAGAACTGCCAGCACGCGCGTCCGACCGTCCGATATGATCGAGTTTTTTTTTTCCAAAATTCTGGGGAGGGTCTCCACCCCGGGGTATGGAAAAAATATTGACTGCAGCTTTGGGGTGTTCAGTTGACTGCAGCTTTGGGGTGTAACAAGTTGTAATTTGTTTTAGATACTGAAATTTGCTATTATAAACTATTATAAACATTATAAAACGCTTGAACAGTCGTGATTAATAACTTTTGTAATTATAAAAAGTATTTTGATGTAATAAAGTGTTCAGTTGACTGCAGGTATGAAGCCTTCAAAGCTGCAGTCAACAGATGTTGTAATATGTTTCTAGAAAACACAACGTTTCGATGAAAAGTCATGAATTTAAAATAGTAAATTACAACATCCAGTTGACTGCAGGAATGAACCCCTCAAAGCTGCAGTCAACTGAACACTTTATTACATCAAAATACTTTTTATAATTACTCTAGTTATATATCACGACTGTTCAAGCGCTTTATAATCTTTATAATGCTTTATAATAGCAAATTACACTATCTAAAACAAATTACAACTTGTTACACCCCAAACCTGCAGTCAACTGAACACCCCAAAGCTGCAGTCAACTAGAATTTTTTCTGGAAAAGTAGAGCCTACCCTAGATTTTTTTAAAAAAAGTCTCGATCATATCGGATGTCCGGATGAGAAAAAAAACCCGGTCACGTTACCCTATTTGAAAGAGTGTGTGAGAGAGGGTTTGAGCGCACCTGGCATACGGGAGCATTGGTCGAGAGGTCTCCAGAGTAACCAGGCGTGCATAGGCACTGTCCAATAGTCGAGGAGTAGGCAGGGGATGTGGAGTGCAAAGGACAAGGGTTGCTCCTGCCCTGGCTGCAGTAGAACGATGCGTTGCATGGGTTGCAAGGTCCGCCTGCACTCATGCCAAAAATTAGGCGCGCGCGGGCAAGGCAGGGGATGCTGGCTGAGGGCCTGACCTGCCGAGCCGTTGTATCCCGGGTTGCATATGCAGTTGATCTTGAGGTAGGGCTGGGTGGTGCCCGAGTTGGGCGGGCAGGCCGTGCAGTTGGCCTGAGAGGTCGCGCCCGTGCCCTCGAAGTAGGTGTTGAGCGGGCAGGTCGAGCAGTCGGAGGAGGCGCTGGCCCCCGCGCGGGAGGAGTAGGTGCCTTGCGGGCAGGGCGTGCATGTGGCCGAGGATCCGGCCGCGAGGGTGGCCGAGTAGGTGCCTGGCGGGCAGAGGGTGCAGGTCTGGGCATTTGCCGGGGCCCACGCGCCCCTCGGGCAGACCTGCGGGGCGACGCGGGCCGGGGACAGGGCGTACACCTGGGCGTACGAGAGGTTGAACGGGAGCTGGTTGGCGCCTGTGAAGAGGCCCGCGAGGACGGACGGCGTGACGTTGGCGAACCCGTTGAGCACGGTGAGGTTGGCCTCGGTGGTAGGCGAGGCTGTGCTGGTCGTCATGAATGCGAAAACAAGGCCGAGACTCAACATGGTATGCGCGCTGTTGGGCATGCCGAGGCTCATGGTGGCTAGAGTGCAAGCGAGGCCGAGACTCAACATGGTATGCGCGCTGTTGGGCATGCCGAGGCTCATGGTGGCTAGAGTGCAAGCGAGGCCGAGACTCAACAGGACACGGGCGTGGCGGGGCATGCGCGGGGCGTGGCCGGCGCGCCATTCTTTAATACCGCCGGGTTTTCGAGATCCAAACAGGGTATTTAAGAACGGGATGCGGGCGGGCTGGCAAACTTGAAGCGTCCGTGCCATGTCGCAAGCTCCCCAAACGAATTATGCGCAGTTCATGCTGCCCTCCCCATGCAACAACTCGTTCATGCTGTACATGTTCGAGCAGCCGGGAAAAACCGGAAAACGCTACCTGCCTAGCGGGGAGTACCTCAAGATGACGCCTGCGATGGTTGAAGGCGACCTGATGCTCACTGTCCCGGACGGGAAGGTTGTCAAGATGGACGGGCTGTTCGGGTCGTTCTCGCAGGTGGTGGACAAAACCAGGAACACTCTCATGGTGGACGCCAGCATCACCGTCGCGCGCATGCCGTACAAGGCTTCCGTAAGCATGCTGATGGTGAAGCGCAGGACGCACGCCGGGGCCATGACCAACGCCGAGTTCATCGGGCTGATCAATGATACCCTCTTGGACCCTACGGTCAAAGAATTGGAGCTGAACTCTCTCACTGGCCAGTTCACGTTCGAGTTGGACAATGCGACTCACAAGGCCTTCAATCTGAGCCAAGTGGCCATGCTGAAGGAGCCGACCAAGTCGACCATCTACATCGAGGTCACAAAGATGGACAGGAGCCCATCGTCCGTCGATTTCTTTTGGAACCAGGAGCTCCTGATGTCGTATTCGCCAGGGCAGGTTTTTCCTGACGGGATGTATATCCTCGGGCTGCTGAACGACCCCTCCCTGATCCACCTGGAGTCGACCAGCAAGTTCCCTGTGCACATCGATCTGATCCGGAAGAGCCAGAAGGCCTTCAAGACCGGCGATCTGCTGCAGCCCAAGCTCCGTACGGGCCAGATATCGACGAGCCCCAGTGCTGGCGGGCTCGCCAGGGCCTCGGGCGGTGCTGGCTCCGGTGGTGCTGGCTCCGGTGGTGCTGGCTCCGGTGGTGCTGGCTCCGGTGGTGCTGGCCCCAGCAAGCCCTCGGGTATGGCTGGTTCCCGCATGCCCTCGGACATGGCTGGGGCTGGCAAGCCCTCGGGTATGGCTGGT
>TBL_comb48_EPIDRAFT_1002845_pt1 | contig 11816 bp, 10 predicted proteins | sample TroBogEpilimnion_37_FD_10681 | JGI IMG/M metagenome (IMG submission 10681)
GGCCGTACTTCTAAAGTTTTAGATATTTACCGCCTGGCAGATGCCTATGATATGCCTGGCGATAGCGTAGATGGTATGAGCTGCGAAGCTGTACACAAGGCTATCGATAGGGCTGTTCGTCGCGCTCGTGAAAAGGGTGGACCTACTTTTTTAGAAATTAAGACTTACCGCTACCGTGGGCACAGTATGAGTGACCCTGCTAAATACCGTACCAAAGAAGAATTAGAAGAATATAAGGAAAAAGACCCTATCAATCAGGTACTTAAAACGATTACCGATAACAATTGGGCCACTGCCGAAGAGATAGAACAAATCAATGAAAAAGTAAGATTAGAAGTAGAAGATGCGGTGCAGTTTGCTGAAGAAAGTCCTTACCCGGATGATAGCGAATTATACAAAGACATCTATGTTCAGGAAGATTATCCTTATATTACGGACTAATTAAGCATTACACATTAAAAAAATATAAACAGTAAAAATAAAAAATGGCAAACAGAGCAAGAAACATGCCCGGGTCAGAACCCCAAACCGAGACTATTCAGGAGATACAAACCCTAAAGAATTTTGAGGCTATTTATGAAAAAAATAAGAAGCCTATCAATACGGTATTCACTATTTTATTTGTAGCTATAGTTGGTTATTTTGCTTACGATAAATTATATAAAGCACCGCAAGAAGATAAAGCAGCTAATGCGGTATCATTTGCACAGCGCTACTTTGAGGTAGACTCTATGAACCGCGCTCTTAATGGAGATGGCCAGCACAATGGCTTTTTACAAGTAATGAAAAAGTATAGTGGTACTAATGTGGCCAACCTTTGTCATTATTATGCCGGAGTATGCTACCTAAAATTGGGCGATTTTAATAAAGCTGTAAAAGAGCTTAAAGATTTTGATCCTAAAGGTACCATGCTACAATACACTGCTTGGGGCCTTTTGGGCGATGCTTACATGGAAATGAATAAGCAAAAAGAAGCTTTAGAGTACTACGAAAAAGCAATTGGCAATAAGGATGATAAAAACCTTACTCCTACTTACTTATACCGTGCGGCATTAGTTTGCGAAATGAGCAATAAAACCGAAGACGCTAAAAAGATGTACCTACGCATTCGCGATGAGTTTCCTAAAAGCCCACAATCGCGAGATGTAATTAAGAACTTGGCTCGCTTAGGTGTTACCGAATAAGCAGTTCTTACAAAAAATATCAATTTTTATTCCAATCCCCTTTTTACCTTTATGGCTAAGAAGGGGTTTTTTACTTATGTCAGACAATAATAATAGTTTACTGGATGCTACTAAGCTTAATTTGCTAAAAGATGCACGCCTTGCCATTGTGCATACCCAATGGAACGAAAAGATAGTGCATGAACTGGTAAATGGTTGCGAGAGTATGCTGCACCGATTTGGTGCTGTGCTGTGTGCCAACAGTTTGTGCCGGGTTGCTTTGAGTTGCCTTATGCTTGTAAACGAATTTGGGAGCATCATAAGGACCGTGAAGATTGCCCCGAGGCTATCATTGCTTTTGGTGCGGTAATTCGTGGCGGAACTCCTCATTTTGAGTATGTAAGCAAGGCTGTAACAGATGGTATTGTCCAATTAAACCTAAGCTTACCTATACCGGTAATTTTTGGTGTGCTTACTCTTGACACCGAAGCTCAAGCATGGGAACGTCTAGGAGGTATACATGGCCATAAAGGCGAGGAGGCAGCACTAACCGCATTAAAAATGATTGATTTTAATCGTAGTAAACCCTTATGATATTATTAGTAAATTAGCAGCAGGATAAGCTCACAGTACTTATGAAAGTTCAAATTTTTATTCCATGTTTTGTAGATCAGTTATATCCCCAAACGGGAATGAATATGGTGCGTGTTTTGCAGCAATTGGGATGCGATGTTAGTTATAACCCTAAACAAACCTGCTGCGGACAACCCGCTTATAATGCAGGCTATCAAGAAGATGCCCACGTAGTGGCACGCAAGTTTTTGCACGACTTTGATGCAGATGGCTATATTGTAGCTCCCAGTGGCTCTTGCAGTGGTTTTATTCGCAATTATTACGGCGGCATGTTTGATAATAGCAGCGACCATAATTTGTGTAATGAGGTAAAGGCTAAAGTATTTGAGTTCACCGAGTTTATTACCGAAGTTTTAAAAGTTGAAGATTTGGGAGCCACTTTTAATGCTAAAGCTACCTATCACGATAGTTGCGGGGCTTTAAGGGAATGTGGTATTAAATCTGGTCCGCGCAAATTATTGCAGCATGTAAAGGGATTGGAATTGATAGAGATGGGTGAGGCCGAAACTTGCTGTGGCTTTGGCGGCACCTTTGCTGTTAAGTACGAGCCTATTAGCATTGGCATGGCGCAAACCAAAGTTAAAAGCGCCATTGATACCGGTGCTAAATATATGATAAGTACCGATGTTTCCTGCATGATGCATATGCAAGGTTATATNGACAAGAATAACCTGCCTATTACCAATATTCATATAGCAGACATCCTGGTTAAAAAGGCTTGATTTCTGAAGCTATTTAAAATCATGCCTACATACTGTTTTAGGTCAGTATAAATTCAGCTAATGGGTAGTAATTTGCTATATCGTTAGGTTGTATACTTCTTGTGTATTGCTTAAAAAATTATTATCCATGCGTCCCATTATTGTTAGTACCGACTTTTCTATTAGCGCCAAGCAAACCATAGATTATGTGTGCAGGTTTACTGCCCACGAACCTGTAAAAATATATTTGGTGCATATTTATTTAATGCCCGCAAGTTACTCAGCTGAGGGCCTTAGCTTGTCTACAATTAATGATTCTATTACATCCGAAACTGATTTGCTTCAAGCAGAGCTACAGCGCATAAGGGCAATATACCCCTATTTAGAAATTGAAACGCAATTGCTGGAAGGCAATTTCTTTACCACTTTGCAGGCTTTGGTAAATACCCTGCAGCCCGAAATGGTAGTGATGGGCGCAAAAAGCGAATACTCCGAAATTTGGCATTTGGGTAATATTTGGCAGCAAACTTTACTTAACCTGGATTGTCCGGTTTGGGTAATTCCTAAAGATCATCAATTTAAGCCTATAAAGCAGGTTGCGCTTTCTTTTGATTATAGTAGGCATTTACAGCCCCACCAAATAAGGGCTATTCAACAATTTATAAACTATACAGGTGCTACCTTACATATAGTACATATAAAAACCGGCATGGCGGAACCTGATACCCAAGTAGAAGAAGCGCTTCAAATTGCCCTTACAGGTTTAGCTACAAAATTCCATGTTGTAACCAATAACGATGTAATAAGTGGTATTGCTAATTTTGTGCAAGAATACAATATTGACAATTTGATAGTTGCACCGCACCGACATAGCCTTATACATAAGCTATTTAATAAAAGCTATTCGGCACAATTGGCATTATTGAATCATGTGCCGGTATTAGCAGTTAGAGACTAATAGCGATTGGGTAAATGTATTTAAGTTTTTTTTTGCTAAATTATTTGCAAGCCGAACTACTTCTTAACAAGCAATATATTGGCGGTGGCTACTACGCCTTCTTCACGGCCAATAAAACTTAGTTGTTCGGTAGTGGTTGCTTTTACCGAAACATCGTCAATTGTTAGTTCTAAAATTTGGGCTATGCATTGGCACATGGATGCTACATAAGGTTTTATTTTGGGGGCTTGCAAGAGTAGGGTACTATCTATATTCACTACTTTATAACCCTTTGCCTTTATTAAATTGTAGGTATGTTGTAATAGTATCTTGCTATCTATGCCTTTATATGCAGGGTCGGTATCAGGAAAGTGTTTGCCTATATCTCCTAAACTTAATGCGCCCAATAAGGCATCGCAAATGGCATGAAGCAGCACATCTGCGTCAGAGTGGCCTAATGCGCCTTTGTGGTGGGGTATTAATACGCCACCCAACCACAATTCGCGTCCTTCAACCATTTGATGGAAATCGATACCCTGACCAATTCTGTACATGTCTTATTATAGTTTTAATCCAAATTTTTCGGCGGTACTTTCTGCAATGTCATAACCGGCATCGGCATGGCGAATAACACCCATGGCAGGGTCGTTAAATAGTACACGCCTTAATCGGCGTTCGGCATCAGCTGTACCATCTGCTACTATTACCATACCTGCGTGTAGGGAATAACCCATGCCCACACCACCACCATGGTGAAAGGATACCCAACTGGCACCACCCGCTGTATTAATTAATGCGTTGAGTATAGGCCAATCTGCTACCGCATCCGATCCATCTTTCATTGCCTCGGTTTCGCGGTTAGGCGATGCAACCGAACCGGTATCTAAATGGTCACGACCAATAACAATGGGGGCTTTTACTTTACCTGTGCGAACCAGCTCGTTAAATAATAAACCTGCTTGTTCTCTTTCGCCCATTCCCAGCCAACAAATACGTGCCGGTAGTCCTTGAAATGCTATGCGTTCCTTGGCCATATTCAACCAACGAATAAGTCCTTTATTTTCGGGGAATAGCTGTTTAAGTGCTTCATCAGTAGTATATATATCCTCAGGGTCGCCACTTAGGGCTACCCAGCGAAATGGTCCTTTACCTTCGCAAAATAGGGGACGTATAAAAGCAGGCACAAAACCCGGAAAATTAAATGCATTTGATATGCCGCGCTTATCATGAGCTTGGCCACGTAAATTATTGCCATAATCAAATGTAATTGCACCGCGTGTCTGCAATTCCAACATCAGCTTTACATGGTGTGCCATGGTATCTAAAGATCGACTGCAATACTCTTGAGGATTTGTACTGCGCAACGCATTTGCTTCCACCACACTCATGCCCTCAGGAAAATAACCAATCAATTCATCATGTGCCGATGTTTGGTCGGTAAGTGTATCAGGGGTAATGTTGCGGTCTATTAGGCGTTGCAATAAATCTACCACATTACAACAAACCCCAATGGAAATACCTTCACCATTAGCTTTAGCTTCTAATGCCCAATCTATCCCTTCATCAATATTGGATGTCCATTTGTCTAAATAGCGAGTTTCAACACGTTTTTTAATACGCCAAGCTTCTATTTCTGCAGCTAAGCAAACGCCTTCGTTCATGGTAATGGCTAATGGCTGAGCGCCGCCCATACCACCTAAACCGGCGGTAACATTTAGTGTGCCTTTTAAGCTGCCTTTATAATATTGATTAGCAAGGGATAGATAAGTTTCATAAGTGCCTTGCACAATGCCTTGAGAACCAATATATATCCAGCTGCCCGCCGTCATTTGTCCGTACATCATGAGGCCTTTAGCTTCCAATTCTCTAAAATGCTCCCAAGTAGCCCATCTGCCAACTAAGTTCGAGTTGGCTATTAAAACTCTTGGAGCATCTTTATGACTGCGTAATACACCAACAGGTTTGCCACTTTGAACCATTAATGTTTCATCTTCTTCTAGATTGCGCAAGCATTCCAAAATCATATCGAAAGCTTTCCAATTACGGGCTGCTTTGCCAATACCACCATATACTACCAAGTCCTCCGGGCGTTCGGCAACTTCAGGGTCTAAGTTGTTCTGTAACATGCGATAAGCAGCTTCGGTAACCCAATTTTTACATGATAATTGAGTGCCCTTTGGTGCGCGTATAATTCTAGAAGTTGAGATTTGATCGGACATAATCTATGCGTCTAAATGTTGTAATGCTTCAATAATATGTTTTTCGGTTTCAGCTTCGCTAATGTCTAATTTTGTAAAAGATTGGCCGGTAACGTTTTCGTAAAGTTCAATATACCTTTCTGATATATTGTTAACAACCTCATCGGTCATTAGGGGCACTTGTTGTCCATCCTTACCCTGAAAACCATTATCCATCAACCATTCTCTTACAAACTCTTTACTTAATTGTTTTTGGGCTTCGCCTTTTTGCTGGCGTTCTTCATAGCCTTCCCAATAAAAATAGCGCGATGAATCGGGAGTATGAATCTCATCTATCAAATAGATAACTCCATCTTTCTTGCCAAATTCATATTTGGTATCCACAAGAATCAATCCATGTTGCATGGCTATTTCTTGTCCGCGAGCAAATAATGCAAGCGTATATTTTTCTAATTGTTCGTATTCTTTTTCAGGTACCAATCCACTGTTTATAATTTCTTCTCGGCTTATATCTTCATCGTGGCCCTCGTGTGCTTTGGTAGTGGGTGTAATAATAGGTGTTGGAAAACGATCGTTTTCCTTCATGCCCTCCGGTAGGCTTACGCCACATAAACTACGTTTGCCACTTTTATAAGTTCGCCAGGCATGACCGGTTAAAAAACCTCGTACCACCATCTCAACCGGATAGGTGTCGCATTTATGGCCAATGGTTACATTGGGCGCAGGCACGCTAATCATCCAATTAGGAACAATATCGCGTGTGGCATTTAGGTATTGGGCTGCAATTTGGTTTAAAACCTGCCCTTTGTAAGGAATGGGGCGTGGCAAAACCACATCAAAAGCCGAAATGCGGTCGCTAACAACCATTACTAAATATTTATCGGCAATGGTGTAAACATCGCGAACCTTGCCTTTATAAAAATTGGTTTGTTGTGGAATATGTAACATAATGTAAAACGTATATAATGCTGCAAATATAGCTCGCAAAGGTATAATGTACTAATGGCAAGTATAGAGTTTTATTATAAGCAACTAAAACAAAAAAGTAAATTATGCCTAAAATTTAAAAAGGCCGCTATAGATATAGCAGCCTTCATTCAATCAAAACACATTCTTATTTAATCTCTATTGTTATTAGAATTTACCCTAATTGTTGTGTTATCTTTCTTCTGTATATTGAAGCCAAAATTGGCACCAATAGTTGTACCGTCTTTACGTGGGGCTACATATAGGTTAAGTGGTATATTTAAATAGCCGGAGTGAAATGTTTTTCCAACGGCAATAATTAGCCCTGTTGAAATTGTAGTAGAACCTCTACTATCCAGTCTTTTTACTATAGTATATGGATTGTTTCCATTGGTAAAATCCCAATCTGTACTTAAATGCCAGTTATTCTCTGCATCGTAATACCCATCTGCTTTTTGAATCAAGTTAAATGTAGGACCAAAAGCAAACTCCCAGGCACCTTTGCCAAACCTGAAACCAAGTAATGGAGAGTAGGATGGTATAAAACGGCCACTTTCTAAACCGCCAATCATAAAGAAGTTTTCAATAAGTGCTTGAAAATTGCCGGCACTTATATATTGGAACTCCTGTTGCCATCCAAATTGAAAGTTTACCGGAAACATTTCGAAGCCACCTACTGCTTTTTTGTCGGTCATAATTTTAAGTGCATCACCTGTTAGCATTGAGAAACCCATACGTGGACCATTAAGTTTGAGTGAGTTTTTAGGACTTTGAATAGGTACATCGTAATTAATAAGTTGCCCAACAATAACCTTATTGGAAGGGATGTTTAATACCTTTTCGATAGACAATTGCACCATTTTTTGAATTTCTGGTAGGTTTAGGTATTCGGTGGCGTCACTTTTTTCAATATTACCTGATTTTACATCGATGATGCGCAGGGAAACCACAATTTTATCTTCAATTTTTTCTACGCTACCGCTCATCATTTTGTCTACATTAAAGTAACGACCGGTTTCAACCAAGCAAGATTTGGAAAAACAATTACTAATGTCAATATTATGTTTTTTGGCAATTTCTGCAGCTTCGTATTTATCCATTACATTAAACCTGCCCGTTTTCTCTAATTCCAAACGCACAATATAACCCATGGTTTGTGCATCTTGTGCAATGTTTTTAGTGTCAATGTTTAAGACGGCTATGCTGGGTTTTTTGCCGTCGGCTTGGGTGTTTTGGGTAGGGGCTGAAGCTTGTTCTTGTGCAAAGAGGTTATTGCCACTTAAACATAAAGCAGAAACCAGAAAACTAGTTGCGAGGAATTTGAATGTGTTTTTCATAAATTTTTATTGGTATGATGAATGATTTTCTGACACAAAATTGCAACGGGTTTAAGGGTATACATAATTGATTCATGGGCTTGTTTGGTGTGGATGCCGCAAAAAACGATTATACACGGCTTGGGTGATATCTAAACCTAGTTATTTCGCAAAAAATTTGGGGAATGGCCAATTGTTTTGCATTTTTTGCAAATAATGGCTTATTGAGTTAGTAATAAATGCTAAATAAAAAGGCCGTTCCAATGCTTTATTTGGAACGGCCTCAGCAATATTAATAATCTAATTATAATCTGGATTTAATGTGCGCAATGCTTTGAATGCGTTGCTCTGCTAACTTAACCGCCGCAGCCTGAGCGTGTGTATTTTCGTTTTCGCACATGGCAAAAATCTCCATGCTACGATCATAAATTTTTTCTACATTATTCATAACGCGTTCTCTGTTATAGCCATCCAGTTCAGCGCCCACATTAATTAAGCCACCTGCATTAATTAAGAAGTCCGGAACATAAACAATTCCTTTTTTAATAAGCATTGGGCCATGCACATTTTCATCGGCTAGCTGGTTATTGGCAGCACCGGCTATAATAGCGCATTTTAGGCGTGGAATACTATCGCTGTTTACCGATGCGCCTAAAGCACATGGAGCATAAATATCCATATCAAAGTCAAATACTTTGTTATTGTCTATTACTTCTACACCCGGGTTGGCCGCAACTGTTTCTTTTAACCGAGCTTCGTTAATATCGGCAATAAATACCTTTGCACCTGCCTTAACAAGGTGCCCTGTAAGATATTGGCCCACATGCCCTACACCTTGTACCACTACTTTTTTGCCACTTAGGTCATCACTGCCCCAAGCCTTTTTAGCAGCGGCTTTCATTCCTGTAAATACACCATAAGCAGTGAAAGGGGAAGGGTCGCCCGAGCCGCCCATGTATTCCGGTACACCGGTAACAAATTTCGTTTCCATGGCAATAAACTCCATATCTCTAGCACTGGTGTTTACATCTTCGGCAGTATAGTATTTACCGTTAAGGCTGTTTACAAATTTTCCGTAACGACGCCAAAGTGCTTCAGATTTAATATGTGCGGCATCGCCAATAATTACTGCTTTACCACCACCTAAATTTAAACCGCTTATAGCTGCCTTGTAAGTCATACCGCGACTTAAACGTAATACATCTATAATGGCATCTTCGTGGCTGGCATAGTTCCATAAACGTGTACCGCCTAAAGCAGGTCCAAGCGTGGTATTGTGTATACCAATAATTGCATTAAGGCCGGAATGAGGGTCATGACAAAATACCAATTGTTCATGGCCTAATTCCTGCATATGTTCAAATACTGTTTGCATATAGTTTAAATAATTAAGGTGCGAAGTTATGCATTTGCGGCATATTATTATATGCCCTGATTACTGTCATATAAGAGGTATTTGATACAGTTCCCATCAATTGCTCCTTTAGGTATGGTATTAATTATAATACAATGGGGTTTTAAAGAAGAAATATGTAAATATGTTGTTTCATTAAAAATAATTCAACCCGGTATTAATTGCAAATGGTAAGCTGCTAAAGCTTTTAGTCGAAAAACAGGTACCAAGTGTTTTGAAAAATTTAGTGTCATATTTTAAGACATATTTAGGTAAAAATATAAGCTTAATTTTACCGAGCAGTATAAAATGCTGTGCCATAGCCAAAATTAAATTCCAATTTTTGGTCAGCCCCTTGCTATCACAACCTGTTAGTTACCCTATAATAAAAAGACCCCTATAAGGGGTCTTTTTTATATATTTTTATTCCATTCATCCCGATGTTTGCGTAAAGGGTGGTCTTTAGATTTATTGAAAATCATCGGTCCATTTTCGCGTCCTGCCCTCAGTTTTCTTTGCTCTTCTTCGGGTAGGTTCTTTTCTGTCATACATGCTTCACTGCAGCAGCCTTCGTATTTTTGGGCGCATTTGGGGCATTGTATAAATAATAGGTGGCAGCCATCATTTTTGCAATTGGTGTGTTCATCGCATACAGCACCACATATATGGCAATGGGCTATTACGTCTTCGGTTATTCGTTCTCCAAGTCTTTCATCAAACACAAAATTCTTGCCAATAAATTTAAGTGGTAAACCCTCCTCTTTGGCTTTGCGAGCGTATTCTATAATGCCACCCTCTACATGAAATATATTTTTAAAACCATGATGCAACATGTATGCACTAGCCTTTTCGCAGCGAATACCTCCTGTACAATACATAATGATATTGGCATCCTTTTTATCCTTAAGCATATCAACCGCCATAGGTAATTGATCCCTAAAAGTGTCTGATGGGATCTCTATAGCGCGTTCAAAGTGGCCCACTTCGTATTCATAGTGGTTGCGCATATCAACTATAATGGTATCTTCTTTTTCACTTAGTTCATTGTATTCGGCAGCTTTAAGGTATTGTCCTGTTTTTGCAGGGTCAAAGGTGGGGTCTTCAATGCCATCCGCTACTACTTTGTTTCTTACCTTCATTCGTAATACCCAAAATGATTTGCCGTCATCATCAACAGCAATGTTCAGGCGAATGCCATGTAGCTCCGGAGCTGCTGCATACAAGGTGTCTTTAAAGCTTTGGAAATTAGATTCCGGCACACTTATTTGACCGTTAATGCCTTCTTGGGCAATATAGATGCGGCCAAACACCCCAAGGGCACTTAATTGTAAATATAGATGGTCTCTAAATGCTGCGGGCTCAGCTATGTAAAAATATTTATAAAAGGATACTGTTGTGCGTGGCTCTGTTTCAGCAAGCATACGCTGTTTCAGTTCCTCATTATTTACCCGGTTATGTAACACTGGCATGGTGCTTTCCGATTTTTAAATATGAGGGTGCAAAGATACAAATAAGATAGCATTTTTTCAACCGCTTAGCAAGGTCAAAGGCCCAGCTCTGCCTATTTTTCAGTTTATTGTATAGCTATAAGTTGAATTGGCAGTTTGCGCAGTCTAAAACTGACAATTAGGCTAAAAAATACGTGTGGAATGGTTTTTATGCTATATAAGTAAATACAAAACAAGCATCATGAATTTAAGCAATTTTACCATTAAGGCACAAGAAACCATACAGCAGGCACAACAAGTGGCTTTTAATAATCAAAATCCGCAAATAGAAACAGTGCATATGCTAAAAACACTTTTGGATGATACCGAAGGTCCAATTCCTTATTTATTAAAAAAGAACAATGTGAACCTGGCATTCGTAGAGAATAAATTACAGGAACAAATAAAGAAATTACCCAAGCAACAAGGTGGCGAAGCAGCCCAAAATATTAGTAGGGAAACCAATAACGCCATTTTACGCACCGCTACTATCTTAAAAACATTTGGCGATGAATTTGTTACACCCGAGCATTTATTAATTGCATTGTTGCAACTTAACGATGATACATCTAAATTACTTAAAGATGCAGGCCTGACTGAAAAAGGGCTTATAGCTGCTATTAAGGAATTGCGCAAAGGCAATACAGTTAGTTCACAAACATCAGATCAGCAGTATAATACTTTACAGCGCTATGCCAAGAATTTAAACGAAATGGCTAGAGCCGGTAAATTAGACCCGGTAATTGGCAGAGATGAGGAGATTAGGCGCACGCTGCATATTCTTTCCCGCAGATCTAAGAATAACCCAATTTTAGTAGGTGAGCCCGGAGTAGGTAAAACAGCAATTGTAGAGGGTTTGGCTCACCGAATTATTAATGGTGATGTACCGGAGAACTTACGTTCTAAGATAATTTATGCATTAGATATGGGTGCATTAATGGCTGGTGCTAAATATAGAGGTGAATTTGAAGAAAGGCTAAAAGCAGTTGTTAAAGAGGTTGCCGAAAGCAATGGAGAGATAA
>TBL_comb48_EPIDRAFT_1002848_pt1 | contig 11808 bp, 8 predicted proteins | sample TroBogEpilimnion_37_FD_10681 | JGI IMG/M metagenome (IMG submission 10681)
CGTACTGTTGAGCCTGTGTTGCTGGAGTTTGAAGCGTCTATGGAAGAAGCGGGCGCCAGTTTGGGTGCTACACGTTTACAAGTTTTTAATAGAATCATTTTTCCGAATGTATTTCCAGCTTTGTTGACAGGATTTGCCTTGGCGTTTGCTAGAGGTGTGGGCGAATACGGCTCGGTGATTTTTATTGCGGGCAATCTTCCTTATGTTTCGGAAATTGTGCCGCTGTTAATCGTTACCAAGTTAGAACAATTCGATATAGAAGGTGCGACGGCTATTGCTTTAACCATGCTGGTCATTTCATTCCTATTGTTGTTCGTCATTAATACCCTGCAATACTGGGTGCGTAAACGTTCTGGACAATTATAAGATGAGTGTGAACATGAATGTTATTCAACTACCTGTCAATAAATTGGTGGCGCCTAAACCACAAGCCTTACAAGATCCAGATTGGGTAAGATGGAGTCTAATCACTATAGCCATTAGTTTTATTAGTTTGTTTATCTGCTTACCTCTGGGTTTGGTTATAGTAAAAGCTTTTTCTAAAGGTTTAGAGGCTTATTGGGCGGCCTTATCTGAGCCTGATACTTTGGCTGCTATTAGGCTGACACTCATTACGGCAGCCGTAACGGTGCCTTTGAATACACTCTTTGGCGTTACTGCTGCTTGGGCAGTGACTCGCTTTGATTTTAAGGGAAAAAGTTTGTTGACGACTCTAATTGATATACCGTTTTCAGTGTCACCGGTGATTTCTGGTTTTATCTTTGTATTATTATTCGGTGCTGAGGGTTGGTTTGGTGGGTGGTTAGTAGAGCATCAAATAAAAATCATCTTTGCTATACCGGGTATTGTTTTAGCGACGCTATTTATTACCTTTCCGTTTGTGGCACGTCAATTAATTCCGTTGATGCAAGAAATGGGCAGTCAAGAAGAAGAGGCGGCACTTTCTTTGGGAGCTAGTGGCTGGCGAACATTTTGGTCAGTGACTTTGCCGAATATTAAATGGGCTTTGTTGTATGGCGTGTTGTTATGTAACGCTAGAGCGATGGGCGAATTTGGTGCGGTATCTGTGGTGTCGGGTCACATACGAGGCTTAACCAATACCTTGCCTTTACATGTTGAAGTTAATTACAACGAATATAACATTGTTGGCGCTTTTGCTAGTGCTTCAATACTGGCAGCCTTAGCGATTCTAACCTTGATTTTAAAATCAGCTTTAGAATGGCAACAAGCTCGTCGCTAGTCATTATTTAGTTCCCCTCTTTGAAAAGAGGGGTTAGGGGAGATTTGTTTAATAAGTCCCTCACAATCTCCCCTCTATGTAGAGGCGAGAGCAATTTATTTGAGATTCCTATTATGAGTATTTTACTTTCTAATATCAGTAAACAGTTCGGTGCTTTTTCGGCACTTTCAAATATCAACTTAGAAATTCCTGAAGGTGAGTTAGTTGCCTTATTAGGACCTTCGGGTTGTGGCAAGACCACTTTATTACGCATCATTGCCGGTTTAGAGCAAGCTGACAAAGGACGAGTGTTATTAAGTGGTGTTGATAAAACTACCCAAAATGTCAGTAAGCGCGGCATTGGTTTTGTCTTCCAGCATTACGCTTTATTTAGGCACATGACGGTCTTTGAAAATGTGGCTTTTGGTCTTAGAGTTAAGCCACGACGTGAACGCTTAGATAATGAGACTATTACTAAAAAAGTTCATGATTTATTGGAATTGGTGCAATTAGATTGGTTGCATGATCGCTATCCTGATCAATTATCAGGTGGTCAGCGTCAGCGTATCGCCTTGGCTCGTGCCTTGGCTGTTGAGCCATCGGTGTTATTATTGGACGAGCCCTTCGGTGCCTTGGATGCTAGTGTGCGTAAGGATTTAAGACTATGGCTGCGGAATCTGCATCATGAACTGAATGTCACTAGTATTTTTGTGACTCACGATCAAGAAGAAGCGATGGAAGTAGCGAGTCGTGTGGTGGTTCTTAATCATGGTCGAATTGAGCAACAAGGGACACCGAGTGATATTTATGATCATCCTGCTAATGCCTTTGTGTCGCGCTTTATTGGGCAAACGAATATTTTTGACATGGCTGAACAAGATGCCGATTGGTTGCAGATAGCAGGTTTATTGCCTACACAAAAAGACAGTAAAATTGCTCATGTGCGTCCACATGACATTATTATCGAAAAAACATCAGCTAATCAAGATGCTCCTGCGACCTTAAAAGATTGGCAGCATTTAGGTGCTTTGATCCGACTTGAGCTCGTTAAAAATGGTAGTAATGCTAATACTCCTAGCGTCTTTGCAGAAATGCCTAATGAGCAGTTTAAACAATTAGCTTTAAGTAGAGGTGATAAAGTTGCTCTTCAGATACGTCAAGCGCATTGGTTTCAGTAATATTGTTTTGTAGGGTGGATAAGCCTTAGAGACTGTGAAAGTGTTCTTTTTATTCCCCTCTTTAGCAAAGAGGGGTTAGGGGAGATTGGGTCTGTTAAAAAATAATCATTAAATATTAGTGATCTATGACACAAAAAATCCCCCTCGATCCCCCTTTTATAAAGGGGGAAGCTAAAATGCTAAAACTTTCAGAGTTTCGCTAGTGCATCCACCTAATTAGCGTAAGTTTATTGAATATAAACGATAAACGAAAAATAGGTAGGTAGTATGATAACAGCACTAGTGATAGTCGATAAGGACAACTAAACCATGAACTTGAGTCAAATTGAATTACTACGCGTACTTCAAGAAACTAATTTTAATCTATCAAAGGCTGCTGAAAGAATGCACATCGTGCAATCGGCGGTAAGTAGACAATTGCAACTGTTTGAGTCTGAGTTAGGTTCGCCTTTATTTGAAAGGCAAGGTAAAAAACTCATCAGCATGACTGCGCTAGGGACACGAGTCATGGAAGAAGTGGATGTTATTAACAGAGCTAAAAATAATATCCAAAATATAGCTGCAGATTTCCTTGATAGTAACCAAGGTATTTTGCATATAGCCACTACCCATACCCAAGCTAAATATTTTTTACCCCTGCCCATACAGCGCTTTAAAGAAAAATACCCTGGCGTAAAAATATATATGGTGCAAGCATCACCTGATCAATTGATTGAGCAATTGCACGCTCGTAAAGCAGATATTGCTATTTGTACCGAACGTGTCGATCAAGAACATGATTTGGTCATTAAGAACTGTTATGAATGGCATCATGCCTTAGTCGTACCGCTCTATCATCCTTTAAGTGAGGGTGAAATCAGCTTAGAGCGATTAGCTGAATTCCCCATATTAACCTATAGCTCTGGTTTTACCGGAAGATCAGCTATAGAAGGTGCTTTTAAAAATGCTGGTTTAGAGCTGGATATTACTTTGTCAGCAGCCGATACTGACGTGATTAAAACCTATGTGCGTTTAGGTATGGGTGCTGGCCTTATTACAGCGATGGCTTATGATGCTTTGATAGATCAAGATTTAGTAGTACGTGATTTAGCTCATTTAATACTTAGTTCAAATACTAAAATCGCTTATTTAAAACATAACTACTTACCTTTATATAGCCAACATTTTATTGAGGAATTGTTGATAGCAGCTGATGAGTTGTCTTGATATACCTTTTACCAAGCAAGCGCAATCCGCTGAGAGCGATGTTCAAGCTAACTTTAATCGCGTTGATTGGGTTTTGAGTGTAGTCACTATGTCAGTGTCATTTAAAATTCAATACAGGGTTTAATACCCATCATACAAGCATAGCCTGATTTGTTAGATTGTTTTGCTTCCATCTTACGAGAGTAGGCTATTTTGATACGTGGTTTTTGTCAGGCCAAGATGGCGTCCGGTTGTATTATCCCACTGATTTACGTATACTTTGCGCTGCTTTCAGGTTCCAGAGGGTTATTCAGACCTAATGGTTAAACGGGAAGTCGGTAAGGTTTACACCAAATCCGACGCTGCCCCCGCAACGGTATATGAGTAAAGTTTCATCTAGATGCCACTGTGTAATACATGGGAAGGTGATGAAACAGGTTAACGCCACTTATAAGCCCGGAGACCGGCCCGATAGCATATACGCAACAGCGGAGGGCTGTTCTGCGAAGTGTTTGCGTGCGCTCGTGTGCTTCATCTTCTAATGTCCTCCGTTGTTATTACTCAATCTCTATGCGCGGGCGGCGCAGAGGAAACTATGCAAAAAATTATAGCCAGTTTCATATTAATGTTGGGTTTTAATACCCAATTACATGCTCAAGAAAATGTTTCTGATAATGCTTTAGAACTCCCCAATATGGTCGTGACAGCGACTAGAACGGAGACCCCAGAAAACGAAGTCGCTAGTTCGATGACCGTGATCACAGCCGAAGATATTGCTGCTAAACATCTGACTACGGCGGCAGATGCCTTAAGGACAGTTCCCGGCGTTGATGTTATTAGAGGTGGTGGGCCTGGACAGCCGACAGCCGTTTACCTTCGAGGCGCTAATGCCAATCACACCTTAGTATTGGTTGATGGCGTGGAGTTGAATGATCCTTCTAGTCCTAGTGGTTCTTTTGATTTTGCAAACCTTCAGACAGATAATATAGAGCGGATTGAAGTTGTTAGGGGCGCGGCCAGTGCGGTTTATGGCTCAGATGCGATGGGTGGGGTTATTAACGTTATTACAAAAAAAGGTAAAGGTACAGCTAAATTTACAGGCACTGCCGAAGGCGGATCATACAATACTTGGAAAACGACCGGTGCGGTTTCGGGTAGTACGGAGCGTGTTAACTATAGTTTGGATGCCTCAAGGTTAGAGACGGCTGGTTTTTCTACGGCCGATCAAGCTATGGGTAACGTTAATCCCAATGGCCATGCCAACACTACAGTGAGTGGTCGTTCAGGATTTAAAGTTACGGATAATCTAGATTTTGGTGCTACGTTACGCTATAACGAAGGCAAAACAACTAGTGATGATTGCGGTGGTGTTAATTGTGATAATACGGGCAATTATAATACCTTTAATGAACTGTTTACTCGCAGTTTTTGGCATCTTAAATTATTTGATGGTTTATGGGAACAAACCTTAGGCGCGGCTTACAGTCGAACAGATCGCAATAATATAACAGTGTTTAATTCCAATTCACCTAATAGTTATGGTAATTCAGTTGGGACTAATTTGGGTGAAAAAGTTAAGTTGGACTATCAAAATATTTTCAATATTCATAAAACTAATACCGTGACAATTGGAGTAGAAGAAGAGGCTGATAGTTTAAATAGTTCGACGGCATCCCCTGATCTTTATGGAACTAATGCATCGATTCCGGTTAAGACGATGAACACCATAAGCACTTATTTGCAAGATCAGATTAAGTTATTTGATCGTTCTTTTACCACCTTAGGTGTGAGGTACGATGATAATAATCGTTTTGGTGGTCATGAAACTTGGCGAGTTAGTGAGCTATATCATATTAAAGAGACAGGGTCACGTTTAAAAGGCAATTACGGTACCGGTTTTAAAGCGCCTTCACTCAATCAGCTTTATGACACGATCTATGGATCAGGCAATCCTAATTTGAAGCCTGAAACCAGTGTTAACTGGGATGTGGGTTTAGAGCAGGATTTGCTTAGTAAAAAAATTACAGCCGGTGTTAGTTATTTCAATAATGAATTTAATAATTTAATAGATTATTTAAAAGTAGTTCCATATACAAATAGTAATGTCAGTCGTGCTAAAGCAAGCGGCGTTGAAACCTTTATGGAATTGCACCCATTAACGGATTTAACTTTTCGAGGTAATTATACTTATCAGCAAACCTTGAATATGGTTACTGACACTCAATTAAGACTAAGGCCAAGAAATAAGGCGAGCTTTGATGCAGATTATCAGTTTCTTGAAAAGGCACATATCCATGTCAATGTGTTAATGGTCGGGCAGAAAGCTGATGGAGCTTATATATCAGGTGCATCCGTGCCCGTAACGATTGCCAGTTATGCTCTACTTAATCTTGCCGGTAGTTACGATGTTAATAAGCATTTGCAAGTGTTTGCTCGAATAGATAACGTGCTTAATAAACAGTATGAAGAAGTTTATGGTTATGGAACATCCAGTATTGCAGGATACGGTGGTGTAAAGCTAAGCTACTAAAACTATTTATACTGACTTAATTATGATGGGTAGGAACTTTTTTCTTTATATCCATTATAATAACCAACAACCCCTATATTTTTAAAGAGTAAACGATGAACATACAAACATGGCTACAAGCCAAATATTTACCTATAGCGCTTATTGCATTGATGGTTTTGACGCGATTCGAACATTTTGGTAGCGCTTTGCATCTTCCTGATGCCTCTTTAGCCGTGTTCTTTTTTGCTGGTCTTTATCGTAAAAAAGCTTTGTTATTATTTCTATTGGCTCTGGCGGCTTTAATAGATATGGCTGCTATTCAAAATGGAACGAGTAGTTACTGTATCTCCCCAGCTTATGTTTTTTTAATTCCCACTTATAGTGTTATGTTTTTTGCCGGTCAATATTGTGCGAAATTTAAATCCTTAAGTTTAGGTTCATTAAGCATTCAACTTAGCGCTGTATTGGTTTCGGCTAGTGTTGCCTTCGGTATTTCAAATTACAGCTTTTATTTATTCGCAGGTTTATTTGGCGACTTAACTTTGAGCCAGTACGCGGGACGTGTTACTCAGTTTTATATGCCTTATGTTAGTTCTGTATTGCTGTATGCTGGGTTGTTCTATGCTTTAATGCTTTTAGTTAAGGTTATATCAGCACTAAAAACTAATCAAAAGCCTGCTTAAATCAATGTTGTTGTTTAGCATAAAAAAGTCATAGTAAAGATTAAGTAGTTTTATACAAGTCTTAGATAATACTTAGGGTTGCATATTCGCAACCCTATACCTTCTCATAAGTTGCTAAGATCTGCTACCTTGGAAGCCATTGCTAAAGCCCATGTTTATTTTATTTTAATACATCACCTTCGGTGATGGGAATGGACGGGTAGGGTGCGCTATCGTTATGGCGCAATGCTTGAACGCGAGATTAATGCCACCTGTTTTTGCGGGACATAATAGGGCTATGTATTATGCAGCTATGCAGCATGCTATGAGACATGGGCGCTATGCACCTTTGATTAGACTATTTTATGATGCGACACAATAGAGTTTTGATTTTTAGCGGTTGCTAATGAAAACTAAGCATTCTAATGAAGTGCTATACGATAATTAAACGATAGGTGTGCAAGTTGTCATTTCTCTTGAACTTGACAACAACTAGTTTCTAACGTATTTTTACTAAAATTTATAAGCTGACCGGATAACCGGAAGCCAGTGCGCCTTAGGGTCACTGGCTTTTTTTTGGCCAAAATTTTACTAATTCATTGAAGTTTGTAGTCGAGATTGTAGTTCATAGTTACGGCATGGGTATTACTACGAATTGAGTGGTTATCTTAAGACTTATATCTTGCTCAGAAATAAAACGTATGACGAATAAAAACAAAGGAAATTGGATGTCAAAAGGAAACCAAGACAGTGTGCAATTTATGGGAGTTACTCCTCAGGTATGCACAGCATGAATAATTTAAGTTTTCATGCTATCAAACACGATTTTGGCATTGATGAATTGGTCATCAAACTCCGTGAGTTGCGCGAGCAATCTTTAGAAATTAGGCAACGCAAAGATAGTCCACCTAAGTTACCTTCGCGTAAAGAATTACAAGTTATCATCGACGGATTGGGTGCCGTGCTGTTTCCTAATCGCTTGGGCTCGCCAGATTTAAATGATGAAGGTATCGATTATTTTGTCGGATTGACTCTCGATACGCTGTGCCGTGAACTTCATAAACAAATCCGCCGTGAACTGCAATTTGTTTCGGGTCATGCGGAGCCAGATGATGGTGCTTATGAGCAATCCGTTGCTATTACAGGTGAATTTGTAAGGCGCTTACCTGAAATAAGAGCGTTATTAGATACTGATATACAATCGGCTTACCAAGGTGATCCGGCTGCGCGCAGTCCTGATGAGGTTCTGGTTTGTTATCCTGGCATTACCGCTATTTTGCATCATCGCTTTGCTCATGTTTTATATCAATTAGGTGCGCCACTGGTCGCTCGGATGATTTCAGAGTTAGCGCATTCAGCTACGGGTATTGATATTCATCCCGGAGCGACTATCGACCAAAGTTTTTTTATAGATCACGGCACAGGTGTGGTTATCGGTGAAACCGCCATCATAGGCAAGCGTGTGCGTGTCTATCAAGCGGTTACTTTAGGTGCTAAACGTTTTCAGAAAGATGATAACGGCATGTTGGTTAAAGGGAATGCAAGGCACCCTATCGTTGAAGATGATGTGGTCATTTATGCAGGTGCAACTATTTTAGGACGTATCACCATAGGCACTGGCTCAACCATAGGTGGAAATGTCTGGTTAACTCATAGCGTAGCCCCCTTTAGCAATATCACCCAGGCCAGTACGCGCAGTGAATTATTTATTGATGGCGGTGGTATTTAACAAATATCCCCTAACCCCTCTTTTCCAAAGAGGGGGACAGAATAATTACAATGATTTTAGCTTTAATCGTTCTTATGCTCAGGCATAGGAACACAATCAGTAACGCTTTGGCGTTGCTTAACATGACGCACTAGCGTCACTAATTCATTACTCACTAAAATAGGAAAAAAACATGTCAGATATCCATGAAGCAAATACCGCATTAGGCGATGTAGCAGCACGTACCCTTGCCAATGCAACCAAAACCGTTCCTATGTTATCAACCATCAGCCCTCGCTGGTTGGTGCATTTATTACAGTGGAAACCACTAGAAGCGGGTATTTATAGAGTCAATAAAGTTAAGAATGTCGGTGATCTNCATGTTGATTGTTCTAGCCTTGATGAGAAAGAACTGCCACAAACTTTCGTTGATTATGAAGAATGGGGTCGTGAATATCGATTGAATGCAGTGAATACTGTGTTGGACGTGCATACTCGTATTTCTGATTTATACAGCAGCCCACATAACCAAATTCATGAACAACTTCGTTTAACCATAGAAACTATTAAAGAGCGCCAAGAAAGCGAGCTTATTAACAATGCGGAATATGGCTTGTTGAATAATGTAGCACCTGGTTTTAAAGTACAACCTCGTACTGGCGCACCAACACCAGATGATATGGATGAGTTGATTTCACGCGTTTGGAAAGAGCCTGGATTTTTCTTGGCGCATCCTTTAGCGATCGCAGCTTTTGGTCGTGAATGTACCCGTCGCGGCGTACCACCCGCTATTGTCACAATGTTTGGTTCACAATTCTTGACGTGGCGCGGCCTGCCTATCATTCCATCTGACAAGCTGAAAGTTGTTAATGGTAAAAGTAATATTTTGTTGTTACGTACCGGTGAAAGTCGTCAAGGTGTGGTAGGTCTTTATCAACCTAATTTGACTGGCGAACTTAGCATGGGACTTTCTGTGCGTTTTATGGGCATCAATCACAAAGCGATTGCCTCTTACTTAATTTCATTGTATTGCTCAATAGCGGTGTTGACTGATGATGCGCTAGGCGTGCTCGAAAATGTCGAAGTGGGCAAGTACCATGAATACAAGTAAGGTTGAGCCGACTCATTTAGCACAGCAAGACTTTACTGAAAATGCCGGATTACCCGATATTGAGCAATTAACAAAGTTGGCTAATGAGCTATTTACTGCCTTACCTTGTGATGGCTCAAGATTGGGTCAGGCCTCTAGTTTGATAGCTGGTGGCTCGGCTTCGCCCTTAGCTTCTGCCGCAAGCCAACAGGATTTCGCTTTAGATGGTGATGCTGTGTTGCAAAAGTTTTTTGCCAAATCAGCGTCTCCTTATCAGCAAGTACCTGATAGTTTGGATACCAGTCCTGTTTTCGCTAATAACTCAGCGAATACCAGTGCTGGTTTAGCGAGTTTAGATAAATCTGTACTGGCAGGCATTTTACCCAATGATTTCGGCTTGCCTGATGAGGCTCAATTGCAGCAATTGTTGGTGTCGCGTGTCTTTACTGGGAGCAGTGTTCCTAGTTTGGATACCGTTGAACAGTTTTCTGCGCCTGATGTTTTAAAGCCTAGTATTAGGCCACAGGATTCTGATGCACAGTTGCAAAAGCTATTTTCTGACAATGCGCGTTATCCTAACAGTGTCGAGGGTATTTCAGAGTCTAGTCAGCTTTTTAACGGTTTTGATGCTAGCTTGATTGCTGGGCTTTCACCTAAAGCTTATGGTCTGCCTGGTGAAGATGAGTTGCAGCAATTATTTGCTACGTCTCCAAAAGTTCCGGTTAGTACTAGCTCAGGTTCATCTTTTTATTTTCTCGATGAAATCAAATCTGAAGGTTTTAATGCACCTGCGCTTAATTCTGGTCATCCGGCATTTGATGTGCAAGCAGTACGTCGTGATTTTCCTATATTAAAGGAACGAGTTAATGGCCATCCTTTAGTTTGGTTTGATAATGCCGCTACTACACAAAAACCGCAATCGGTGATTGATAGAGTTTCGTATTTTTATGAACACGAAAATTCTAATATTCACCGCGCAGCTCATGAACTGGCGGCTAGGTCTACCGATGCTTATGAAAAGGCTAGGGATACCGTAGCGCATTTTATGAATGCCTCGTCTTCATCGGAGATAGTATTTGCGCGTGGTACCACTGAAGCGATCAATTTAGTCGCTAAAAGTTGGGGGCAGCAAAATATTAAAGCGGGTGATGAGATTGTTGTGACTTGGTTAGAGCATCATGCCAATATTGTGCCTTGGAAACAGCTTTGTGATCTAACGGGTGCGACTTTGCGCGTAGTGCCGGTAGATGAAGATGGTCAGGTGTTGTTAGGCGAATACCAAAAGTTATTAACTGCGCGTACCAAGTTAGTGTCATTTACGCAGGTGTCTAATGCTTTAGGTACGGTTACGCCGGCTAAAGTAATGATCGACATGGCACATCGGGTTGGTGCTAAAGTTCTGCTTGATGGCGCTCAGTCAGTTTCACATTTGCGTGTCGATGTACAGGCTTTGGATTGCGATTGGTTTGTGTTCTCTGGGCACAAAATCTTCGGTCCTACCGGTATTGGTGTGTTGTATGGTAAAGCCGAATTATTGGAATCCATGCCACCTTGGCAAGGCGGCGGTAACATGATTGAAGATGTGACTTTTGATAAAATCATCTATCAACCAGCGCCCGCTCGTTTTGAAGCCGGTACTGGTAATATCGCTGATGCCGTTGGTTTAGGTGCTGCATTGGAATACGTGTCAAAAATAGGCATCGATAATATCGCCCGTTATGAACATGAATTGCTGGTGTATGCGATGGGGGCTCTGCGCAGTATTTCTGGCTTGCGTTTGATTGGTACAGCGGCAGAAAAAACCAGTGTGTTATCTTTCGTGTTAGCAGGGCATAGCAATCAAGATATCGGTGTCGCTTTAAACCGAGTGGGTATTGCAGTACGCACCGGTCATCATTGCGCACAACCTATCTTGCGTCGTTTTGGCCTAGAAAGCACAGTACGTCCCTCCTTAGCGTTTTACAACACTCATGATGAAGTTGATTTACTCGTGACTACGGTAAGACGCATTCAAAGTGGTAAGGATTTTTAGTTAGTTTACTTGGCTTTCAACTTAAGTTGGGACGCAGACGAGGCTTAATCTCAAACTGTTCGTCCTGTAATTATTCAATTCCCCTACCCCCTCTTTATCAAAGAGGGGGTAGGGGCGCTAACTTAAGGATTACAGCTTAAATAACAGATAGTTATTAAGGTTGTCATTAGTCGGCTTATCAGGTAAATATACCAAATTCAGGCTACCAACTTGAGACGGTAC
>TBL_comb48_EPIDRAFT_1002851_pt1 | contig 11797 bp, 17 predicted proteins | sample TroBogEpilimnion_37_FD_10681 | JGI IMG/M metagenome (IMG submission 10681)
ATGAAGAAGTAATATCTCTTAATATACTAATAAGTATCTCTTGTTTTCTTTCTGATTCTAAGATTGAATCAGCCATATCATTGTTTTCCAAGACTCCCGCCTTGTTTAACATATCAATTCTCTTTGCTTCAATGTCAGCAATTAATTTTAGTGTTTGAGATTTTACATTTAATGCTTCTTGAAGATCTGCTTGCTCAACTGTACGCCAAGCTTCTTTAATTAAAAGATTATAGTGCTCATCAGCACCAGCCAAAGCTTCTTTAGCCCGTTCTCTTATTGCTGTATTGTCGTGCACAAAGCCTTTCCAGGCATCAATATAGTTGTCTACCTGCACACGAGTAAGCTCGAGATTTCTTGCTATCTGTGCTGGCGAATTACCCTTAAGCAATTCTTCAACAACTTTATTCATTTGGTCAAATTGACCAGCAACCTCTATTTCATTACCCATTGTCTGTTTTATAAAAACCTGAACCCTTGAATTGAATCCCAGCGGGACTGTAAACACGAGCCATTCTGTATCCGCAAATTGGGCATGTAGGCATTACTTCCTCATCATTAAATCCACGAACAACATCTTGGCTTGTTTCGCACTCTATACAATTATACTCATATGTCGGCATACTTAATTATACTCCTTAAGACCTATTTTTGTCAATCGCAATTTTAAGTAAGATTAAATAACCAATCAAATCATCAATATCGTTGTCCCCCGCAAAACCCTGATTGTTTTTTACCCTATTCAACTTATCATCAATTCTAACCTTCAACTGCTCAACATTGTCAGACTGAGCAAATATTCTGCTGGGGAATAAGGCTGAATCGCCATATGAAATATTTTTTTCTATCAAAAGTTGAGCTACCTCATGACATGCTGACCATATTTCAAATCCTGAGGGGGCAGCTGTAGCATGCAAATATAAATCTCTACAATCAAAAGTATCTGTATCTTGATAAACGCCTTTTAACATTACTTAGTCCACTTTCTAGGTTTCTTAATTAGTTCGAATCTTTCTAACGCCCGCTGAATTGTCATATGGGAGCATTTTGCTTCCATAGCCATTTGAAGAACGGTCTTCTTCTCAACTGAATATCGTTTTACAACCCAGTCTTTATTTTCCCAAAGCTTTGTGCTTTTAGCCACTATACCTCCTCACACAACTTCATTTACTGCATACCATGCAATTCCTGCAGCATCCGCCACATTGTCGGACTCAGTTTGAATGCCCAAATTTCTAGCAAAGTCAATTGTCCTTTGCTTTCTACGTTCTCTGATCTTGCCTTTGATCCAGTTATCGGATTTGTCAGGGAACTCAGCTTTGATTGCATCCTTTTCCGCCTTGGTATAATTTTTATTACCTATGTAAGATTGCCAAGTTATTGGATGTACTTCAACAACTTCTACATTATCACTAAGTAACTCTCCCATTATAGCACCAAATACATATGCCATCTTCATTCCAGTGTGTACGGATTTAACAGAGATTGCTGCTTCAATAATAACAAAATCAGTATCAAGTTCACCCTTGAAAGCCCTAATTTTTCTTTTTGCATCAAGTATTCTTTGATAGACATCTGATCCATCAAAAGAAATTTCTCCCCATTTAACGGCTTTTTTTTCATCCATAAGACAAAAAGCAAAACTATTTGTACTTGCATCTATGGCAAGCACTTTAGTTGCTTTAGGCTTTGCTAATTTTGCCAGTGACATTTCTTACCGTTTCTATTAAGAACTTTCTTTCATTTTCTTCTTTTTCTTTTGAACATTTATCGCAAATATTTTTTTCATTATATCTGCTTAAAATAACATTGCATCCAGACTTTTTGCATATTCTTTTTTTACCAGCAAGTCTTTCTTTTTTTTCATAATAGCTTTGTTTTAACTTTTCGTTAGTTGCTATACGACAACATTCGTCTGAACAATATTTTTGATTATGTGTTTTTGGTTCAAACTCTTTGCCCTTAGTGCATTTAGAATAAGCACATATCACTTTTCCAACACCAACGGTTCTATGTAAACTTCACCCAAATCTTTTTTATCTGCCCAACATACTTTCTTGACTGGACAGCCCTTACACGCCCATTGAGATTTGGTAAAAGTTCTTTCTGGAAGAGTTCCTTCTTTATAGGCATTATAAACTTTTCTCTCCCAGTCAAAAACGTAGTCAATAAGCTTTTTATTTTTTTCATTCATGTCAACAGGAATAATTAAAAATGATTGATCATTTTTATTTTCATAATAAAAGAAACCCTGTTCGTCTCCACGAATTTTCATATAAGTTAAAAGCTGCACTAAGTGGTATGGCAAAGGTTTCATCTCTGCTTGTCTTATTGAAAAAACCTCATCTTTTGCAGATTTTATCTCAGCAATTACTTCTTTTCCGTTCCATTCGATAAAAGTATCTGCAAAGCCTCTAATCGGCGGATCATCGTGGGTAATTTCAACTTCATGCTGTTTGAATACTGGAGTTTTAGCCATAATTTTCTGTATTCTGTCATGCATATACGAACCATTATCCATATTAGCGACACCCATAGCATCAGTGTTATTTTCAAACTCATTACCACTGAAAGCAAGGAACCAATATCTAGGACAATTACCATTACCATAGCCAACAGTACTGGGACTAAAGGTTTTCTTTTGAGTAAACTCATCTGGTCTCTTTTCACTTAAATACGCTTCTTCCATCATTTTAGCAAATTCAATTGGATTGAACCCACCCTCTTGAGGTTTCTGAAACTTTAAGTTTGCAATTATATCTCTACCCATTAGTTAATCTCCAGCCTAACTTTTTACCACAAACAGCACACATTGTGTATGTTTTCATAGTAAATGGACAAGAAACATCCTCAATCTTGTGTTTATGAAACCATTTTTTAAATATATTCATTATGCTCCAAATCTTGCTGAATACTTTAGAGCATCCACCAGTCTATTAATTGCTTCTTCTGCTGTATAATATACATTCTTCTTTTTTGAATTCTCCCCGCCTTTTTCAAAAGTGGTGTAATAACGTGACATGATTGCAAATTTAGCAGACAAAGATTGCATTTTAACAATAAGGTCAGGAGCTTTTGTAGAAGGCACATCAGGCTTTGCAATTAACTTAATAATCAAATCAAGGGCATAGTCAAGATCTGGATCATTCATGTACTGCTTAATATCATTGAACTCTGTAAGCTCACTAATTAATTCAATAACTGGTTTATCTGTCATTCTAAAATCCTAACTACGAACTGGCAAGGATCGCCACCATCTTCCCACATCTGTTCTTCTTCTTCAGAAATAGAAGGAATTCCATCATGTGTAGCACAAACTATATCTGAAATCCATCCACGATCAACACCATTTTTAAACCAAATAAAAAATTCTTCTTGATCATATTCAGTTATCATTTTTTTTACCATCTATATAAATTGGATCTTTTTCTACATAAATATTTTTAAGAATAGGATTTGTGGGTGTTTGTCCTGGAAACACAATATTAGTTAAATTAACAGCATCTTGCCAAGCCTTTTCTAATCGTTCTTTTTCCATTTTTGCCCACAAATCAACACCATATTTTTTTTCATCTTCTAACCATTTTTTTGATCCTTTATAATAATATGACATAATCATTCTAATTAAATATCTGTCATTTCCTTTAAATGGTAAAACTCCATGATAATAATTCATTCCAGATGGAAATACTGTTACATCACCAGCCTTTGGCTTATAATTATAAACACCATTACTAGATGGATCGTACAAGGAAATTTCTCCGCCCTCATAGTCATCATTTAAGTAAAATGTAACAGTTATAATAAGTTTTGAATTTCTTGATTCTTCATCAGAAGAATTATAATCCATGTGATAATGCATTGCAAGCGGATATTTAGCCTTATGTTCTGGTTGATTTTTATTGTATTTTAATATACCAATTTCCCTAACATAGTCCCATGGGTCTGTAGGAAAATTTTCCCAACTTGTTATAAAAGTGGGCCAGCCTTCCTCGTCTTTATACATTGATGCATAATCATTTAAAACATTTACGTAAATATTTTTTATTTCGTTAAATATATTTTTTTGTTTTTTTGTTTCTTCATCATCATATTCTTTTATTTCATAAAAACCATCTGTAACTATTTCTGCCATTTTTCCAAACCAATTGGCTTCCCAATCTTTCCATGGTTCCATTACACCAGTCTTTTCTGTATACTGCTCTGTTGATTTTAAAAATCTTAACGTGTCTTCTAGATCATTAAACATATTTCTATATACATTTATTTTTGGTGCTATAACTATCTTATTCATTATGTGTCTCCCAACACTCTACCATTTGTTCAAACAATGCCCACTCAATTACTGCAAGACGAGTCTTTTGACCTTCTCCGCCTAAAATTAATTTAAGAACTGGATATTTATCCCTGCTGACCTTAAAAGTATCTGTGCAAATCTTCGCCCATATTTCTTTACTAATGGAGATTGACTTTGAGTACTCTTTATAGTCAACGACAAAATCATGCCACTGAGCATCACCCTTTTGATAATCTCCACGTCCAGAATTTTTTTGAGCTTTTGCTCCATCTCTTTTTACTTCTCCTCGTTCTGACATTAAATTTTTACCGAAGATTCATGCCCATTACTACAAATCCATTTTAAATTTCCATTAGACCTGTCAATATAACCATCATAAACAACTTCACGACAATCATTATTTTGACAAGTAAAAGAACCGCTTGCGGGGTCCATAGTTTCATCACTTTTTGATAAACCCTTTTTTAAAAATTGTTCAAGATTTGTCATATATTTCCTGCCTAATTTTATCTGCAACATCTGGGTTATCCCGTAAATATTCTACAGACTTAGCACGGCCTTGAAAACGTTCTTCGTTAACTGTATACCAAGCACCACCCTTTTGTACAATACCCATCATTTCTGCTGTATCTAAGATTTCTCCAACGGAATCAACTCCAACTTTATCCCCTTGGAAATAAAAATCATATTGACCGTTGAGGCCCATTGGCCCAGTTTTGTTATAGTCAATGATCCAGTTAACGGGTCTGCCAACTTTTTGTTCAATGATTTTGTCACCAACTTGGATTCCAGATTTAATAGCATTTGCATCAGCTTCGGATGCCCATAGTTTAATAACGGTGCTGGAGAAAAACTTAACTGCCATGCCCCCAGTCGGGATATGCGACGCATGCATACTTCCAAATTGATTTCTCTGCTGAGAAATAAGAACGAGTAACGTATTCTTGTTGGCATAGTTAAGCATTTTGACTGCATGTGTCATATCCTTTGCTTCTGCACCAATCTGCTTGGTGTCTTCGAGTTTCTTTAGATCAGAACTATCCTTCTCAAAATAAATGGCTGGGAGTAGTGCTGAAATAGAATCTACAACAATAATATCTACTCCCGCCTCCATAAGTTGTTGTGCAACATCAACCATGTCATTAATAGATTTAGCTGATGAATAAATAAGAGAATCAGAATCAACGCCTAACTTTGCAGCCCAAGCAGGATCATAAGATGCTTCTGCATCAATCCAAGCACAGGTCTTACCCTCTTTCTGTGCTTGACCAATCATCTGCAAACAAAAAGATGACTTTCCAGCAGATTTATTTCCCCAAATAAGAACTTGACGACCAAAGCCCAAACCGCCTTTTAAAGCCATGGTTAAACTAATGCTAGGAGTTTTTTGTTTTTCTACGTTTACTGTCGTTGCTAGTTGCAGTCTTGCTCTTGTTTTTGGATCCAGTTTTGCTAGAATCTCTTCCGTTATCATGTAAACTCTTCTCTAATTCAATCGCTAATTCTTTAATTTGTTCATTACGGCTTGTCACTAATAGATCTATTATGTTATAGATTGCTTTTTCATCTTCTGCTCTAATAACCAAAAGATATTCGTTTTCCGTTCCTTTAAGTACATAGGAATCAGCCATATACTTATATTATACACTATTCTGCTGGCGTTTGTTCCGTTTCAAGAATATTTTCTGTTTGAGCAGGAATATCTGCCAAAGAGAATGTGACTGCCTTTGTTTCATCATTTTGATTTACAGCAATTGTCTTACCGCTATAATTTGCAATCAAATTATCCAGTGGGACCTCTACTGGGGCAATTGACAAAATTGCTGCACAAATCTGCTCAATGCTGATTTGAACGCTATCTGATGGAATAGCATTATCTGTTGTTGCATCTATTACATTAGTTGTATCTTCTGACATTTTTTATTCCTTTTCTGTTTCTATGTTTGCTACTGAAAAATTTACCTCTAGGGTCATTGGATCTTGCTCTGACTTAATGTATTGTGTACTATAATCAGCCATTAATTCTTGCACGGAAATATCCATACTTCCGCCAATTCTTTTAAGGATAACTATACACAACTCTCTATAATCAATGCTTTTATTAGGCGTTAAACCATTCTTTATTTCGCTGGAAACATTATTAAAAATATTCTCCATATTATACTACCTCCTTTATGTAAAGTGTTCCGTCATCCATTTTTGAAATTGCTGGATCACAGATTGTTCCTATCTTCATTTTACCCAAAACAGTTGTGTATAGTTTTGGGAAAGCTATTACTCTTTCGAGATTTTTTTCTGAATCAGACAAAATTATGTGTGCCATCATTTTGTTTGCCTTTGTTTTATAATGAGTAAAGTCTAGCACAAGTCTTTTACCTGTGTCAATCTTGAGCTTTTCACGATATAGCCAATGCACAAATGTATCATCAACTTGATTAACAACATCATCAATAGTTACGTATTTATGAATACGGTTATCTCCAACTAGGAAGAAGTACATCATTCCTGGCTCAATCTTTGTGTTTACCTCATGGAAAATCCCCACCGATCCTGTATCATCAACTAATTCTATACGTGACCAAGTTGGACCTTTTTTAATTGATTTAACCATGGCAAGAAGTACAAAACATCCTTGTTCTAAAAACTCTTCAAGCGGATTAACCTGTGCCTTGATTTTAGGGCTTAATTTGCCTGTATCAAACTTAGGAATACCCAAGTATTCATATAGGTTTTCACTTTCATTTCCCTTTAATGGATTATCTTTAAATGATGCAGCACCTATTGAATTAAGAGAATCAATAGCTCTTGAGTTTATACCGCTACTTTTTTTGCTCGCTTCTTCAACAAAATGTGCCATTGATTTATATGGCCTGTTAGCGATAATGCTATTCCCAACTTTGCCAGAAATGAACTTAATATCCGATAATCCAAATCTCAGCGAATTCCCTTGGATACTAAAATCAATAGATGATTCGTTAATATGTGGGAGCAATACTTTAATGCCCAGTCGTTTAGCTTCCAGCAAATAGTCTGTTCTTGCATCCTTATCATTTTCATTCTTGAGAATGGCAAACATAAATTCAATAGGATAATAATGCTTGAGCCAAGCAGTATAATAGCTAAGCATAGAATATGCAATAGCGTGGGAACGGTTAAAAGAATAACCAGCGTGGGCTTCAAAATCATGCCATAATTTTGTAGCATCCTCAACAGTAATATGCTGCGATGCTCCTGTTATAAACTGATCTTTGTATACATCAAATTCACTAGCATCTTTTTTCTTTCCAATAATCTTTCTAACCTTATCAGCATCTGCCCATGACATACCGCCCAGATAAACGCAAGCCTGCATAACCTGCTCTTGATAAATGATAACGCCGTATGTACGCTTTGTAAACTCCTGCATGATTGGGTGTGGGTAAGTAATCATCTCTTCCCCACGTTTACGCCTTATATAAGAACCTCCGACTGTATTCATTGCTCCTGGACGAACCAAGGCATTAGATGCAGCAAGATCCTCAAAGTTATCAACGCCCATTTTCATAAGAAGGTTAGTGTATGGAGTTGCTTCTGCTTGAAACACACCTTTAGTAAATCCATCAGATAAATCTTTAAATACTTTAGGGTCATCTAGCGGAATGTCTTTAAGTATGATTTCTTTACCCTTATTATTCTTAATAATATTAATTGCATCGTCAATCACGGAAAGAGTTTTAAGTCCAAGTACGTCAAGCTTAATTAATCCTAAGTCTGCTGTTTGTTCCATATCATACGCAACTACTGGAATACGACCAGATACTGAATCATCTGGGTCTTTGCGTGTTTCAATAGGAACATACTTACTAATGTCATCTTTTGCAACTACAACTCCCGCTGCATGCATTCCATTACTACGAATTTTTCCACGTAGCATAGAAGCATACTTAGTTACTTCTGGGTACTTAGCTCTAAATTCTGCAGTACTTGGTGAAACTTCATATTCATCAAAACTCTCAACACCTTTAAGTGCTTTATTTACTTCTCCGAGCGGAATAAGAAATGCTCTTGCAACGTCACGAATAACACCTTTATCTTTAAAATAAGTATAGGTAGATATAGATGCGACATGCTTAAACTTTTTACGCAGATAATCTTTTACTTCTCCACGACGGCGGTCCATAAAATCTGTATCAATATCAGGAAAGTCATTACGCTCTGGGTTAATAAAGCGGAAAAACAATAAATCAAATTTAATTGGGTCTACATCAGTAATACCCATTAGATAGCATACTAAAGATCCAGCAGCTGATCCTCGTCCTGGGCCAACCATGATTTTGTTTTCCTTTGCCCAACCAACCATATCACCAACAATAAGGAAGTAACTAGCAAAGTTCTTGTCAGCAATGACTTGAAGTTCTTCTTTAAGTCTTTCTCCATATGTCTCATTGTCTAAACCCTTTTCTACGAGAGACTTGTCGCACATTTCTTTAAGTGTTTTTAACGCATTCTTTTTTGGTACTGGCAGCAAGTCAAGGTTTTCATGAAAATCATATAGCTCAACTTTGTTTGCAATTTCTACTGATGATGAGTAGATATCTTCTCTTGTAACCCCCGCTTTTTCAAAATCCATTTTAATTTCAGAATAGGATTGAATATAAACGTTAATGTCAGCGAAGCTAATAGGCCGATCGGGATAAAGATGGTCAAAGCGATCAATGATGTTACTACGTAAACGACCACTTGTATAGTCTGCATCTTTGTTCTGTGTCGGTTTTGTGGATAAGATAAGGAGAAGTTCTTCCAAATCCCTCTCCTCTTTCTTTGCAAAATGACAATCTCCTGTAGCAACTGGCTTCACCCCAAATTTATCTGCTAATTCAAGCAGAGAGTTATTTAATTCAACTGGATTGTGAGCTTGAACTTCAATATAGAAATCATCTTTAAAATGATTTTTAAATTGCTTTACAAGTTCTTCAGCTTTATCTTTTTCACCACGCTCTATTGCCTTAGAGATAAGACCATTCATACAGCCTGATACAACAATTATACCGTCACCAAACTCCCAAAGCACTTCCATATCAATGCGTGGTTTGTGATAATATCCTTCTGTCCAAGCAATTTGAGAAAGTTTTTGCAGGTTTTTTAAACCTAAATCATTTTTTGCTAGCAAGATAATGTGGTTATACAAGGAAGTGTTGTCATCTCTTTTGGCAACTGCTCTTTTATCGAAACGGTCTGTAGCCGAGATATAAGCTTCTAGACCGAGTATAGGCTTAATGCCTAATTCTTTAGCTGCGATTTGCATATCTCTATGAGATGACAACGTTCCATGATCGGTGATAGCTAAACTTGTCTGACCCATATCTTTTGCAGCCTGCAAAAGCTCATGAGGGGTATTTAAACCATCCATCAAAGAGTAATGCGAGTGAACGTGCAAGTGAACAAAGTCAGACATATTTAACTTTCTTTTATTAGGTAGGTATTACCACTCAACTGCTGATGAAGACTCAGCAGATGAAGAACTGTTGGATGCATTTGATGCATCAGTTGATGTTCCAAATAGAATGCTTCTTGCTCTGCATAAGGAACATCACGAACTGCTGTCTTTTCAAGATCAAACATTTCGTACTTATCAAAATCAATTGGCTCTACATTTGCAGTAGGAAGTGGAATAGCTGAATAGCTGGTATCTGTTGCACCGCTACCTGTACGCTTTACCTTCCAATTAGTATTTGTAATACTACCAGTTTCTCCCGCCCAAGCAATTACTGATTCAGTGATAGCCTTTGGACCAAGACCCTGTGAAAGAATTGCTACGTATGGCTCTTTAACTCCATCATCTACAATTACATTTGCATAGAAACGCTTCTTGCCGTTCCATTTAGCCTTTGGGTCACGACGATGCATTTCACAACCAAAACAACGGCCTTGATCTTCAATTGAACAAAGTGCCTTGCGTTGGTAATGTTCTGGATTTGTGTGCTCTACGGCAATAAAAGCAGTTCCTGCTTTTTCATTATAGTTTGGTGAGTTTGGATCAATCTCTTGCATAAAGCGAATCTTTACAGATTGATTATCGTTAATCTTTAACCAAGTACCCTTTTGGCTATCGCCTGAATACTCTGATTTTTCCATTTGTTGATTTAGTGCATTAAGGCCTCTTACGATACCCATATATTCTCCTTAGTGTAATGGACTCTATATTGTCCTGTATATTTATTATAGCATGTAGTATTGGCTTTGTCTAGTCTATATTTGCATATTCAAAATGCGGAATTGCATTTTTTATACACTGATTTATTTCTTCATCTGTGAGATCGCCCACATCTTTTGCTTGATGTGGATAAGTAACTAAACTATCATAACGTGCCCACAAAACATTTTTATTCTTTAATTTATTAGCAATAGTTTCACCTAAAGACCTGCCTGCCTTATCATTATCTGTCATAACAATAATAGTTGATGCATACCTATTTAAATTCTGAATGTTAATATCTGATATACTACCACCCAAAGTAGCTACTGCATTTGGGAATCCCGCCTGCCATAAACGAATAGCATCAAAGCTTGACTCAACAACAATAATAGTGCCACCTTGACGTTTTGCACGATGTATATTAAATAATGTTTTGTTTCTTGGTAGGTTAGGGCTATTTTTAAATGACTTTCCCTCTATTGATCTTCCTATCACACCCACCAATACCCCGTCTGGAGAATGCAGTGGAACCATTGTCATTTTTTGTATAGCAGAAAATCCAAGCTGAAAGTATTCCATCGCTTCTTCATTAATTTTTCTAGATAGCAAATAATCTTTTGCACCATAAGCACCAGACATCAAAAGCATATGTGCCCCCTCAACAGTTTGTGTGGGGAAAACCTCAAACTCTGGCTTTTCATCAAGCAACTCTTTTAGTTCTTCTTCAAGCATTTCTGCTTCTGACATTTTATTTAAAGATATAAAACGCATTGCTTCAAAATTATTTCTACCTGTTAATTTAATAACAAGGTCAAGTATAGTGCCCGATGAGTTACAGTTTTGATTGTAACAAACATACAAGCCTTTTGAATAACTTGCTGCAAAAGCTGGTGAATCTGTGTTGCGATGAAATGGGCATAAACACAGGAAGTCTGTACCTGTTTGAGAAATAATCTCAATATTACAAGAACGCAAAATAGAGCGGAGATCCGCTTTAGTATATGTGTCTGCCATTTTTTATCCTTTAGGTATTAAACTCTGACCAGAGAATCCTTCGTACAATAGCGACTTAGCCTTTCCTAGATATATTCCGTACATGACTAAGTTGAAAGTGTAGTGATCTTTCTCTTGATTATATTTTATATTAAATTGTGGTTGCATGTCAAGGACAGGAACGTAACCCTTGTCCCGCATTTGCTGAACCAAAAGTCTTTCATAATTCTCCCTTGAGCTTTGAAACTTGGAATCATCTTTAATGGTTCCATTGATCCAAAAGTCATGTATTTTTCGTGGGTACATGATCACCAATCTTTCTTGATAATTATACC
>TBL_comb48_EPIDRAFT_1002855_pt1 | contig 11786 bp, 18 predicted proteins | sample TroBogEpilimnion_37_FD_10681 | JGI IMG/M metagenome (IMG submission 10681)
GTTGAATAGCGATAAAAGTTTGCCATTTGATATGCGGGAGAGATACCAATCTTTACCATGAACCATCAAAGTATCCGGAACTCACCGTTGATCTCTGTGTAAAATTCCTGGTATAAATAGTGGGTGATTGTCGTCCCCCACAGGGGGGAGATATTCTTATCCTCAATAAACCCACAAAGCGCTCTTAAAATCCAAAAATTACAATACACGGACTCAACTAAGCTATCTTTTCAGCCCCCGTAGGGGCGATATCCCGGTAGCGCAGGGTGCAAACCCTGGGCTTCCCGGATTGGAAGAATGTTGTTGTGGCGTTATTTTGTAATCGTGTAAGGGTGGTGTATATTTCTTGGGAAAATTGAGAGCATGTTTGCCAAAAGAGGAGTCGTTATATGACAACAGCAGAAAGACTTTATAACACAGCGAAAGAACTGCCTGAGCCTTTGGTTGCCGAAATACTTGATTTTGCTGAGTTTTTGCGGAATAAAAGTGCGGTTAGTGATGTGACTGCTAGAAAAGAGATGCTTATTGATCTTGCAGGTGGGTTAGAGAATTCTAAAACATTTTCAGGCGATCTTCTAGAAATTCAGAAACGTTTACGGGATGAGTGGGAATAAATATTTGCTTGATACAAATTATATCCTTGGCATCCTTAGCTCTGATTCCGCTGTCTTGGAGTTTATATCTACTCGGCAGATTCAAGCCTCCGAGTGTTTCTATAGTTCCATAACACGAATGGAATTATTGGGATATCAGGGTATAACTGTTGAGGAGGACAGCATGATCAGGGATAAACTTGATCATCTCACTTACCTGCCGTTAACAAAAGAGATTGAAGATGCGGCCATTGAGTTGCGTCGGCTACGTAAAATCAAGTTGCCCGATGCGATTATTGCTGCAACCACCCGTTGTTTTGATATGGAGCTATTAACTCGCGACAAGCATCTATTATCTGTTTTGAATACTCTCTCCTAATTGAACAAACAACCTCATCAAATCCAGGCAACACAAGAGCAATAAACACCGTTAAATCAATAACCCACAAAGGCTCTTAAAATCCAAAAATTACAATGCACGGACTCAACGACGCTATCTTTATCCAATGACAATGAGCGTGTCAGGGTTTTCAGGTGGTAAAAAATTCAGGCTGTTGCGGCCGTAACTTTTTGGCCGAGTGCGTTCGAGAAACCAGGCACTGGCCCGCCAGTTCTTTTTGCCAGCATCCGCTATGTTTTGCAGGTGTGTCTGTTCGCACTGTGCTTGAGCCGCCCAAATCCCATCAAACAGTTTTAGCTGCAGGCTTGCCGTGTCACTCTCCGCATCCTTCTTTCTCTGATTGTACCATAAGTGGTAGGTCTTTTGGCAGATACCCGTTACATAGCAGGCATTCTCAGTACTCATCCCCTGGGAAATATAGTCGAGAAGTTTGTTGATATAGACTTTGCTGAGTTTCATGATGGGGGCAGTGTTTGTTCTTTGAAAAAAGCTCCAAAAAAGAAAAACTAATTATAGCGCTTGATACTTTTAACTCACGGTTATTTATCGTATTAATTACAATACACTCCTTTAATATCTTGCGTTTTGCCCCAAAAACCTGTTAAGAGTTGGTGACGTTGTTTAATAGCATTAAAAGCACCCGATTTTTCCCTGTTTTCATCCCTATTTCCATCTCATCTCACCGATGCCTATTCACCTCACAGCATTGTAGACGGTGGGGAGCAGGCTCAGCTTTAGTGCTCCCCCAGCAAACTGTATAGAACAAATTATTTTTTTTACAAAAAGCCCTCAAATAAATAGGAAAGATGTATTATATTGATAATAAATAATATTTATTCCAGCAATCTCCTTGTGATTGCATAAGATGCTGAAAGCAGAGCACGCACATGGCAACCCCGAACGATCATTATGACAGCTCGTGGAAAGATGCCATTGAGCACTATTTTCCGGAGTTTATTGCCTTTTCTTTTCCTGATGCTTATGCAGGGATTGACTGGTCAAAGGAGTATCTATTTCTCGACCAGGTTGATTATGGCTATCAAAATAATCTGTGTTTTCATGTCCATATATCCATTCTGTTGATTACTTTTGTAAGTGCATGGATAAGAAATAAGACCTCCAAACATATTGATAACTCATTGTATTTGAGAGTCTTTCGGATGAATTGATTTCAAATATGGTTCTGATGATAAAGAATAGTAGACATGTCGTTCCAAGACAAGGCGGATGGGCGGTAAAAAAAAGTGGTGCGAGTCGTGCATCAAAGGTTTTTGACACCCAGGAAGACGCGATAACTTATGGGCGTAGCCAAGCCAAAAAGGAGAGTGGGGAACTGTATGTCCATCGCAAAGACGGAACAATCCTTAAACGCGACAGTTATGGCCATGCCCCCAATCCACCCAGCAATAGGTAATAGTGTCAATATCTACATTCAAGACGAATGTTTTCGTCAACTCCCCTTATGACGACCACTTTCGACCGTTGCTTCGACCTCTTCTCTTCACTGTTCTTCGTGCTGACCTTAATCCAAGAATGGCAGCAGAAAGGCTAAACTCTGGCGAGACTCGTTTCAGCAAGATTGTTGAACTGATTAAAGAGTCTAAATACGCTATTCATGATCTCTCTCGCATCAAGGCAAAACGTGCTGGAGAGTATTTTCGCTTCAATATGCCTTTTGAGCTTGGTCTTGATGTCGGATGTAGCTGCTTCGGTACAGTGGAACAACTGAGCAAACGTTGTCTGATTCTCGAGAAAGAGCCTTACAGGTATCAAATTGCTCTGTCTGATCTCTCAAACTCGGACATCGCTGCCCATCACGATGAACCGTTACGGGTAGTTGCTGCAGTACGGCACTGGCTCGTGAACGATGTTGGAATTGACCTTCCTGGCCCTTCAGGACTCTTGGATCAATTCACACAATTCATGGCAGATAATTACGACGATTTATTGTCTCATGGCTTTAATAAAACTGAAATACCTAATCTTACTGTGCCGGAGCTAATAAGATACATGCGTGAATGGGTTTCTGCCAACATCTAACAATAATAATATTCTGCGCCTTGGCTCTTTTCGACAGGCCTTTCCCGATGCACTGATTATCGTTCCTTTTCGGGAACCAGTGCAGCAGGCCATCTCTCTTTTGCAGCAGCATACTCAGTTTTGGGCGATGCATGAAAGAGACTCATTCAGCCGATACTACATGGAGTGGTTGGGGCATCATGAATTTGGCAGAACCCATCGGCCTTTTCTATTTCCAGTAGTGTCCGGTTAATATAAAGCGAGCTGCAAGACTGGGTCACGGACTTTTTTAACCGATTGTTCAGTCAAAAATAGAATATCGATCAACATCCGCTGTTCCATGATTACAGAGGCAATCATTCTTGTTAATTACTGCAGTGAGTGTCGATATTTCGTTTGAAACTTGATATATGACAGCAAGAGGTAATAGCACATGGCGACCCAGATTTGCGTCAATACAGCGTTCTGGCTGGTGCCGAGAAATGACTTGATTTTAAGGTTTTGCTTGATCCATATGAAAAAGAGTTCTATTTGCCACCGGGACTTATAAATGCCCGCTATTGTTGAGGCTGCAAGCTTCATGTTATTGGTGATGAACTCATAATTTTTTTTGGTTTCAGGATCGTTATAACAGACCAGGCGAAAGGCTTTCGGGTATTTTTCTCGCGTTTTTTTAATGACAAGCTCAATGTTATCGTCTCTTGTTACCTGTTTATTTGTGATCGGTTGATGCTGTCCGGTAAGAGATGAAAATCAAGTTTCTTTTCGCCTCTTGCCACCCGAATGTCGGTGGATTTACCATTAGTCATGACCATAAATGCTGGTAATGATCCGTAATAATCATAGAGGTAGTGCAATTTGAGAGCTCCTTTGCGTTGACGGTATTCTGCCCAAGAAAAAACACTCAAGCAAAGATTAATGACCGTGGCGTCCATCGAAAAGAGCGGGTTTTTGAATCGAAATTTATGGTCAGGAGTGACTGACCGGTACTTGTGAGGTTGGAATTTGTCAGTCACTAATCATTTGCCATGACCTTAACGGTTTTTTGTGCCATATCAAACGGTTAACCATTTTTTATATAAGAAGTTACAAGCTCTCTCACTCATTAAAAACCTGCTATACTTCGCAAAAACTTCGCAAATGAAAAGAAAAACCCTGTTTTCAGGCTGTTTTCAATCCCTTTATTCTATACTGTAAGATACTGAAAGGTTAAAGATATACAGGGGAATAAAAGGCAATGGGATTTAGAAAAAGGCCAATTTGTAAACCTTTCTGAAAGGCTGCACACCCTACACACCCTACACTAAATTAGAAAACCGGAAACTTCCCCATTGAGTAAAAACTTTCAAATCATGTACACTACGTACACTATGTACACAAAACTGAAAGCTGGTTTATTCGACCGCCTCATAATGGTGGTGGTTGATTTCGGTCATTTCGGTGACATCAACGAAATGATCATTGACAGGATGGGCACTGTTGAAGCAGGCTATTTTGGCTTTTTCAACGACTGCCTCAAAATTGTGGGGAGCGGATAGCTCACTTTTGAGCCCTCCAACTTTGGGGAGGTTGAATATGGGTTCATCCGTGAGCAGGTAGATAGCGAAGTTTTGCGCTGTCACCGATCACGAACCCACCGCGGGTTGATAGGGTTTCATTATCAAATAACGCTGCTCTGGCATCAAGCTTCTCAATACTGATACGCATCTCTGACATTGAGTTTATGCGCGCAATAATGAGGATGTACTTTGAACAGTATAACCCTGTATAACCGCCTATAAACCCTTACCAGTCAACGATTACTGCATCAATGGCTAATGAGTTCAGACAGGTTTAAGAATGGCATTACAGCGCATTATAATCACTACATCAATGAGAGTTTATATTACCTGTAACTGTCTTTATGTGTGCCGTTATATCGCCTGAATAGTCCACCCTAAACGCCCTGCATGTTGATCTGCTTTTGAAAACCCTGTTCTTCAACGGCTACAGGGGGTCAGTGTGTCCAGTTTTGGGGAATCATCAGAGAGGCACAACGCCGGAACTCATTATCAATGAAAATAACCATGAGATAAAACCGTGAATCCTGATTTACATTCAAGTTTTTTCAATTGGTTTTTCAGCGCAATAACCCTTAGTACGATAAGCCACAAGAACGCGCCATAAAGCCACACTATACAATACTTTCAGGCCATTCAGCGCAAAGTATCAAGGGTAAAATAATAGCTGTTTAAGTGCATAATAACCACGAACTCAACATTCATTATCTTACCTGATAAACCGATTATTCAGCATGGTTATTTCTGAGATAATAGCCCGATCACCACGCGTTTAGGGTACAAAGTTTATGCAGGTTATGCAACGCCTATAGGGAATCGCATAACCTGCATAACTTGAACTTTCCTTTAACCGAACTTCGCAAAAGGATTCTCTTCTTCCTGCTTCTTCGGTTTCGCTGATAACTTTTCCCTGCTCAGTGGAGATAAGCCGAAATCCCGTCTCATTGAATTGATCTGGCTCAACATATCACGTAAAACGCTTGCTCCGGGGTGTCTTACTGGTTGCCCTTCGGCTCCATCAATGATAAACTGGCCACCAATTTCAGCCCTCAACCGCCGGTAATCCACAATTAACTCAAGCATATCACAGAACATGCCTACGTCTGCAATAGTGAGTACCTGAGCTTCGATCAATGGTAATGCATCACTGAACCATAAATGAGCAGCTTCAGGGCTTAATCTGGCTGGCGGTGTCCTTATTCCCTCATATATCGGCAAGACAATAGGCTTTTTAGCCTTGTTTGTCCGCAATGTGCCGGTGAACTGCTTTTCTTCCTCTGATTTTCGTCTCATAATTATTACGTTTATCTTCTGGCAAAAGTATCAAACATCCGTGCAAACCAAAAAAACCCCCCTAATAATATTTTTTAATGATGCTTTCAAATATTTCTAAGGGGGGTATCCCCCTTGCCATTGCCCTATACGCCCCATGCGTTCAGCGGATGTTCAGCTTCAGCAACGTCATCCATTGTCTTAAGCAACATTCTCGCTGCATACGTCGCGGCTCTCAGGTGTTCGGCTGTTATCTCTCTTGCCTCAAAGGATGAAAGCAATGCCTTCTGGTATTCCATTACCTCACGTACTGTCTTTAGCTCGCTCATGTTCTTTCTTTTTGTTTGTGTTATAAAAAACAACCCCCACAAATGGCTCAGGTTGAACGATCTCTACCCGCGCCACACTTTGATACGTCTAATTTCGCTGGATATTGTGTTGTTCGATACCTTCAAGAAGAGCTACTGCGCTGCAACTTGCACCCATCAAAAAGCTCGATACAGCAAGAGCCCACTCACCGCCGTCCGGCTTCCTACCCATCGCATCAGTTACTGCCTCAAAAAGTGCTACCTTGCTTTTATCAAGAATAAACTCCCCGACCTTGTTGGCTTCCTCTTTGTTGCTCATGGTTTGTTATTTGTAAGTGAATCCTGCCTGCTTCGCCATATAGAAAAAGGTGCTGAGTTTAATTGTTTTTCTGCCTATTCTTGCCGGTCTGGGCTGAAGGCATATTGAAAACTGCCGATCTGTCTCCGCCGGTTTATATTTCGGGTGGAACTTGCTGATCTCATGGAAGTATTGCCGCCCGGCTTCACCATAGCTTGAAGCAATAGCAAAACCAATCTTTACCCAATCGTAATAACTGCCTGTCAGGTCATAACCTGCCGCCAATATCTGGCTAAAAACTGCCTCAAAATACTGGCCTGAATCCTGAACGGCTGGCCGATCAACTGAACGCCGCGCCTGCTGCCGATCTGTATTGAATCGCTTCTTTCTGGTAATGAATGGGTGCGCATTAGTGTTCTGATATAACGCCGGGTCATAACTCACGAAGCGAAGCCGGGAAACGTCCTTACATGCTGGGTCTACGTGAACACCCCATGCAGCAAGGAAGTATTGTTCAAGCTGCAAGAATGCCGCTTCATGCTGTTCCGGCTCGATCTGAACATATAAGCTCAGGCCATGCCCTGAAACTGAAACATGTCCAGCAAAAACATACTGATCTGCATAAACGCGCGCCCGTGCTGCACGGTCTGCAATTCCTGGGTTGTCCTTGCCGTCAATATCAAGATTGATAAGCCCTGAATGCTGCTGAACGTATGCCATGCCTCGCCTGCCGTTAAACAGTGCGCTGGGTGCAACCGCCGGGACTTTCTTCTTTGCTGCCTTAATCTGGTCGGGGTCGGTCAAGGCTCGAACTGCTTCAACCTGCCGCCGCCACTGCCCGCACTGAACACCCTGCAAGAATGTTTCAAGTTTTATGCTTTCGGCTGGCTGGGTCTGGAACATGTTGCAACCGTAAAATGAAATCAACCGGCTGCCTGGTTCAGAATGGCGCATCTTCACCCCCCATCTTAACGGCATTGTAAAAATTCCCTGCTCCTGCCCGCTGTTTCTGAAATCCCAAACACTTCATACGGTCGGGAAATGTCCGGCCCCCTACCGCGTTATAACCTTCAGCCTTGCAGAAATCCTTATACTCTGAATAAAGAACGCCTGAAGGCTGTCTATTCCCGTTACGTGAAGGCTGGTAACCTGCATCTTCAAGCCATATTGCAACACTGTCGCTTTCATGCCGGTATTGCTGTAACGCCTGATCTGCCGCAGTACATTGGGAAAAATCACCCTGCTTTAACAACCTTGCCAAGCCATCAAGTACCCAATTGAGAACGCCCGGTAATTCATTGGAAACGATCTTCTTTGAAAGGGTAGTATCTTTCTTTGCCGGGTCTATTGTTACAGTGAACGGAATAATCAGAAACCGCCGAAAGAATGCCGGTGAATTTTCAATCTCTCTCGGTAGCTTGTTTGCATTGCAGAAAAGCCGTGCATAATCTTCCATCGTGAAAACGTCTTGATATAAGATTTTAGCTGAAACAGGCTCACCACTGGCAAGCAATTTGAACGTATCTGAATCCGAAATGCCGCCGATCTCTGAAGAGATATTGATTAACCTGTCCTGAAGGTCTGCCCGTGCATTCTCGTTTGAAGTAAGCAACTTTAAAGAATGCCCCGATACGTTTTCATTGCCAAGAACCGCCCTGAAAGTGTCCTGAAAAACACTCTTGCCGTTTGAACCACTGCCAAACAAAACAGGAATCTTTTCAAGTTTCAGGACACTGGAAGGAATGAACGCCAATGCCGCCGCCTCAGCTAAAACCTGCTGCGCTTCAGGGTCTGGCTGAACATCCTCAAGGAAGGCCCGCCATTTCTGGTAATCGGCTGCCGGGTCATAATCGAAGGCAAGCTGATAAGTAAGAAAATCCGCTGCTCTGAACTCTCGAAGCTGAACGCCGTCCGGCCCTACGGTCAATGTTCCGTTTTTCAAGTTTATAGCAACCGTTCCCCTGTCTCGTTCCGGGGCTGGAAGGTGTGCGCTTGTGTAAAATTGCTTTGTCAGGTCATCACGAAACCGGAAATATTTTGCCTCAACAAAACGAACGCCCATTTTCTCAAGTGCCTGCCCAAGAAACTGCTTTAGGTCGCCTTCATTGACTGCCTGCCAGAACGCGCCATTGTAAACATAAACGCGCCCGTGCTGGGCTGCAAGCTGCCATTGGTTGGCCCTGCAAAGGTTCAATAAATGGTCAATGCCATAAACGATAAAATGTTTCTGGCTCGGTTTGCACTTGCTGATCTGCTTTTGTATCGCCAATACATCATTAGCCGCTTTCTGGCCTTCTGGGGTGTCAAGGTTTGCGCTGCCGTCTGGGTTTGTTTCTTTGGTCTGCGCCTCCCTTAACTCTGCCCGAAGCTCTGTTATTTCCGGGAACGCCAAAAGCTGAAAATCAACCGGCCCCACCTGCTGAAGCACATCCGCCAATATCTCGCTGGGTTTTAGTGTTGTCATCTGGCCCCCTTCCGTTCTGATCTGCAAAACAATTTGCCATCTGGCCCCACGAAATAAGAAAACCTGATCTTGCTCGGCCAATCTTTAAAAAGGCAATAGGCATCAACCATTGCCCGCCGTGCGGCTCTGATATGTGCATCAACATCAAACGCTTTGGGATTTCTTGAAGGGTGCGTATATTGAGGAAGTGAACAACGCCCATTGTTCGCGCCCAATAAATACCCTTCTTTGCCCCGTTGCTGCCCGCTCCGGGGCTTTTTATTGTCCAGTCTCATGGTTGTCCCCCTTCGGTCTGGTCTGCTGCTGCTGCCCGTGCACTGCCGGTTTCCATATACCTGTCAATCTCTGCCGGGTCAAAAACAAGTTTTCCAAAAGGTGACCGCTGGCCAATGAACGCACCTTTTTCAAGTGACCGCTTTTTGTAAAGTGTGGCGCGCGCTACCTTTACGCCGTAGACGTCCAATATGTACTGAAGTGCCTGATCTGTGGAAAGAAAACGCTGCCGGGGCCGTTGAATGGCTTGTACTGCTGGCTGGGGTGCGGTTTCAATAGTATTCATATAGCGTAACATTTAGATTTGTGATAAACCTTTTCTCAAGGTTTCTAAATGTTATTTACGCTATGCTGGTAGGGGAAAACGAAAACGGCAAACGCTTTATCCGTTATCCGTTTTCTTTATCCGTTTTTAATTTAAACTTGCCAACGATCTTGATAAATGTTGACATCTCAAGCCCGCCCTTGTTTGCCTTATTGAATTGCTTTAAGGCTGGCTCAAAATAAACATCTTGATCTGGAACCCCTGCCTTACGCCTTCCCCGTCTTGAGCGAAAATATTGCATCCTTTCTTCTTCGCTGGCTGAATCGTACATCTTTTGAAGTATCTCAAATGCTACAACGTCGCTCTGCTCCTGATCTCCCGCTGGGGCTGGGGTCTGCTGCCGCCTTTGTCTGGCTGCATCAATTTCAATACTTATTGCTTCCTGAAGAACTTCAACATCTGGCCCGGTCAACCTGAAACCGTCAGGCTTCAAAATGCCTTCATACATTGCAATAATTCGTTTCCGGGAACGAAAAAGCATATCTGAATCAGACCTACTCAAAGCAATCGCCTTATCTTCATCGGTCAACTGGTCATATCTGGTCATTATCACTTCTTCAATAATCACCTTTACCAATAATGAAAGGCGTTCTGCTGAAAGCTTTAAGGCATCATACCGGCCTGCGCTTCGCCTTTTATCATTTAACCATGCAGCAACATCTTTTTCAGCATGAAGAACAACATTGGAAGATTTTCTATTCAAAAAGTTTTCTCTGTTCTCATCTTCAAGGTCATCAATCCATTTGCCCGCAATATCAAGAAGAAAAACTTCGCCGTTTTCGTTCGCCTGAAATACTGTGGCAATCAATCCCTGAAACCTTGTTTCAACCCCATAAACCGTTTGCATCATCTGCCGCAATTGAAACAACTTTTCGCCTAAACGCTGATAATCTTCAATTAAATTGCCCATGTTCTGCCCGTTTTAAGTGAATCTGCCCAATAAATGCCTGCTTTCGTGTAGGGTGTGTAGGATATGTACCCTTTTTGAAGAGAATAATATTTTGCTCTATTTACCAGACCGGCATCATATTCATTGCTGCCGCTCTGGTTTCATCAATAACTTTTGCATAAAGCTGGGTAATTGAAACGCTGCTATGCCCCATAAGTTTTGAGAGAGTATATATATCAATCCCCGCCCGAAGTGCTTCAACCGCGAAGGTATGCCGCCCGGAATGAAAACCAAGTGAAAACGGTATACCTGCCGCCGCTCCTAATTCAGATAAAACCTTTGAAGAATGGCGAATTGTTGGAAGCATGAAAAACCGGTCATTATCCTTCTTTCTGTAAACATGAAGCTTTTCTGCTTCCTTCAGGTACTTCACCGCCTGCGAACCCATTACCAAAGTTTGCCACTGCTGGGTTTTCTGCATCTTGAAACGAATCTCAACCCTGTCACCTTCCTTATGAATGTCTGAATCCTTCAAGGCGTAAAGGTCTGAAATTCTTAACCCGGTGCAACACGAAAACAAGAAAGCCACTTTAACGGCTTTGTTCCCGTATGGTGTGGCTTCAATGGTTTTTACTTGGTCAATGCTCAGGTATTTTAACGAAGTATCGTTCTTTTTGAACTGCTTAATATCACTGGCAAACCTTGATATAAGTTTTTCTTTTGCTGCTTGGTTCAGAATCGCTTTCAAGGCAGAAATATAATTAGCCTTTGAAGTCGGTTTAATATTAAGGCTGTCAATATATACCCTGAATTTCTCAGCCCATGCCTGCGAAATATTCGTTATGGGCAATGGTTTATTCCCGTTGAAGTTTTTCAGGTGTCTTAATACGGCTGGGTAAAGCTGGTTCTGTTTTCTTCCCTCACTTGATACCTCTTCAAAATACTGAATGAAATCCGTGCTGCGTTGCTGCTTACCCTGAAACACGGCTACCGGGTCAATCTTCAACTGTGCTTCCAATTCTGCCGCCCGTGCTTCAGCCTGCCTCCGTGCCGCTTGATACTCTCTGCCCTTTGGTTTATCGGCTCGGAAATCTGTTTTAAGCTGCTGTTTTTGGCCTTTGTGATAAATGGCAATAGTGAAGGTAACGCCACCATCTTTTAACGGAACTTCGCGAACCAAAACGCCCATATATTAACCCTGTTAATATCAAATTCACTTCGCAAAAACTTCGCAAATCTGAAGGTAAATTACAAAAACTTCGCAAAAACTAAAGAATAAAAGGGAAAACTACTGGAAGGGTATTTGAAGCTATTTTATTGCAGAATATACTCTTCTGGGAACTTTTGAACTGCTTAGAAAACCACTGAAAATGAGAATTATATAAA
>TBL_comb48_EPIDRAFT_1002857_pt1 | contig 11784 bp, 13 predicted proteins | sample TroBogEpilimnion_37_FD_10681 | JGI IMG/M metagenome (IMG submission 10681)
TTTTCAAGATCAGTTTAAAAATCAACTAAAGAGAAATCAAAATTCAATTTTATTAACTATTTTAGATAAAGATAACCAAAGTAGATTTGTCGGAGTAAAGATTAAATAAACTTTAATTCATGATAAAGATTATTCTAATAGCCGGACCAACAGGTTCAGGAAAATCTGATATCGCATTAAAATTAGCAAAAAAAATTAATGGAGAAATAATCAATGCTGATAGTATGCAAGTTTATAAGCAAATTAAGATTTTATCAGCAAGGCCTAAAAATTTTTTTAATATTAAACATTATTTATATGGAAATATTTCTGTAAAAATAAATTTTTCATCAGGAATATGGATTAGAGAAGTTAAAAAAGTTATAAAAAAAATTATTAGGAAAAAAAAAATACCAATTTTTGTTGGCGGAACAGGTTTATACTTTAAATTATTAACTGATGGAATATCAAATATACCTACAACTCCAATTAAAATTAGATCAAAAGTTAGAAAGCTGAATAAAAAAATAGGAAATAAAAAGTTTTATAATTTACTTGTAAAAATTGATCCATTATCTGAAGGAAAAATAATGAATACGGATACGCAGCGCTTAATAAGGGCTTATGAAGTAATTTTGCATACAAAAAAATCTATATTTGCATGGCAAATAAATAATACTCAATTATTTAAAAAATTTGATTTTATTAAAATTTTTATCAACCCTGAAAAAAAAATACTAGAAAAAATTACAAGATTTAGACTTAAAAAAATGTTTGAAAATAATGTAATTAAAGAAGTTAAAGATTTTTTAAAATTAGATATTGATCCTAGTCTTCCGGCTAACAAAATTTTAGGAATTTCTGAAATAAAAGATTATTTAAATAAAAAGTTATCTTTAGAAAAGACATTTGAGTTAACTTTTATTAGAACTAGGCAATATATAAAGAGACAACTTACTTGGTCTAGAGGACATATGAAGGATTGGATAAGAATTTATAACCCTAATTTTGATATTTTAACAAAAAAAATTGTAAATATAATTTCTTCATCTTGACCGTTAAATTAACTAGGTTAGATTGATTTTTTTCAGGAATTTAAAATGACACAACAACTAACCGGAGCTCAGATTGTATTTAAGGTATTGGAAGATCACAATGTGGAATACATTTTTGGATATCCAGGCGGCGCAGTGTTGCCATTGTATGATGAGTTAATTCATCATAAAAAAATAAAACATATTTTAGTTAGACATGAACAAGGGGCCGGTCACGCAGCAGAAGGTTATGCAAGATCATCAGGAAAACCAGGCGTAGTTATTGTTACCTCAGGTCCTGGTGCAACAAATATGGTTACAGCTTTAACAGATGCTTATATGGATTCAATTCCTCTTGTTTGTATTTCAGGACAAGTGCCAACACATTTAATTGGAACAGATGCTTTTCAAGAATGCGATACTACAGGCATCACAAGACCTTGCACAAAACACAACTGGTTAGTGAAAGATATTAAAGATTTGCCATTAATTCTTCATAAAGCTTTTCATATTGCAACCAGTGGAAGGCCGGGTCCTGTATTAGTAGATATACCAAAAGATGTTCAGTTTCAGAAAACAAAATATATAAAAAAAGAACAAGCAATAAAAATTTTCCCAAAAACAGATGTTAAGATTGAAGAAAATGAAATTCAAAAAATAGCTGAATTAATTTTTAAAGCAAAAAAACCAATTATTTATTCTGGAGGAGGAGTTATTAATTCAGGTGAAAAAGCTTGTCAATTAATCCAAGAGTTTGCAAAAATTACTGGCTTTCCAATTACATCTACCTTGCAAGGTTTAGGAGCTTATCCAGGAGATGATAATCAATTTCTAGGAATGTTGGGAATGCACGGAACTTATGAAGCAAACAATGCAATGCATGATTGCGATCTTATGATTAACATAGGGGCTCGTTTTGACGATCGTATCACTGGTAAAATTGATAAATTTTCTCCAAAATCAAAAAAAATTCATATTGATATAGATCCATCATCAATAAATAAAATTATTAAAGTGGATCATGCTGTTGTTGGTGATGTTGGTAAAGTTTTAAATAAATTAATTAGTGTTTTGAATAAAAAATATCCTAATTTTAAAAAATCTAATAAAGCAAGTATTAGTAAATGGTGGGAGCAAATTAATAAATGGAGAGAAAAGGATTCACTTTTTTTTGAACAAGGCAATAAAATTCTAAAACCGCAATATGCAATAAAGAGATTATATGAACTTACTAAAAATAGAGACACATTTATTACTACTGAAGTCGGTCAGCATCAAATGTGGGCAGCACAATATTACAAATTTACAAAACCGAAGAGATGGATGACTTCTGGCGGTCTAGGTACAATGGGTTTTGGTTTGCCAGCTGCAATTGGAGTTCAGTTAGCTAATCCTGGTAAATTAGTTGTAGATATTGCAGGCGAAGCTTCAATACTTATGAATATGCAGGAATTATCAACAGCAGTTCAATATCGTCTTCCAATTAAAATTTTCATAATTAATAATCAATACATGGGAATGGTTAGACAGTGGCAAGAGTTGCTTCATGATAAAAATTATTCACAAAGTTACACAGAAGCATTGCCAGATTTTGTGAAATTAGCAGAAGCTTATGGTGCCATTGGTATTAGAGCAACTAATCCAGATGAATTAGATGAAAAAATTAAAGAAATGATTGACTCTCCTAAACCTGTAATTTTTGACTGCATAGTTAAGCAAAATGAAAATTGTTTTCCAATGATACCTTCTGGAAAAGCTCATAATGAAATGATCCTTGGTCCTAGCGAAAAAAAAGATAATAAAATTACAAAAGAAGGAAAAGTTTTAGTATGAGTAAGTCATTATCAGCATATTCAGTAGAAAATAAAAAAGAAAAAACTGAAAAACATATAATGGTAGTTTGGGTTGACAATGAGTCTGGAGTTTTAACTAGAGTTGCAGGTTTATTTTCAGGGAGGGGTTATAATATTGATACATTGGCTGTTGCTCAGGTGGATGATGCAAAACATATTTCAAGAATTACAATTACTACTGAAGGAACTAATTCTGTCATTGATCAAATTAAGGCTCAATTATTAAAGCTTATTCCAGTTCATAAAGTAGCATCTTTTCAAATTAATAATAAATCGATCTTACGAGAACTTGCATTAGTAAAAATTATTGGAAATAAAAAAAATCTTGAAAAAGCTAAAAAAATTTGTAATTCTTTCAAAACAGAATATCTTGATACAACTAAATCTTCTTTTATTGTTGAACTAAATTCTACAAGATCTGAAATAGACAGATTAATAAAAGAATTGAAGCCATATGGAGTAGCAAGTATTGCTAGAACAGGTCCTTTAATAATGTCAAAAGGATCTGAGATAACGCAGATTAATAAAGGAAAAATTTTATGAAAATGTTTTATGACAAAGATGCAGATCAAAGTTTAATTAAAAATAAAAAAGTTGCTATTTTTGGCTTTGGAAGTCAAGGGCATGCGCACGCATTAAATTTAAAAGATAGTGGAGTAAAAGAAGTTGTGGTTGCTCTTCGAGAAGATTCTTCAAGTCGAAAAAAAGCTGAAGCAAGTGGTTTAAAAGTAATGAATTTATCTGATGCTGCAGCGTGGGCTGATGTTGTTATGATCTTAACTCCTGATGAGTTACAGGCACAAATTTATAAAAATCATGTTGAACAAAGAATGAGACAAGGAACCTCTTTAGCTTTTGCTCATGGTTTAAATATTCATTTTAATCTTATTACAGCAAGAAAAGATCTAGATGTGTTTATGATTGCTCCAAAAGGTCCAGGACATTTAGTAAGAAGCGAGTTTCAAAAAGGTGGGGGCGTTCCATGTCTAATGGCTGTTCATCAAGATGGATCTGGAAAAGCAAGAGACATGGCTCTGTCTTACGCAAGCGCTATCGGTGGAGGTAAATCTGGAATTATAGAGACGACATTTAAAGAAGAATGCGAAACAGATTTGTTTGGAGAACAAGCAGTTTTGTGTGGAGGGCTTGTAGAATTAATCAAGAAAGGGTTTGAGACTTTAGTTGAGGCTGGTTACTCACCAGAGATGGCCTATTTTGAGTGTTTACATGAAGTTAAATTGATTGTTGATTTAATTTATGAAGGCGGCATAGCTAATATGAATTATTCTATTTCAAATACAGCTGAATATGGTGAATATGTTTCAGGAAAAAGAATTGTTGATGACAAAACTAAAGAAAGAATGAAAGAAGTTTTAAAAGATATTCAATCAGGAAAGTTCACAAAACAGTGGATGGATGAAAATAAAAATGGGCAAAAGAATTTTCTTCAAATGAGAAAAGAACTTTCAGAGCATCCTATAGAGAAAATTGGTGCGAAGCTTCGGGGTTTAATGCCTTGGATTGCAAAAAATAAACTCGTAGATAAGAATAAAAATTAAATCTAGCTATTTATAGCTTTATTTATTTATAGGTAGATTTTTTATCTAACCTAAATTAAGTTTAAAAAATGCCAAAAAACAGCAATAGAATTATAATTTTTGATACAACACTTCGCGATGGAGAGCAGTCTCCAGGAGCTTCAATGAGTGTTGAGGAAAAAATTAAAATTGCGAAAGCATTTGATGACTTAGGGGTTGATGTAATGGAAGTTGGTTTTCCAGCTGCCTCAAATGGTGATTTTCAAGCAGCTAAAGAAATTGGTAAGATTTTAAAAAAAGCAATTCCATGTGGTTTAGCTAGGGCTACAAAATCGGATATAGAAAAATGTAGAGACTCTTTAAAGCATACAAAGCAATTTAGAATTCACACTTTTCTTTCAACAAGTGCTTTGCACATGAAGTATAAATTAAAAAAAACACCTAAAGAAGTTTTAGAGTTAATTAAAGAAAGCGTTTCTTTAGCCAGAAAATATACAAATGATGTAGAATGGTCCCCAGAAGATGGCACGCGAACTGAGCCTGATTTTTTATGCAAAACAGTTGAACTTGCAATTAAATCAGGAGCCACAACTATTAATATTCCAGATACTGTCGGCTATACAATGCCTGAAGAATATTTTAAAACAATTAAACTTTTGTTCGATAAGGTTCCAAATATAGACAAAGCGGTAGTTTCAACTCATTGTCATAATGATCTTGGTCTTGCTGTTGCAAACTCATTAGCAGGAGTTAAAGCAGGCGCTAGACAAATTGAATGTACAATTAATGGAATTGGTGAGAGAGCTGGTAATGCCGCATTAGAAGAAATTGTAATGGCAATGAAAACAAGAAATGATCTTATGCCATTTAAGACGGGCATAAATACAAAAAAATTAAGCAGCTGTTCTAAATTAGTTTCAAATGTTACAGGGTTTCCTGTGCAATTTAATAAAGCAATAGTTGGAAAAAATGCATTTGCTCATGAGTCGGGAATTCATCAAGATGGAATGTTAAAAAATAAAAAAACTTATGAAATTATGACCCCAGAAAGCGTTGGAGTTATAAAATCTTCTTTAGTAATGGGAAAACATTCTGGTCGAAATGCATTTAAAGATAAAGCAACTGAGCTTGGATATTCTAATTTAGATGAAAAATTTATTAATAAAGCTTTTTTAAAATTTAAAGATTTAGCAGATAAAAAAAAACATGTTTATGATGAAGATATAATTGCACTTATTGATGATGATTTTGTAAAACATAATAATGCTATCAGTTTAGTTTCATTACAAGTATTCGCTGGAACAAAAGGCCCACAAAAAGCAATTATTGAATTAATGGTTTATGATAAAGTAAAAAAAATTGAAAGCGCAGGCGATGGTCCAGTTGATGCAATTTTTAAAGGAATAGGCAAAATTTATCCTCTTAAATGTAATCTTCAACTTTATCAGGTGCAGGCTGTGACCCAAGGAACAGATGCCCAAGCTACTGTAAGTGTTAGAATTGAAGAAAAAGGTAAGATTTCCGTTGGTCAGGCAGCGGATACAGATACACTTGTTGCCTCTGCAAAAGCGTATATAAACGCATTAAATAAATTAATTATTAAGAGAACCAGAACAGCACCAAGCCCTGATCTGAGTGTTTCTGCTTAGTTAAAAAAAAATTTATGTTTGACAAATTATTTGGAGCATTTTCAACAGATATGGCAATTGATCTTGGAACTGCAAACACGCTTGTATACGTCAAAGGAAAAGGAATAGTTTTAAACGAACCATCAGTTGTTGCGGTTATTTCCAGAAATGGACGAAATGAAGTATTGGCTGTAGGAGAAGAGGCTAAACAAATGCTAGGTCGAACACCCGGAAATATTACGGCAATTAGACCAATGAAAGACGGAGTTATTGCTGATTTTATAGTTACGGAAGAAATGATTAAACATTTCATTAGAAAGATTCATAAAAGAAATGCTTTTGCAAATCCTAGAATTATCATTTGTGTGCCAACGGGATCTACTCCAGTTGAAAGAAGAGCAATTCAAGAAGCAGCATATGCAGCAGGGGCTAGAAAAGTTCAGCTTATAGAAGAGCCAGTCGCTGCCGCGATAGGAGCTGGACTTCCAATATCAGAGCCACAAGCTTCAATGATAGTTGATATAGGAGGAGGAACAACCGAGATCGCGGTAATGTCATTAGGTGGAATTGTATATTCTCATTCTTTAAGAATTGCAGGAGATGCTATGGACCAGGCAATTATTAATTATATGAAAAAGAAATTTAATTTATTAATAGGAGAATCAACAGCAGAAAAAATTAAAAAAGAAATTGGATCAGCTCAGCCAACAGGATCAGAAAAAACTTTTTTAATGAAAGGTAGAGACGTGAGAACTGGTACACCAAAAGAAGTAATTTTAACTGAAAAGGATACGGCTGAAGCTTTAGAGCCAGTAGTTAATCAAATAATAAACGCAGTAAAACATGCATTAGAAAATACTCCTCCAGAATTATCCTCAGACTTAGTTGATACAGGATTCGTGTTAGCTGGTGGCGGAGCTTATTTAAAAAATTTAGATAAAGTTTTAAAAAGAGAAACTGGTTTACCCGTGACTATTGCGGAAGACGCTTTATCTTGCGTAGCTATAGGCACAGGAAAAGCACTAGAACAAGAAGGGATATTCTCTTCTATGCTGACTTCTTATTAAAAAAAGCTATATTACCAAGAAATGAATGATAATAGGCTTTCAAGAAGCTCTGTTCCTGGATTTGCGACAATTCAAAGAAATATTGAGAAAAAATTTTTACTACCTACTTATTTATTAGTATCTTTTTTTTTATTAATTCTTGATAGTACTGATTTTAAGGCAATCAAAGTTGTTAAAGGACTAACAAATGACCTTGTAACTTATAGTGTTTGGATATTAAAAACACCAATCAAATACCCAATAAATGTAATAATTTCCTCAGTAAAAAATATCAATTTTAATGCAAAAACAATAGATGAGCAACTTAATGATGATATTTCCAAACTAACTTCAGAAAATAATCAGTTAATATTTTATAAGAATGAAAATGAGAATTTAAAAAGAATTTTAAATATAAGAAATAAAGAAGATTACAGCTTTGTGTATACAAAGATTATTCATGAAAACACTAATGAATTTAATAAAAATTTTACTATTAATGTTGGTTCAAATGAAGGACTTCAAATTAATCAGGCAGTAGTTAGAAACAATGTTTATCTTGGAAAGATTTCAGAATTAAATTTGTATAGTTCCAAAGTTATGGTTGTTACCGATGTTAATAGCAGAATACCAGTTACAATACCGTCACGTGGAGCAAATGCTATTTTAAAAGGAAATGGTATGGGGGGGGCTGATTTATTATTCTATCCTTTAAATATAAAATTAGAAGATGGTGATCAAATCTATACATCTGGAACAGATGGTTCAATTAAAGAAGGGTTGTATGTTGGAAAAGTTATGGGGGATAAAGATAGAAGATTTTTTAAAAATTATAAAATTCAACTTGGTTTTTCTGATCATTTATTAAATTATGTTTCTGTTTTAAAATCTAAAAGGTAACAATGTATTCAATTATTGAAAAAATTAAATATTATTTTCCTCATATAATTATTATACTTATAACATTAAACGATAGCTTATTTGTAAATAGCTGGATTGCTCCTGGGCCAATAGTTAATTTAAAATACATTATTATTTTTTATTTTTCTTTTTTTGACAAAGAAAGATTTTCAATTACATTTCTATTTATTTTAGGACTTTTATTTGACTCAATGTATGCAATGCCCTTAGGAAGCTCCTCAATTTGCTTTATTTGTCTCAACAAAATTGCAATTTTTTTACATAAAAAAAGAACAAGAATTAATTATCAAAATGAATTTACTTCCTTTATAATCTCATTATTTGTGACGCAAATTATTGCTCTATTTGTTTTGCATGAATTTGGAAAAGCTCCACTAGAATATAGTCTTTTGTTTATTAATCTTATTTTTACAACTATTTGTTATCCTTTAGCACGATATTTTTTTCAATATTTATTTAGATTAAACTAAATAGATTATGGCAATCAATCTTGAAGATAAAAAAAAAATCATAAATTATTTAAATAAAAAATATGAGGAAATTGATTTTGGTGATTTATCGGAAAATACTTATCTTAAAAAAATAAAATCTCTTTATTATTTAGATCGTAAGCAAATATTTTTAACGATTATTGAGATATATTTTGGTTTTTTAGATGTTAATTTTAAAAGTAAAATTCAAGAAAAGATAAAAAAAATAGATAAAACTACAGACAAGATAAGCTACGCTTTATCTGCAAAATTTCAAATAGATGAAAAATATAAAGAGTTATTAAAAAAAATATATATTGAGCTAATAAAATCAGGCAATTCTCATAAAATTTTAACTTATATATATAATATTGCAGATCTTATTTGGTCTCTTTCAAATGATAAATCAACAGATTTTAATTATTATACAAAAAGGTTAATTTTAAGTTTAGTTTACATAAAATTAATAATTTTATTCTTCAATAACAAACAGTTTAATTTTAAAATTTTAGAATTGGAAATTAAAAAAGCCTTACAACAAGCTAAAGCATTATCAAAATTTAAATTAAAATTAGATTTTATAAGTAATGTTAATAACTTTTTAAAATATTTTTCTAAAAAAAAAAGCAGAAGAGAATTTTAAATTAATTTTGTTAAGTGACCCATTTTTCTTTTTTCTTTAATTTCTTGTTTTCCGTAATCAAATAAGTATTCATTTTTTTTTATTATTTTTGATCTATAATATTTAATTTCTTTCCCTAGAATATTATTCATCATCATTTTATGAATTTTTTTTGGTTTAATGATTTTAATATTACAAACGGCTCTAATATGATTTTCAAATTGGCTTACATTATAAGCATTCATTGTTAAGTGGCCTGAATTATGCACTCTAGGAGCTATTTCGTTAACTAATATTTTATTTTGATTTGTTATAAAAAATTCGACACACATTGTTCCTATATAATCTAATTTTTTTACAATTTTTTCGGCAATTTTTTTTGCTTCTAGATTTATTTTTTTATTTATATTTGCATCAGAGTAGCTAAATTTTAATATTTGTTCTTTATGAATATTTTGAAATGCATCAAAGCAGTAAATTTGCTTTTTGTTTCGGGTTATAATTATTGAAATTTCTTTTTTAAAATTAACAAGTTTTTCTATTATGTAATTTTGATTTTTAAATTGATACTTTAAAAAAGTTTTTTTATTTTTAAAAAAAGTCTGACCTTTACCATCATAACCAAGCGTTCTAGTTTTTGCTATAGCTGGAAAAAAATTTTTATTTATTTTTTTTTTATTAATATTTTTTAGATTTAAGTATTTTGTAGTGTTAATTTTATTAAAATTTAGAAAATTTTTTTCTTTAAGTCGATCTTGAAGAATGCTTATTATATTTGGATTAGGATAAACTTTAATTTTTTTTGTTACATATCGCAATGTATTAAATGGTATATTTTCAAATTCAAACGTAGCAACGTCGATTTTTTTGATAAATTTATTTATAGTTTTTTTATTTGTATATTTTGCAACATAAAAATCGTCAGCATAATATATTGCAGGTGAATCGTTGCTATCTGTGTATACTATTGTTTTAATTTTTAATTTCCTTGCTGATTGGACTAGAAATTTACCAAGTTGACCACCCCCAAATATTCCTAGGGTGATATTTTTTTTACTCATTTTTGAGGTCTATGTTTAACTGCGAGAGTTTGTTTTTTTCTCCAAGCATTTAGATTTTTTGCAATTTTATTATCGTTAAGAGCTATTATTGATGCTGCATATAAAGCTGCATTTTTAGCCCCCGTTTCTCCAATAGCTACAGTCCCCACCGGTATTCCAAACGGCATTTGAACAATAGATAATAAACTATCAATTCCTTTTAAAGATTTAGTTTCCATAGGAACCCCAATTATTGGAAGATTAGTTATTGCCGCTAGCATACCCGGTAAGTGCGCTGAACCACCTGCACCTGCAATAATAACTGAAATATTATTTAATTTAGCATTTTGTGCAAACTCAACTAATCTAAGAGGTGTCCTGTGAGCTGAGATAATTTTGCTTTCAAATTTAATGTTTAGTTTTTTTAAAATCTCAGCAGTTTTTTTTAGTGTCTTCCAATCTGATTTACTGCCCATTACTATTGAAACAATAAATTTATTTTTACGAATATTTTTTTTAAAAGTCATAAAATAAATCTTAAGTAATTTAATTACTTGTTTGCTTCTTGTTTTAATTTAGCTTTTTTCTCTCGTTCAACTCTTCTATTTGCTTTTTCCACTGCTTTTTGTAAATCTAATTGCGTGCAAAGATTTAAAGCTACAGGATCTTTAGGACTAATATTAGAAGTGTTCCAATGTTTTCTAGTACGAACTGATTCTACAGTATTTTTAGTTGTTCCTACTAATTTTGAAATTTGTCCATCAGTTAACTGAGGATAATTTTTTACCAACCAAGCTATTGCATCTGGTCTGTCTTGTCTTTTAGATAATGGTGTATACTTTGGTCCAGTGACAGTTTTGATTTCGTAATCTAAAATTTTTTTATTTAAATTTAATGGCTTGTTTGGATCCTTACTGCATTCTTCAATTTCTTCTCTCGTCAACTGGTTTGCCAAAATAGGATTATAAGCTTTAATACCAACGGCAACATCACCGTCTGCAATTCCTTTAACTTCAAGTTCATGTAGTTGGCAAAAGTCAGCTATTTGCTTAAAAGTTAAGCTAGTATTTTCAAGTAGCCACACCGCCGTAGCTTTCGGCATTAAGGGTTTATCTAGCATATAATTTATTTTTTTGTTATTTTTGTAAGATTCTCAAATTTTTTATTAAATTTACTAACTCTACCTTTATCAATAATTTTTTGTGATCCACCAGTCCAAGCCGGATGTGAAATTGGATCTATATCTAACTTCATCACATCATTTTCTTTTCCCCAGGTAGATAGAGTTTCAAATTGACTTCCATCAGTCATAACTACTTTGATTTTATGAGTTTTAGGGTGGATTTTTTCTTTCATAAATTTAAGACAGCCTTTCTAACATATAATTAAATAAATAGACAACAGTTGTCTTATTTTTAGTATTTATTTGTTAATCTTTCTTATTAAAAATAAATAACAAAATATCGTAAAAAGGAGAATTGCTGAATTAAAGTAGAAAGGCATATCTTTGGTAAAATATAAGAATAAAACTCCAGCTGTTGGTTGTCCTGTAAATCTAGCGATAGATTGAGCCGAGTATGCAGCCCCTAAAGCTAAACCTTTATCTTTAGGTGAACACTTTTTTGAAATTAAACTATTTAAACATGGACTAGA
>TBL_comb48_EPIDRAFT_1002858_pt1 | contig 11783 bp, 10 predicted proteins | sample TroBogEpilimnion_37_FD_10681 | JGI IMG/M metagenome (IMG submission 10681)
AGGATAGACCCACGGTCGTGGACTCGAGTGTTCCAGGTGGTTTTTGTGACGCTTACTCATCATTTTCACACTGCCCAATTTTTTATTGATTTATGACCAAAAAAAAAACAGATCAACGGTGAACAACTGTCAAAATGCACTTAAGTACTGGCGGGGGCGTCAATGGTGCATCGGAGCATAACCCGAGGAGGTCCTCCTTCGCCTTCGTTCGACGACAGCTTCCTCTCCACGATGGATAGATGGCAGTCGGCCTCGTAGAGGTCGCGGGACCGATAAACGAACGCCCCGGAGCTGAGGAGCATCGTCATAAAGCTGTTCATCATCGTCCCGCGGAGCGTCACAAAGAGGAGGTCAAAGGTCTCCATATCCGACACCGCCCACGCGAGAAACGGCATGCGGCGCACGATGATGGAGCGGTACATGGGCAGAAGCACCTTGAGCTTAAAGTAGCAATTCATCCACGGGTCGTCCCTGGTCGTAGACTGCAGGATTCGCAGGTGAAACTCGCGGAGATTGCAGACGCACTTGTCCTGCACCATCTGCAATGATAATTTCAACGCACCGCCGTCCTCATCCTCGTTGTTGTTGTGCACAAAACAGCCCTCTCTCTCCTCTCCTCCTGGCTGTGGATTATAGACCAGGCGGCTGCAGGGCACAAACAGCTCCAGCCGAATTATGTGGACAAAGGGCAGCAGCCCGAGGGGCTCCATGGCCTCCAAGCACTGGCGGAGGACCCAGAGCTGCCCCATATTCTCAATGTGGATCTGGGAGTCGATGACGCGCTCGTTGCTCAAGCGAAGGTGCTCAGGCCTTGGCAGTTCGCAAAGGGGCGTGAGGCAGAGCGATTTTTGTGGGGGGAGGCGTGCAGCGTCGATGCCATGCTCGGCAAAGAATGCACTCCACTCCTTCTTCTCGGCGGAGAAATCCAGCGGCACGCAAAACAGCAGCTGCTTTCCGTTGAGATGATGATGGTGGAGCTCCCAAAACTCGCTGCAAACGAGCGGCCATATCGTCGGTGGAAAGGCCCTGGTGCGCTTTGTGTACTGCTCTTCTGATTGTCGCAGCATCTTAAGGTAAAACGACAGGATGAGCTCCTTTGTGTTGCTTGGTAGGAAACATATGCTGCTCATGTTTTGTGGCTTCTTTGCTCTCTTGTTTATATGACTCGTTTCAAAACTGTTGTCCTGATTATATCAACTCTGGCAACAGTTTAAAAATGTTTTTTTATATATGTGGTCAATTGTTCCTTTCTTTTTTCTAAAAGCACTCTTCATTGATTTCAGATGTTTTTTGAAGATCACAGCACCTACGAGATTGCTAGTTAGTTCTGCTGTGTACTTCTTCAACAGGTACTACTTCAACATAAAGAAGGGCTTCTCTGGTATGACCATATGCTTCCAGACAACCTTTAGCATCAGGTGATTTTAGCGTTGGTTCACAATATAAAAATGACTTCGTTTTTAATCTTGATTAGTTATCCATTCAAAGCGCACAAAAATGAGCGCAGGGCAACGACGGCATAGAGAGCCTTCCTCTGGGTATGAAGAGCTTGATAGTGATCCCATCAGATGGCTTCCAAGAGCTGTAGTTGTTGAAAATTCAATACCTCGAGGTGTGCCAGTAGGACCAATTTATCACGAAAGGGGCCAAATGTCAGGGGCTTATATGCCATCTGGAAATGCAACAGCACCAGATTTTTTTCAAATCCCTACTGTTCCTACTCAAATAAACCCATATCCACGGGCGGTACCTTTTCGCGAAATCTCTTATAGACCTCGAATATCAATCCCACAAAGAGTATACATGCGCGGTGCACAGTTAGCAAGAAGCATTGCACCAAGGATGGGGGGGGTCAAAAGACCTGGACACGTTGAATATGTCGAGGAGAATGATGATGAATTACTTCATGAGTTTAATGATATGAATATAGAAGAAAACGAAAGAAGAGTTCGAAGCAGACAAACTGAACGTAATGCTCAAGGACGAGAACGGAGTGCCTCTGCACAAGGGCGTGGGGAAGGAGGAGGATGGTAGGCGAGGCAAATGCACATAACGTAGATCGCAGAAAACTTCATTCCGCCGCAGCGACGGCGGCAGAGTGCCACGCGAGCCTTATTTTCGGCCCGTCATCGTCGGCACTCGCGCCAAACAGAATCGAAAAGGAGCAGTCGGCCGCGTCCTCCTCCTTGGCGGGAGTCGCGCCAATGTAGGTCACGGATGCGAGCCTCGCAAGGAAGCGCCCAACCACAGTGCACCTGAGAAACGGCTGCAGCCTGCTCTCGTCAAAGTGCACGAGCTCCGTGTCTTTGCCCAACAAAGGGTCATGTTCAAAAAAGAGCCTCCTCGTGAGGCGCTTGGCGGGCTCCGCGAGCAGCTTCGAGTTCCTGAAGCACATATAGAGGGGCTTGAGCACACTCTCCAGGTAGTGATATTGCATATCCTCATCGACGCCGGGCGATTCCACGACACGCATGTGGAACTGCTTCAGGGCGCCGAGGCCGGCAAAGCCCTCGACGAGCCACTCCTTGGACTTGTCAGAGAAAAACGGGCTGAAGCCGTCATTGTACTCGAGGCGCGCATCCTCCGGGATCACCTGCTTAGTCGACGGGACAAACAGCTGCAGCTCGATCCGCTCCACGAAGCGTGCAATGTCGAGCTCCTTCATGACAAACAGACACTTGCTGAGCGCCCAGAGGCTGCCCGCATTCTTTGTGTGCACATGTCCGCTGCCGTGGTCGAGCTGCAGCGTGTTCATGGCAGCATCCACTGGTGTGGAGACAAGGCAGATGGCGCCCTTGGCAAGGCTGCAGCGTCGTGCATCGATGCCGTGCCCCTTGAAGTACTCGAGCCACTGCGCATTGTTGACGCGCGCCTGGAAATTGAGCTCGGCGCAGAAAAAAAGCCTGCTGGCCTTGGCGTGGTGCAAGGCGTGAAACTCGCGGCAGACGAGCGGCCACGCGGTCGACGGTAGGATCTTCGTCGACCCGCTCCAATGCTTCTTCGCCTCATTTGCGGCCTCTTCTTTGATCAGGGCGAGAAAAAAGGAGTGGATTATCTCCTTCTCGTTGGTCTGCAGGGAGGTAAGAAGAAGCATCTTGTTTTGCGTGCCCAAGGCGCATTCCTTAAATACTATTACTACTACAGCCGTTTTAATTTTAAAATGATGAAGAGTTTTTTATTTTTATTTTTTTTAGAATAATTCAAAACTCTTCGAATTTTTTGACCAGTTTTTGTGTATTTAGATCCGCAATAACGAGTCAGAGAAACATATGACAATGATGATGATCGCGTCAAAGAAGGGCACTGCTCCTCCTTCTCAGCACTGCTTTTTTCACAGCCTCGAGCTTCCGCTTCGCGAGACGGAAAAAGTGACCCTCCTCTTCCACTCGAATGTGGACTACAGCACTCGCCAGCACTTGGGCGGATGCCTTCTAGCAAAGTACAAGGATCAGACGTGGGTGGCCATCTCGGAGCGCACGTCTGTGCATCATTGCAACGAGTTTGCGCTCGAAGACGTGCTACGGGCGGAGGAAATTCCCATTGCGCGCTCCATTTTCTTTGCGCTCTCGAAAGGCAATTTCGAGGTCCCCTTGGTGGTCGTGGATGCGGACGACGACGGCACCACGATGCATATGGACCTGCTCTACCATTATTGGCGCGATGACGCTGCTTCAAGTTGCGCAAAAAAATATTCCAGCACAAGGCTGGAGTTTGTTTGGGCGTTCTGACGAGAATAAACGAGTTGATATGACCACACATCATCTCATTGTTGTGTCACACAAAATGTGATCATATAAAATAATAGCTTTTTTAATGAATCATATCATCAAAGGCAGGTAACCTGATCACTATATAAAATGTACCGCGCAAACACACATACATGAAAAAAACGCAAAAAAAGTTCGGGATGTTGGCAGTTGTCGTCATTGCCTCAGGTGCAGCATTCTTTTTCGCTGTCGAATGGCTGCCAAAGTACTACTACTATTACTATGATGCAGACAGCAATAAGAAGGGGCCCCCGTTCCTCTTAATTGTGGATCTGTGCACCACCGTCTGCGGTCTTGGCAATCAGATGTTTCGGTATGCTGCAGGATTGGGCCTTGCGCTGCAGAACCCAAACTATACCGCCTGCGTGTTTGGTCTTGAGGAGGTGGGGCATTTGGCGCACAGGCACAGCGCCTTTGTGCTGGATGTGTTTCCGTCCTGGCGGCGGCTTGAACCGTGCCCCCTTTCCATTTCGAGCCCGAGGCTTCCCTTTTTGAATAGGGCGGTGGACTTTTGGCCTGATAGGATGGATCAGTTCGAACCGCCGCATTCCACATTCAGGGAGTTTCGCTTTGATGGCAAGCGGCCCGTCCTGGTCAACGGATGCATGCAGTCCTTCAAGTACTTTCAGAATCTGCAGCATCCCTTTTTCAGGCTGAAACAGCAGCATGCTGCCAGAGCGTGGCTGGCCGATCGCGGCATCACCTCCGTGGTTCATGTCCGGAGAGGCGATAAGCTCTATGATGGCTCGCCCCCCGTGCCGTTGGCCTATTATGAGAAGGCCATGCTAGGGATCACATCACGCGTCGCTGTGTGCACGGATGACCCGTCTTGGGTCCAGCGTCAGGCGCTGTTCCGCAATGCGGAGATTTCGATGCATGAAGACCCCGGATTCGACATGGCGTTGCTCGCGGCAGCGACGGAGGCGGTGATTATCGGCATAGGGACCTTTGGATGGTGGGGCGCCTACCTCTCGAAAGCGAAGCGCAAGTATTTCTACCCGACAATGTACATCGGCAAGCTGGCGGCGGGATACAACGAGAGCGATTATATTCCGTTTGGTGTGCCGGGTCAGGGCGAATGGATTCCGGTTTACCCGTGATGCCATGCATCGGTTTCAGTCGTTTATGGGCTCACCATGCAGCGCGGCGACACGGCGCTCGTACTCCAGCCGTTCATTCACTCTGGCAAAATGTGCTCTGTCCTCCTCTGCATAAAGCTTGTCGAATTTTGCAATCTCGTGCGCAATTTTATTATCGAGAAACAATGCAGAATCACGCCCATACGCTGGATTACATCTGGGATCTGATGGGTGAATTGCAGGAGGAGGGGGGGATGCTGTGTATGGTGCTCGTTGTACCTCCATGGAAAGAATTAGCATCTTCTGTTTATAGAAACGTTTAGTTACTGGATTTTGAGTAAACCTAAATTGTGTGGTATACACGGGTTTAGGAGGACCATTTCGAAAAAGGTCAGGATTTGCTTCAGCAATCCTATGGTATTCCGCAGAGTTCTTTTCTGAAAGCACAACGTGCAGCACCTCCCAACTTGGCGCAAGCCAGATGCCAGGCTTACCTCGCACTGGGGCAAAGTGCAGGCTTGAAGAATGAGGAGCTTCTCTGCGGAATGTTTGACGAGAGCTCATAAATGTACTTTCTTTGGTTGGGCTTTAATAAATATATACAGGCTCCCCAACGGACNTTTGAGTTTTAAAAGCAGGTAAATGCATTTTTAACTGTGAACGGTATCATGCAACGAGGCGACGAGGAGCTCGTATTCCAGCCTTTCATTCTCAATGGCTACGTGCATACGGCGCTGCTTTTCATAATACTTGTCAAAACGCTGAAAAAAACTGCCCTTTCTCAGTCGAGCCGCCTCGCGAGCCGCGCCCAGCCCTGGTGCTCCACAAAAATGTAGTCGAAGAACTCCATCTCCTCGCGCTCGACGTACAGGGCGGCATAAAACGCCAGGAGCTTCTGCTCGTCCCACCGGTACCTCATGAAGCCGCCCGCCGCATCAAAGTGCGCGAACAGCTCCGCGTACTCCTTGGACCGAAACTCGGCGGTCCGGCCGCCCACGAAGCACCCGTACAGGTTGGTGTTGAGGTACTTACGGCCCGGGCCGAGGAGCAGCTGCGGCTGCTTCAGCGGCGGATTGCCGTGCTTCTGCATAAAATCGGCAAACGTGTCCCAGAGCTTTTCCGTGACGTCGTCCATGTCGCTGTAGCTGATCCAGAAGCCGATCCTGGCCCCGCGCCTGTGCATCCGCATGAAGGGGTCGTCGGCCCATGCGGAGTAGGCGTGCGTGTCGGGGTCGAGCTTGATCACGTAGTCGAAGCGCTTGAGCGCAGGGTGCCCGAGGAGGAACCCCGCCGAGTACCGCGACATGCGGCGGTACTGCCTCGAGAAGCCCTGGTGCTGCGGCGCGGTCTTGGTGAGGTAAAACGTCTCCGGTCCTCCTTCCTTCTCCATCGCTGCCGGGGCCCACTGCTGCGGATCCACCTCCACCACGTAGAGCCTCACCGACACGACGAACTGCAGGTACCGCCACCGCTCGGCGGGCCCGTCCACAAAGAGCACGATCGGGTAGTGGTGCCGGTGGTTGAAGTGCGCGTGCAGCTCGACGATGGAGCGCTGAAGCTCCGCGACGGAGCTGTCCGTGGGTTCGACCATCAGGTACACAAACGCGCACTTGGGTCTCCTCAGCATGTCCTCATTTTCCAGCTGCAGCACGGTGGTGATCTGTCGGTCCTGGCCGTCGAGCACGCCCGCCTCGATCGGGTCCACGTACTGCTTCTTCGAGCACGTGCCGTTGGGCCTTACCAAGTATGCGTCTGCGATTTGCCAGAGCCCCGCGATGCACGCGCCAAACGTCGATGTGTGCGTCAGAACCGCGTGCTTGCACCCGGAGAGCGAGTACACGCTCTCGATCGTCGCCCGGTCGCATTGCGCGCCCTCCCTGCATCCCACGGGCTCAAACTCGATGTTCTTCTTGGCCGCAATGGGGCCGGAGGGAATCATATCGGACACCATCACAACTACTTCTTTTTCTTCTTGTGCCCCTGTGGTGCACTGAAGGAAGGCCTCCACGGGCGCCGTCTGCCGCTCCCACACGCCGCGCCGCTGCAGCAGCCAGTCGCACGCTCTGCCGTTTCCGGGATTTGAAGGTGGCGAGAACAGGAACCTGAAGAGGGTGGAGAAGACCTCGGCGCTCGAGCGGTTGAGGAACACCGACTCGGAGTAGAACGGGTTGTGCGTGATCATTGGCGGCGCCCACCAATCGAAACGCTCAATCACAAGCACGGAATCGGGATACTCCGCATCGAGATCCGCGAAGCGCAGGGCGCGCAGAAATGCGGTGTCGTCGTGCACGATGCGCCTGCGGGGGATCTGCGCCATCTCTCGAAAGTTCTCGAGGGCGCGCCTTAAACTGTAGGCGAAGGGCGGCGGATTGCGGAATACGTCCTCCATGCGTCCGTGGCCCATGATCTCGATGCCGTTCTCGTGCATTTGCGGCAGGATCTCGTCCCAGTCGAAGAGGAGCACCCGTCCGGTGGCCATCGCAAAGGCCAGCGTGGACAGGACGTGCATGATGCGGTTGCACATCCCCGCGTGCGGGTGGACCGCCGCAATCACCCATCTCGGCCTATGCAGCGCCAGCGGCGACAGGCCGACGTCGTGCACCTGCGTCACGTATTCGTGGAGATGCTTCCTCCAGGCGGCATCCGTGATCCATGGTGATACCCCCCTTACCTCCACAGAAGCGCTCCACGCCTGGCTGCGGTGATGGTAACTCTGCTTTGTGGTCCCCCACTTTTGGTCCATCACCGCGCCCTTGTCAAAGAGCGCGATCGACAGCTGGTCCCCAATCCTTTGGTCGCTGTGATGGTATGGGTAGACGTGGCGCGACGGGAGGATCTGCACATCCAGCGTCGGCGGCAGCCGCCTGTCCCCGATGCTGCGCTTGAACTGCTGGATGATCTGGGTATAATACATGGGCCCCGCCGAAATCCACGGCGGTTTGCCCCAGTCCGTGTGCTGCAGCTCGGAGACCAGGGCCACGGAGAGCGGCGTGTACGCGTGCAGGGCGCAGATGACGCCGGACGCGGCCAGGCCGTTCAAATACGCCTCGTCCTTTTCCAGGAAGCCGATGGCCTGCGATTTGGCGCCGTGCTCCTTGATGAGGAAGTCCATGGACCTGAAGCACTCGGAATCTGCGTCCACGTACACCCCGCCAAACAGCATGAGGACCTCGTACCGCAGGATATCCGACAGCAGATTGAGCTCAGCCCCCCTGCGGTCGAAGAAGTCTTGGTTCACGAGCCTGCCGTGCGCGCCATCGTAGCCCAGCATGCCGGCCGCGTTCTCGGTGGAGGGGAACCGTTCCTGTATGAGGCGCCTGTTCCAGACCATGTGCTCCCAGCCCGTATGCGCGTGCCTGCACTTTTGCATGTAGATCTTGGGGGCCGCCTCGATGTCTCCCTCCCAAAACTGGTGCAGGATCCTTGGGATGCGCGCTTTCGTCGTCGTAGCGGGCGAGCCGTAGGTGTATGCGGGGTCGTGCATGGCGCGCATGTCGGCCGGAGGGACATAGTGGTACGTCAGCGGATTCATGAAGCCTTCGATGGGCTCCTTCGGCCTCACACGGTCGGGCGGGGCGCCCGCCTTGTTCCACAGCAGCATCTGGAAGGGATGGTGCGGGTGCAGCCCCACGAGGTCCGTCAGCGCGATGCCGGCCTGCCTCATGCACCAGCCCACCGCCAGGTCCTCGTACCGCGTGTCCGGCGGCTGCGGGCATTCATAGACCCGTTCCGCCGCCCTTCGCGAGAGGACGTAGCCGGCGCCCCCGCTGGCGTACACAAACTCGCCGCTGCCCTTCATCGGGTAGCCCCAATATCCTCCCGCCGCCGAGCTCTGCTGCTGCCGAATCTGCCGGATGAGCTCCAGCGAGTAGACGTACGTGTCGTCGTCGAACTTGGCCAGAAAGTCGGCAAACGGGTACGTCCGCAGGCCCATGCCCACGGCGCGGCGGGTGAGAGCAAAGGCATTGTCATCATTATCTCCCTTCTCCACATACATGGTCATGGCATCGCGCTGAAGAAGGGGGTGGTGGTCTTGCCCAAAGAAGACGATGGCGAGATCGCCGGCCGCTTGGGCCCACGTGGCCCGGATCGCCTCATACCGCGCGCTGTCACGCGAGAGATGCACAAGGAAGACCCACCTGGCCTCCCAGGTCCCGCTGGAGATTCTTGCCTGTGGTGGGGCAGGAGGAGCTGCAGCCGGCAAAGAGGACGAGGAGCTGTTCAGCAGCAAGAAGAGCTGCTGCTGATGCCTCTGGGCGAGGGGCGTTTTGGGGTTATGTTGGACATAGAGCCCCCGCTCGTTGTTCACTGCCTTTTTCAAGTGATACATGGTGGACAAGAAGGCGATACACGTCCACAAAATCATCAGGAGATACTTCTTTTCCATCATATCGGGCAGACTACTCAAGGTTTGTCAGGCCCTACTTAAACGCACGCATTCTTTTTTTCCTCTGGGTTATCAAGCTCGACAATATGATGATGCCCCTTGAGTACACATCTTGCCTTTTTGCTACAGTCGTCATTGCTGCCTACCACCATCCCAATTCGGGATCGTTCCGTGTGACCTGCTATCACCACCTCTTTCTATTGGTCACAGTGCTTAGCATTCTTTTTCATTGCACCCACAGGGCGCGTATAGGCACGGCCGACAAAATCTGCGCGCATGCAGCATTTGTGTTTGTGGTCGTGTATGATTTGAGGCAGGCCATCGAAGGTGGAGCATGGTGGCTGCTGCTTTTTCCTTTGGCTGTGGCGTTACTTTGGATTGGCGAAATGCGTTGGCCAGCAAGGGCAAATCTCCTTCACGCGTGTCTGCATGCCGTGAGTGTTGTTGGGGTCAACTGCTACTTGATACGTTTGCAGTAGTCCTATTCAGCCGGATGATGGTATAGCCGCCACCTTCGCAGCAGCGCGTCCCGTCTAACGATTCGAGAATCCGGCATCTCCTCTGAGTCTGAACGGAGGCTTTCTGGGATTTCTGGAAGTGATCCATCCTCCTCATCCTCATATTTTGACCTAAGGGTATCTAAGGACTGTTCTGTGCTTAAGATACGACGAGCTCCTTCTTGTCTACCCAACTCTAAATAGTATAAATTCCGAAGATTGAGCAAGAAGGAGAGCATTACTGACGCCCTAACGGGCGGATTGCAAGGAACTCGGGTCCATGTCTCAAGAGCTCTCGAGGCGTGTAGACCATAATATGCACTATTTGTTGTACTCGGATCTACTCGCTGCAGGCTTAAAAGGATATCATGAGGGTTGGTTGTGATCCACAGTGTTCCTTTTTTCGTGCCCTCCGTCAATCCTTTCAGTTGAAGTGTGTCAAGGTAAGTTTTCATAACCCCATCTGTTTTGTTATTGAACAGGCTTAGTTCCGGGTTAGAGAGTGTGCGAATCAAAGCCTTAGGATTGCTGGAGGCTAGGGCCAGCAGAGTTTGTTCTAATGGAAGCCTGCTGTACAAATTTAGCGACATCCTCTGCAGGCCAATTTTCATGGCTCGTTTTGCCAATTCATCATAGCCCTCATCATCCCTTATGCCAATGATATTGAGGATCTTCGACGATAATATGTCATACTGTTCTATCTCATCATTGAATCCATCCCATCCGCCTTCCTGTTTCTCCTTGAGGAAAATCAGCATGGATGTTACGGTTCTGTGCAGTTGGCCCTCCCAGTGCCCATATTTTATGAGTTTTTTCAGGTTTTTGAGCATGTGCTCGCCGCTAAATTTGCTTAAGCCCACTGTCAGCTTAAGAATGACGTTTGTGACAACGTGAGGAAGGATGGGCATTTCTTGTCCGATTTCCACCCTATTGATTGCATCTCTTTCAGGGCCGTCTAAAACAGCTGTTCGCTTTTTTGACTTGCGGAGGAAATCTTTCACCATTTCCTCACAATTACCAGACCTAACAAAATATCCTATATGAGACATGTATGTTTCTTGGTCGTCGCCAGCCCTGGCAGCCCTTTTGGCGTCCGATGCAGAGTCTTCTTCATCGCTTCCTGGCTCCAAAGTGGCCTGTCGTTTTTTTGATGATGATGATGAAGATGAAAGTCTCATATTGCTAGTAAGGCATCACCAAACTTAGAATAGCTTAAATACTTGCGTTCAGCACTAAAACTGATCCATAATTTTTTTTTAGAAAGGACTGCATATATATTTCATTTGCGATCTGCTCGCCTTTTGAGTAGCGGAATTGTGTGGATTATTCTTGACTGTTATGTCTGATTCTCCACAAGACCAAAGATTCACCTAAAAAATGTTCTTCATTCAAAAATGCAGTCTTTTCATATCGGAGAGGCACTGCGTATTCAGTTGTTTTTGTGTTGAGAGGATTGGAATATAACTTTTTCCCAGTTATCACGCGCAAAAAGCGAGGGTGGTTTTCGACTATGATGAATCGTTTGCATTTTTGCCTAGATTCTTTATCTATTTGTTTGTTTAAATCCAAGCGGATCGTACCTTTTGATTTATCTTGCATGTTATATTCAGGGATATTTCTACTACATCGTGAAATGTCTATTGCTTGTATCTCAAAAATGTAGTCTGATGGTGGATGTGTGTTTGAATCCAGGTTTGAAACAACATGATAATCGCGTTTGGTGTGTATGATACGTGGTATAATAGAAACTGACATATGATATTCTCTTCAATATACGCCTTGCAACTTATATATTCAAGGCTATACTTGTGCAAGAGCGTTGGAGTCTTCATTCAACGCCAAACAGCGATCGCCCCAATGCAGTGAGCTTCGGCGCCACCGCGACAGGCCGCGAGCGGCGCTTGAGCTCGTCGTCTTTGGCGCAGCGGACGCGTGCATACTTGGTGAAGAGCTGCACGCCTGCAGCGGCATTGTGCGACGTCGAGCGCAGCTGCTTGAAGGCGCGCTTCTTGAGCTCAACATCCTTTTTGCTCGCAAAGCGCTTCGGCTGCAT
>TBL_comb48_EPIDRAFT_1002870_pt1 | contig 11746 bp, 27 predicted proteins | sample TroBogEpilimnion_37_FD_10681 | JGI IMG/M metagenome (IMG submission 10681)
AGGGTGGTGCGGCTACAGGTGTGTTCCCGCAAATGACAGGTAAAAGAGCTTTGCAGGACAAAGAGAGATCTGCCAATATGCCTGCGGCTATCGGTGAGTCTGCCTTGGCTGGAGCGATGTCCATCCCTGCGGCTTTGGCTGAATATGCTGGTTTTAGAAAGCCCGCACAGATGGTCCAAGAGGTAAAACAACACGCCGCAGATATCTCTTATCCTGCGGTATCTTCATTGGGTTCTACACTTGGAGAAGGCTTGACCGTTGGCCCAGTGGCTGGGAAGGCATTCCAATTGGCTGGTAAAGTTCCAGCATTAGGTGGCTCCACACTGTTTAAATCAGGCGTAGGAGGCTTGACTGCTGGTGCATTGACGCCAACAGAGGGGACAGGTGATTTTGCCCCTGAGAAGGGTATGCAAGTTCTTGGGTCTACTGCTGTTGGCGGTTTGACTGGCAAGCTTGGCCAAATGATGACCAACCCAACGGTTTCTGATGACATCAAGAAATTGATTGATATGGGAATGACCAAGTTCACTCCAGCTCAACTCATGAGCCAGATTCCAGTGATTGGACCTGCACTGAGAGAAGCCGAGAAAAAGGCCACTAGCGTGCCTTTGCTGGGTGACATCGTTGCAGGCGGTATCAAGACATCTTTTGGTGACTTCAACAAAGCGATTGCCAACAAAGCTCTTGAGCCTTTGGGTATCAAAGTGCCATCTAACGTAAAAGCTGGCGCTGAAACCAATCAATTCATCAATCAAGAGATCCAAAATGCTTACAACACCGTAAGAGATAACACCGTTTTCAATACGAAAAAGTACGATTCTTTTGGCCGAGATGTGGCCCAAAGGATGGAAGACGCGATGAAGTTTCACAGCCCATTGCTGGAGAGTGACGCCAAAGAGTTCAAAAAGAACATCAACGGCGACATTATCAAGACAATGAGAGACGCCAAAATGCTGGGTGGTGATGCATTCAGAGAGATGGAAGAGAAGCTTGGCCAATTGACAACAGAGGGATACCAAAAGAACCCAACCCTTGGTAAAGCTTATGAGAATATGCTTCTTGCCCTTCGCAATGAGCTTGGATACCAAAGTCCAGCCATGCGTGACTATTTAACCAAAACGCACGAAGTCTTCAAGAACATGAAGGTCCTTGAGGATGCTTCAGCCAGAAGAGGCAATGTGGATGCTATATACAGCCCGCAACAGTTCGGAAGTGCTGTACAAGCCAAAGCGGGCAAAGCTCAGACTGCTCAAGGTATGGGTAGATTTGTTGATGAAGCCAACGCAGGAAGCAATGTATTGGGCAATACGGTGCCTGATAGCGGTACTGCTGGTCGCTCAATGATTGGCCAAGCCATCTTGGGAGCTGGAAGTATGACTCCTGTGCTTGGACCACTTGCATTGAAAGCACTCGTGGGTTCAGCCGCTTATTCGCCAGCAGGCATGAAAGTATTGACAAATTTGGCCACAAAACGTCCAGAAGTATTTAAACAAGCGGCGCCTTATGTAACTGGTGGTTTATCTGCATTGGGTGGTATGAATGCCGCCAGTCCAGACTTGCAACCAGAACAACCTTAATCTTTAGCAGTTGCCTTGCAAAGAAGTTCGGGGGGATTTCGGTCCCCCCTTTTTTTATGCGTTACCCATGGTGTGAGTCATGAGGTAACCCATTTGCAGTCCCTGCTTTTCGATATCATCCATGGCACAGTTGTAGCCCATTTCAAATATCAAACCGCATATCTTTGCTTTGTATGACTCTTCTGATCGACAACCACGGTCGTAGGCATCCGAGAGAGATTTGATTTCCTCCCAGTTGGCCTCCAATTTACCGTCAGTTATTTTCATCAAAATCATGGCGTTTTTCGTCCAACATTCTGTCGAACTCTTTCATTTGTAATCTATCCCTTGGATTATTATTGAAAGTTAACGTCTTGGCAAAGTCTCGAACGAAGTGGTACCTGTGTGCATCGATGAATGCTGACCGCATGGTGTCCAAGAAGTAGGGCAGGATTTCAGGGTCCCACCCTTCTCCGAGTATCCCTGTGATCACGTCATCAGACGTCACAGATTACCTCTTTTCTCTCTGAGAGCCTTGGCAACCTCGCTGTTGAGGGATTCAACAAACTCGATGCACAACTCACGCTCAGTACGGGCAATATTGAACGATGCTGTCAAAATCACTTTGTCGGCAAAATCCAACAGTTCATCAAGATCGTACCCATTGGGGTCGTCCATTTTTGTTTGAAAAAAGACTTGTTTGACGTCGTCTTCAGATAGATATTTATTTTGCATTGCGTGTTCTCCTTACAGTTTTACGGGGTCTACCAAGTTTTTTAAAGGTAGGGTTGTCAATCATTTCTCTTAATGCATTATTAAAGCCATTGATTTCAACATCTTTAATTTCACATTCTGCTTTGCATCGATCAAGATAATCGATCAAAGCTTTGGCTTTATAAGCAATTGCCTCTTTTACAAATTCAAATTCATCGTCTGCAATATCAATTTTTATTCTAGACATTATTGTTCCTAGTTAAACCAAAGATAAAACCCATGTAGGATTCCAATGGGAAAGAAGATGGCTCCTGCAAGAAGAAAGCCCCATGCGGCATGGCCAAAGCAATAAATGATGTGCGTCAGCCATGAGCAAACACATAAAAAAACGGCAAAATCTCCCATGTTTCACCTGTGATCGTTTTTAACTTGCCAATATGTGAGGAGTGCTTGAAACATCTCCCACGCACGAGTCATCTTGTCTTCTGACCATTCGACAACCTTGACGAGGCCAGGTTCTGTTACCGAGATAAACACATTCGCACATCTGGCATTTGGGATTCCGAGTCCTACGCGGTAGGCGGCCAATTGCATGGCGTGCTCATCATAGGCGTCCACAGTGTTGGGGTCCGTGAATTCCTTCGTTTTGAAGTCCACCACGATACCTTGGCCAGACTTTGAGTGCAAATCCACTTTGCCGCCAAATCCAAGCTCGTGGCAGAAAGACTTCTCAGTTGCCCATTCTGGTGCCCCAAAAGAGGCTTGCATGGCCTTATCGACACCGACTTGATACTCCATGAAGTCTGCAAGGTAAACGCCCTCATAGAACGATTCAATGACTCCGTGGATGTTGGTACCACGCTCGGCGGCTTTTTTAGCCTGCTCTTTTGAGTCTTTGACAATACGCTCAATAAAACGCTCTTCAGTCTCTCCATCCACTCTGGGAAGGGTAAGACACGCATACATCATTTGATTGAGCTTCCAAGCCTCCAAAGCGGGCTTGGCGGCCACGTTTAGGATGGTGGTAACCGAAGGTACCAAGTTGAGCTTACGCGCGTCTCTGAGCGTTGTAGGGCGTGGTACGCCGTTTTTTGCAATAACTGAATAGGCTGGGGTGCCGTTTCTGTCATACCAATGTTGTGATTCTGAAGCTCTAACTATCATTTCTGTCCCTTAAATTGATTTTTACTACGCGTTGTTTTCTTCCAGACAAGCCCACCCTTTTTTCTCCTGTTGCAATAATTATTCTTTTTCTCAATAGGGGGGCAAATCTAGGTTGTATGCTGTGGACTCTTCTGTGAGGTAGTAATTTGATGACATCGTCATAAATACAGCCATCCATAAAGTGTGAAATAGCCCAAACTACTTCTGCTTCCAATCTGTTAGTGTTTGTGTACTTGGTTGCGGTGACACTTGTTTCTGGGTCATTTCTTCTTGACATCCCTTTACGACGAGAAGGTTTGCCGCCAAACATATCTTTTGTGTAAGTATCATTAGTCATAACAAATCCTCCATTCGCGTTCTGGTCTCTTGGAATCAGAAAGAACTTTTCTACCTGTTAGTTCAACCAAGCCTTGTCTTTGAAGAATGGGCAAAGCCCTTGAACATTGATTTACATCAAGATTCGTGAGCCTTGAAATCCCATCCTTACCCAAAGCGCCATGGTTCATCAAACAATTTAAAATAATGTCATGATGTGAATCGCTCATTTGGGTATCTCCTTGTCAGAATGGGATATCGTCTTCCATGTCATCAAACCCGCTTGGAGCTGATGTTTTTGGCTGACCTTTTGATTTCCACTCAGGAGAGTTTTCAATCTTCTGTTTTAGGTGGTTACTAAGGCTGTCAAATACCTGCATATCAGGGTCGGCAATGGTGAACAGTTGAGCTTTATTCACTCCATCTGGAAGACCAGAAGACTTGATCATTGCAGGAACAGGTGCGATGCCGTCCACGTTTGAGTAGGTTTTACCGTTTTTGCTTGTGACGATCACATTCAACATACAGTACGCTCCAAGGACCGCTTTAAGGTCAAATCGGCTGGCTTCTGCGTCAGTCCAAGCTTTACCTCTCCACGCCTGCAAATCCTTCCTCAAATTGGCGTTTTCAGACCAACTGAGGGTGTATTGCTTAAAGATAGACATTGGTTTTCCATCATCAGTCTTGAGTGGAGTGCCGTCGGTATCTTCACCGAACAGTTCCCAGCCAATCATAATTTTGCGTTGTACTTTGGTCTCACCCATGTACTCAACTTTTTGTGAGCCAAGGTCAATGATTCTCCAGCAACGTCCTAAGTGCAATCCAGCAGGTACGGGTTTGAATGTTGATTCTGTTTTTTGTTCTACGATAAAGCTCATGATGTTTCTTTCTGAAGTTCTGTTAAAAATTTAATTACTTGTTCGAGGTTTTGTGGTGGTAACTGTCTGGCTCTTTGTTCAATCTCCCATAAGTCTGTTTCGGTTTCGTCTGTGTTGTTAAAAATTTCGTCAAATGACTCAAAAAATGTTCTGTTACTCATGAAGTCACCTTTTGTTCTTCAGCTCTTGATTCTTTAATGTATCTAAAAACTTCTAAATGATCATCTTTCATGTGTGTAGTGTATGAATGTGGTCCCCATTCTCCATTGGCATAACCGCAAGTAGAACGCTGAAGAATGTTTTTTTCGTATTTGCCATAAGGGATATCTGCGAACTCGCCACGCTCAAGATTTTGTAAGTATGGTCTGATGTAGTTGGTCAACTCACCCAATGGATATGCTGGTTCTTTTCTTGGTTTGGCCTCTTGTAGTAATTCAAGCTCACCATGCTTGACATTGTCAGAATCAATGATTGCATACTTGAACCCGATTTGATCTAGGATTTGTTTTGCTCTGTTTAATTTAATTTCAATAATTTCTTTCATTTATGGTCTCCAAAATGTTAAATCAAAAAACACGACGATCATTGCAATTAAGAAGACCAAACGTGAAAATAGTTCAAAAAATTTGTGTTCGTTCATGCTCGCACCCATGACATCAAAACAGATACAAAAATCATGACTGAGGTGCAATACAAACAGAACCATGAGGTTCTGCGTAAAGACCAATCATGTTCGATGCCGAGCATAGCGGCTTGGACACGCTCTTCATCAGTGTTTAAATTGCGAAGAGGTGGGGTGTAGCACGAACCGATTTTGATTCCTGTGCTTGTTGTATAGTAGATTTTTTCCATGTGTTTTCTCCTAAACGTCAAATCGACGCAAACGAATAGTATCACGGTTTTAACAAAAAGTTAAATACTTTTAAAAAGTGTTGTAATTAACTATAAATTAAAATAGAATAGAGTTGTTGACGAAAGTAAAATTGCTTGGACTGCTGATGAACGGGATCCGTGAAGGCACCTCCTATTTAAGGGCCACCTGATCAGTGGGGGTAATGGAGTGAGTAGTCAACACCAACACGCATGGGGATTGACTATGGTTAAAAGCCAATTTACTTGTACTCTAAAACAAGTATCTCTTACATTTAGTCCCCAGCCGTGTTGGTAATCCTGTAAAGGCGATGCATAGCCGTGGGACATATTCCCTCTTTAAGTGTGCAGGGTAGTGCCAACAACCCACAAGGATAAAAATAATGAAATTGACAGAGTATTTCAAAGAAGAACCAATAGGAGCAATTGCAGAGATGGCAGAGTATTTGGGTGTATCGGCCACATGGCTGTCTCTCATCATTCATGGCCACAGAAAGCCTTCACCCAAATTGGCAGTTGCAATCGAAAAAGCAACACAAGGGTTAGTACTCAGAAATGAGTTGCGCCCAGATCTTTTTTTAGAGTAGAATTTTTTTGAACATGGCTAGGGTAGCTCCCGAAAAGACGACTCTTTCACCGTCCTGCCACTGTTTCATCGAGTGAAAGCGACCCATGAAAGTAGGTTCATATGCATTACTATCAGCATCATATTGGTGACTTTATTAAGGACACCGCGTTTTTAACCAACGAAGAAGTTGGTATTTATATCAAATTACTTTGGATCTATTACGATACCGAAAGCCCACTTCCTGACGATCTGTTCACCTTGAGCATGAAATTAAATGCTAGGGACAATGAACAAACAGTTGCAGGCATTTTAAAAATGTTCTTCACCCTCAAAGATGGGTATTGGTATCAGTCTCGCTGTGAAGAAGAGATAAGTAGCTATAAAGAATTCATAAACGATAAATCCAAAGCTGGTAAAGCATCAGCTATTAAACGGGCGTTGAACAAGAATTCAACAGGTGTTGAACAGGTGTTGAGCAAGAGTTCAACAGATGAGCAACTAACCATAAACCAAGAACCAATAACCAATAACCATAAACCAAAGAGAGAGAAGGCAACTGGCGTTGCCTGCCCACCCACAGTCGATCAACAAGTTTGGAATGATTGGTTGATCATCAGGAAAGCCAAAAGCCTACCGATGACAGAGACTGCTTGGGGACAAATCCAGAACGAGTTCCGAAAAGCCAACTTGAGTGACCAAGAGGGGGTGAAGTACTGTTGCCTGAGCAACTGGGCATCCTTCAAGATTTCTTGGTATGAGAAGCAGATGCAGGAGCAAAACTCTGGTTTGACAAAAAGTGCTCAAGCCAAGCAAAAGGTTCTGTCTGGTTTAACCCGTGGATTGATTGGAGGCTCAAATGTCAAACTACTCGGATGAGAATTTCTGTTCAAAAGAGGAAGGCTTGGACTACATTTTTGCCTACATGAGTGCAGTTTATGGTTCAGCCTTTGACAGACACTTTGAGGCATCAGAGCCAGCCATGGTGAGAAAAGTGTGGATGGACATCATTGGTGGATTTTTGACCTACAAGCCATCGATGGATTTTGCTTTTGAGCACTTGCACCCTGATTTCCCTCCTTCTGCAATAAAGTTCCGCGATCTATGCAATTCTGGACCATCAATTCCAATGAGAGGAATTATCCAAATTGAAAACAATCCAACACCTGTTGACCCTGAAGAACTAAAACGGGTCCGCGAAGAGGGTTTGAAAAAACTCAAAGAGTTGAGAAGTACTTTTAAAGGAAAGTTTTAATGTCATTCGATGATAAATCTACAGAAGAGTCCCGCCTCATGTGTACTGCATACGGCTGTCCAAACAGATGGAGCGTGAACATGGGTAAACCTTTGTGCTCTGCCCATGCTTGGGCCGATCCTGAGCACTGGGCGGCCATCACAGCTCGAATCAGTGCCAGAAACATTGGTAAAGCTGACCACGGTATTGCCAACTACTACGAGCCAAAGGACGAATTTTGAACTACTACCAAGCACAAGAACTTTTGACGGCGGTAAAGCATGGACGACCAACCCCAATCCGAGACATCAACATGGCGCTATATCTCACTGGAGACTATTGCGGACCACTATGCGAAGATGGCTTTGAACCCTGCGACGATAGATCATGCGAGATATCGGGTGAGGGAGTTAGAGAAGCACGAGCTTGGATGCTGGGTGGGGCTGGGCAAGATGGTGGCGGCCAGACTCAAGGAGTTGAAAGATGCTGATCTGCGGAGTTGACCCTGGCAAAACTGGTGCGTGGGGCATGATTGACCACAATGGCAAGTACTGGTCCTGCGGCGACATGGAAGTTGACGAGCTGGGAATCGTGGACACCGAGAAAGTCTGGTCCGAGATGTCTCAAGCCCGTGATGGCCAAGACCTGATTGTGGTGGTGGAGCGGGTTCACTCCATGCCCAAACAAGGGGTTGTGAGTGTCTTTTCGTTTGGGATGGCCTTTGGAGCGGCCATATCCCTTGCTAAACGCTTTAAAACACCCTGCTACATGGTAACCCCTCAAGTTTGGAAAAAAGCGCTAAAAATCGATTCTGACAAGAAAGTTTCACTTGAACTTGCCAGAGAACTGTTCCCCTTGGCACCACTCAGTCGCGTAAAGGACGGAGGACGTGCTGAATCTTTGTTAATTGCTGAATACTTTAGGAGACAAAATGCAACCAAAATACACACGAATGAGTAGGATTCACCAGAGCCTATGCAAGATTGAACTCACGGCCATGGAAGCTGGCCAATGGCGCAGGTCGGTGAACTTCAAGGACTCCAGCAAAATCTTTGACCAATCCGTGATCCAGCCTTTGATCAATGACGGTATGGTCACTCGAAAAGAGATGCTGTACTTCATCACCCCCAAAGGCTCTGAAAAACTCGATTTTCTAGGTAGATACACCAGTACTGTTGTAAAAACCAAACGCGCACCTGTTGTTTTTGTGACTTATGACGGAAATGAATTGTCGTCAAAGTCTGTCCGTATCGGAGCAGATGACCACTTCAACTTCCCCAGCCGTAGGGGAGATACATTGTTTTACCGTGATGGAAGAGAGGTCCGCATATGAGCGAGAAGCTGATTGATCCGAATGCCGCGATTGACTTTATGTACGAGAACGCGGTCAAGTTCGCCCAAGCCAAGGCCAACAGGTATTACCTTGAGGAGTATCGCAAGACTCTGAAGGCAGAACTATGCAAGGACGCCCTTCAAAACGGGTTTGAGGCGGTCAACGCCCAAGAGCGAGAGGCATATAGCCATCCCACCTATAAAACGCACCTGAAGGCCATTAAAGAGGCCATGCAACTGGAAGAACAACTTAGGTGGCAATTGATTGCCGCCCAAGCCAGAGTAGAGGTGTGGAGGTCACAAGAGGCCAGCAACCGAGCCATGGATCGGATGACGGTATGACCAAGGACGAAAAGAAGCACATGAACGCGGTGGCCGAGCTGGGCTGTGCTGTATGCAGGCGTATGGGCTATGCAGGCACTCCAGCAGAACTTCATCACCCAAGGCGCTTGGCTGGGGGATGGGGACGGTCCAGCAACATGACGGTGATACCTCTATGCCCTGAGCACCACAGGGGCAATACAGGCGTTCATGGCCTTGGTACGAAGGGATTCCCCAAGCATTGGGGGTTCACTGAAGAGGACTTGGCAGAGGATGTTGCAAATCTGCTAAACCTTAATAACCCTACAGTTGCATAGGATATTAACTTTAAGTTAAGATAGAGTCACTGCAACAGAGCAGGCACTTAACTTCAAAGGAACCATCATGACAACAGCAACAGCACTAAAAATCGTAGACCAACTCGGATTGATCCAAGACCAGATCGAGCAACTCATGGAGCAAGCCGAGTCACTCAAAGACCAACTCAAATTGCTTGGTGCAGGTACATACAGCGGAACTATGTACGTTACACAAATCAAAGTCACTCCAGAAAAGAAAAGCACTTCTTGGGCATCAGTTGCAAAAGAGTTGAATGCTCCCAAAGAATTGATTGCTAAGTACACCACAGTGTCTTACAACCACCTCAGCGCCACAACAACAGCATTGTCAAATTAAATCAAATGCCCCTTCGGGGGCTAAAGGAGCAAATCATGGAAGACGTAGTAATTAAAGGCCAAGATGACAGCAGAGTGTTTGTTGATGAATTTGATGGCGGTATTTGGTTGTCAATACAAGTCAAGATGGGTAGTGCTCGTTGTATTTTAGAAAAAGATCAAGCACAAAAATTGGTTGAAGAGTTGCAGAAATTTCTTTTGGTAACGACTGAATGACTATCCTGGTCTTCATTGCACTCTTATGTTCCATATGTTCAGCAGTATCAATGCTGTTGATCATATGGCTTATTTACTCGGTACTAAATCATGATTAAACAAATGGATCTCTTTGATGATTATCATTTTTCAGAAATCCCATCGATTGTTGAGTCAACAAATAAATTTCCATTTGTTCCTCCAACAGATAGCATGGCATTATCTGATTTTGAAGAATTAAAAAAATTCAACGAATTATCTTTAGTTAAATATGGCGAATGGTTTTCTCGTTCTGCTTTTGATTTAAGTTATGCAAAACAAATATATATAGATACCAATAGAACTGGATTGATGGCATCTGATAGACATCATTGGATGACAAGAATGGCTTGTGATTCTTTGACTTCACCTTCTCCAATCAGATCATGGTATCAAAAAAAGCACAGAGCAACATTACAAAACAGTAAGTTATATGCAGAAAGCCCAAAATCTGCTTTATCACTTAGAAAGTATGTTGCAAGTCAGTTTAGGCCAACAGCGGCAATGTCTGTATATAAATTGTTTAATGCAAAAAGTGTATATGACCCATGCGGAGGATGGGGAGACAGAATGATTGCGGCTATGGCAATGAACATTCGTTATTTTTGTAGAGATGTAAATCCTTTAGTCTTGGCTGGATACGCATCAATGCAACATATGTACGGAGGAAATGTTGATTTTGAATATGCTCAATCAGAATTAACGACTCCAGATGAAAAGTTTGATTTGGTTTTTACTTCTCCTCCTTATTGGAAAGTAGAAAAATATCAAGGTGATTTATCTTCACACAAACAATATCCAAAATTTGAAGATTGGTTAAATAACTTTTTGTTTCAAATGTTAGATAAATCATGGGAAGCTTTAAATGTTGGAGGTCATCTTGTTTTAAATGTCAGTGATGTTTATGCAAATCATACATACAACAAAATTGTTTCTCCAGTTTTGGAATATTTTAAAAACCGTGATCCATATTTAATGGGGTATAGGATGGCAAAAAGAATGAATTCAAAATCTATGCAAAGCGGAATTTTTTGTGAACCCATGATTGTGGTTAAAAAATCATGATTGAGAAAAGAGTAAAAAACAAACGAGTCACTGTTGACGTATCAGTAGACATTGACAAGATTAGAAACAAGATCAAGGCAGATACAGGCGTAACAATGACATATGTGCAGACGTTTGACTTCCTGATCAACTTCTACATGAAGCACGCAAATGAACCACGAACACAATGGGCGGTACTCAAATGACTGATGACGAAATCATAGAGATGTCTAGTAAGGCTGGCTTTAATGGTCTTTTTTCACTGATTGTATTTGCCAGAATGGTGGCAGAGCGTGAACGTGAGGAATGTGCCAAGATATGTGATGAACAAGCAAAGGGCGCATATTGGGAAGGTGCTGATGTATGCGCATGGGCTATTCGTGAAAGGGGACAAGAATGATTCAGCCCTCAATACACATTGATATTGTGATGGATAGTGATACGGTTTATGCAATTGCTTTTGTTATTGTTGCAATTGTTATTGCATTGGCTTGGAATGTAAGGGCAAAGAATGACTAAAGAAGAAATCAAAAAGATGGTTTATAAAGCAAATTTACCTTTTCATTATTCTACAGGGAAGCCATCGTTGTGGCACGAACTAAAACAATTTGCCAAACTAGTAGCAGAAAAAGAACGTGAGGAATGTGCAAAGATTGCTGACTCATATGCAGATGGGTTAGAGCGAAATTACTCTGAAATCATTGCGGACAAAATCCGAGCAAGGGGAAATAATGACTGAACAAAAAACAGGATTTACTATTTATAAACCACCTAAACCAGTTGGTTATTGGTGTTTGTATGGGGGTGGACATACAACAAAATTTGCAATGTATGCAAAACCTACT
>TBL_comb48_EPIDRAFT_1002874_pt1 | contig 11743 bp, 14 predicted proteins | sample TroBogEpilimnion_37_FD_10681 | JGI IMG/M metagenome (IMG submission 10681)
GAAGAGGAAGCGTTGAAACTTGCTGAAGAAATTGGTTATCCATTGGTGGTTCGCCCGTCCTATGTATTAGGTGGCCGCGCAATGGAGATCGTTCATGATGGTCGTGATCTTGAGCGCTATATGCGTGAGGCAGTGAAGGTTTCTCATGATTCTCCAGTTTTATTGGATCGTTTCCTCAATGATGCGATTGAATGTGACGTTGATTGCATTAGCGATGGCGAGACCGTCTTTATTGGTGGCGTCATGGAACATATCGAGCAAGCCGGTGTTCACTCGGGCGACTCTGCATGTTCATTGCCTCCATACTCACTATCGGATGCAACGGTTGAAGAAATCAAGCGCCAGACTGCAGCAATGGCCAAAGGCCTCAATGTTGTTGGATTGATGAATGTACAGTTTGCGATTCAGAATGTTGAGGATAAGGATGTCATTTACGTGCTTGAAGTAAATCCGCGTGCATCCCGAACTGTCCCGTTTGTTTCTAAAGCAACTGGTTTGCAACTTGCCAAGATTGCTGCCCGTTGTATGGTTGGTCAAACCTTGGGTCAACAGGGCATTAAGACAGAAGTCAAGCCACCATACTTCTCAGTTAAAGAGGCAGTATTCCCATTTAATAAATTCCCCGGTATTGATCCCATTCTTGGGCCAGAAATGCGCTCTACCGGTGAAGTGATGGGTGTGGGTAATACCTTTGGTGAGGCCTTGTTTAAATCTCAATTAGGTGCTGGTATTAAGCTGCCTAAGAGTGGAACCGTCCTTCTGACTGTCAAAGATAGTGACAAGCCGAAAGCAATTGAAGTGGCGAAGCTATTACATCAACTTGGTTTCCCGATGGTTGCTACCAAGGGAACAGCTGCTGCTATTGAGGCTGCTGGTTTGCCAGTCAGAGTTGTAAATAAGGTAAAGGACGGTCGTCCCCATATTGTCGATTTGATTAAGAATGGTGAAATTTCACTCGTATTTACTACGGTTGACGAAACTCGAACTGCTATTGCTGACTCTAGATCAATTCGCACTAGTGCTCAGGCTAATGGTGTCACGTATTACACAACCATTAGTGCGGCTCGTGCAGTTATGGATGGATTATTGGCCTCACAAAATGGCAAGCTAGAGTCTCTTGAGGTCTATTCCTTGCAAAACTTACATCGAGCGCTTGTTTAATCTAAAATCAAGTTTTAGACGCGTAATTTTGCGCAAGATTTTTAGTTATTAGTTAGGTTTGTAGTATGAGCACAATTCCGATTACCAAACGCGGCGCTGAACTTCTTAAAGAAGAATTACACCGCCTTAAGCATATCGAGCGTCCTTCGGTTATCAACGCTATTTCTGAAGCGCGCGCTCAGGGTGACCTGTCTGAAAATGCAGAATACGATGCCGCTAAAGAAAAGCAAGGCTTTATCGAAGGCCGTATTCAAGAGCTAGAAGGCAAACTCTCTGCAGCTCAAATTATTGACCCAGCATCTCTCGATGTCACTGGTCGAGTAGTCTTTGGTGCTACGGTTGATTTAGAGGACTTGGAAGATGGAACAAAGTTCACCTATCAAATCGTAGGCGATGATGAAGCAGATATTGCCTTAAATAAGATTTCTATTAGCTCACCAATTGCTCGTGCATTAATTAGTAAAGAAGAGGGTGATGTAGTCTCTGTTCAGGCCCCTGGCGGCAATCGTGAAGTTGAAATTTTGGCCGTTCGATACGTCTAATGCTTCTTAGCCAAACCCAGAGATTATTTAGCCTGCTATCAGGTCTCTGGGTTGGTAGTTTCATTACTATCGGTTTTTTGGTGGTGCCAGTCCTGTTTACTAGTCTAGGCGATAGAGAAGTTGCCAGCATGGTAGCAGCTAATCTTTTCAAAACTACAGCCTATATTGGTGTTGGTTTTAGCGTCTTGCTAATAGCGATTGCTCATTACTTGGTTATAAAAGAGCAACGACATTATCTTTTTTTACGCTGGCTCTTATTGGGCATGTTGTTCTGCACTATAAGCACCGCGTTTCTTATCATCCCGTGGATGAATTCATTCAGAGAACAAGCCTTGCTTGCAGGTCTATCGGTCCGTAAATCATCCAATGCTATTCTTTTTGGCCGTCTCCACGGTATATCTAGCGGCTTGTTTATTGCCCAATCTATTTTTGGCTTGTTACTTGTCTGGCGAACAACAAAAAACGCCGACTAGCGGCGTCTTAGCTTTCAATCATCAAGCGTTTTAGGATCCCAACGACTTCTTTTTATTACTACTCATTCGGACTTTACGTTTTTTTATTGGTGCCGGTGCAACTGAGGCTTTTCTGTAGCCAGGAGAAGACCAACCAATCTTAGATTCAGCTGCCTCTGAACGTAGTACGCTTTTTTTGGGTGTTGCTGATTTCACTGCCGCAGCTCTTGCAAAAGGTGAATTATTTGAGGCGGAGCGACGATCAGATCTTTCCGAAGTGCTAGTGCGCACTCCAGTTTTAGCAGCAGTGCGATTGGGTTGACGTTTAGTACGCGGGGCTTGTAAGGTCTTCTTGGTCTGCTTGCTAGAGCGTCCAAGATTGCTAAAGGCTTCATCAACAGCGTCCTTTGGCTTCCAAAGTACTAGTAATTTACCGATATGCTGAACAGGTGCTGCATCTAACTGTTCACAAAGCTCTTCGTAGATAGCTATACGAGCCTCGCGATCATCTCCAAACACGCGAATTTTGATTAAGCCATGGTGCTTAATTGCTAATTTTGCTTCCTTAATAACAGCAGGAGTAAGCCCATCACCACCAACCATCACCACAGGACTTAAGTCATGCGCATCAGCCTTAAGGGATTTACGTTGTGCTGGGGTAAGAATGAGTGCAGTCATGGGCTTGATGATAGAGCATTCAGTGTCGAATTGATTTTAATAACCCAAATTTATCGGCTTTTAACTCAATTCCTTTTGCTTTAGGGAGCGGAAACTAGGAAAATAGAGGTTGAAAGTGGGTAAGTTGTGGCGAAGAATAAATTTAATAAAAGTTGGTTGCAGGATCACTTAACCGATCCCTATGTGAAGATGGCTCAGAAAGAGGGTTATCGTGCTAGGGCGGTTTATAAGCTTAGTGAGATTGACGAGCAAGACCACCTCATCACAGCAGGTATGACTATTGTTGACTTGGGCAGCGCTCCTGGAAGCTGGTCTCAGTACGCCCGCAATCGCTTAACTGAGCTAGGTAAAAGCAATCCCAAGATAGAGTCTGGAAAACCAGATGGGCAGATTATTGCGATTGATATTTTGCCAATGGAAGACATTGCAGATGTGAGTTTTATACAAGGCGACTTCCGTGAGGAAGAAGGCCTTGCAGCACTAGAGGCCCTGCTACCTAAAGAAGCTGAGGGAAAAGTGGACCTAGTTCTATCGGATATGGCACCAAACTTATCTGGTGTAGGTGTTGCTGATGCAGCCAGAATGGCTTTTTTAGCCGAAATTGCCCTTGATTTTGCTGTTGCTCATCTCAAGCCTGAAGGTGCTTTGCTCATTAAATGCTTTAACGGTAGTGGTTATAGTCAGATTGTTGAATCCTTTAAAAAAGTCTTTAAAACAGTTGCCTCTAGGAAGCCAAAGGCTTCTAGAGCGCGATCGTCTGAGATTTTCCTTTTGGGCAGGAACTTAAAACCATCAAAATAAGCGATGATTAGCTGAAATAACCCTTAATTTATAGGGTTTTAGCAAATAAATATGCCATTAGCCCTTGAAAAAGGGTGGTAGTAGAATCAAATACTTAGGTAGCAATTCGCTTTAACTCCTGGACCAATCCAGAAAAGGACTCATTTTGAACAGCAATATGTTCCAAAAAATCGGTGTGTGGCTCATTGTGGGCTTGGTGCTTTTTACTGTTTTTAAACAGTTTGATAAGCCCAAGGATCAAACACAGGTTACCTATTCTCAATTTATGGACGATGCCAAGGCTGGTAAAGTAAAGCGAGTTGATGTGCAAGGTCGCACATTGCAAGTGACTCCTGCTGATGGCAATAAGTACTCCATCATCTCCCCGGGTGATATCTGGATGGTTGGCGATCTGATGAAGTACGGTGTTCAAGTTACTGGTAAAGCTGATGACGAGCCTAATATGCTTGTGTCTGCCTTGTACTATCTTGGACCAACGCTTTTAATTATTGGTTTTTGGTTTTTCATGATGCGCCAAATGCAGGGCGGTGGCAAAGGTGGGGCATTCTCCTTTGGAAAATCTAAAGCGCGTTTGATTGACGAAAACAGCAATACCGTAACCTTTGCTGATGTTGCCGGCTGTGACGAAGCCAAGGAAGAGGTATTTGAGCTAGTTGACTTCTTAAAGGACCCACAAAAGTTCCAAAAACTTGGTGGCCGCATACCTCATGGAGTACTGCTAGTTGGCCCCCCTGGAACGGGTAAAACCCTTTTAGCGCGTGCGATTGCAGGTGAGGCTAAAGTCCCTTTCTTCTCTATTTCAGGTTCTGACTTCGTAGAAATGTTTGTCGGTGTTGGTGCATCCCGTGTACGCGATATGTTTGAGAACGCCAAGAAAAATTCTCCTTGCATCATCTTTATTGATGAAATTGATGCCGTCGGACGTCATCGTGGTGCTGGTATGGGTGGTGGTAATGATGAGCGCGAACAAACTCTAAACCAGATGCTGGTTGAGATGGATGGTTTCGAAAGCAATAGCGGCGTCATTGTTGTGGCCGCAACGAACCGTTCTGATGTCTTGGATAAAGCATTATTGCGTCCAGGCCGTTTTGATCGTCAAGTCCATGTTGGCTTACCTGATATTCGTGGTCGAGAACAAATTTTGCAAGTACATATGCGTAAGGTTCCTATCGATCCTGACGTGAACGCAGCTGTGTTAGCTCGCGGTACACCGGGATTTTCTGGTGCCGATTTAGCAAACTTGGTTAATGAATCTGCACTTTTTGCTGCGCGTCGTAATAAACGTTCGGTAGACATGAAAGATTTTGAAGACGCCAAAGACAAAATCTATATGGGTCCAGAGCGTAAGTCTGCTGTGATGCGTGAAGAGGAGCGCCGGAACACTGCTTATCACGAATCGGGTCATGCTGTTGTTGCCAAGGTTCTTCCCAAGGCAGATCCCGTTCACAAGGTTACCATCATGCCGCGTGGCATGGCGTTGGGTGTGACATGGCAGTTGCCTGAATTTGATCGTGTGAATCTCTACAAAGATCGCATGTTAGAAGAGCTAGCCATTCTTTTTGGCGGTCGTGCTGCTGAAGAAGTTTTCTTGCACTCTATGAGTACAGGCGCTTCGAACGACTTTGAGCGTGCTACTAAGATGGCTCGCGATATGGTCACTCGTTATGGAATGAGTGATAGTCTGGGTACCATGGTTTATGTTGATACTGAATCAGAAAGTATTTTTGGACGCAATAGCACTAAGACAGTTTCTGAACTAACACAACAAAAAGTCGATGCTGAAATCCGTAGCTTGATCGATAGTCAATACGCTTTAGCAAAATCTATTTTGGAGCAAAATCGCGACAAAGTAGAGGCGATGGTCGCCGCTTTGCTTGAATGGGAAACGATTGATGCCGAGCAGATTACTGACATCATGGAGGGCCGTCCTCCTAGAGCACCTAAACCTCCGCCAGCAACTCAGTTTGGCAACTCTGCTGGTACCCCTGGTCCAGCTACAGGTAGCGCTCCTGCAACTGCCTAATTACCTTTAAAGCTGTTGTCTTTGATGTTTAATCAAGGTCATCTAGATATGCCCACAACATGGCGTTGTGGGCGTTTTCTATTTGACTTTACTAAACGCAAGCGCCCCATCGTAATGGGTATATTAAATGCAACACCAGATTCCTTTTCAGATGGCGGCAATTTCAGAGTCCCAAAAGATGCTGTTGCCCAAGCGGAGAACATGATTGCTAATGGTGTTGATCTTATTGATATTGGTGGTGAATCAACTAGGCCTGGTGCTGAGCCTGTTGAATTACAGGAGGAGTTGGATAGGGTGTTGCCAGTAATAGAAGCGCTTAAAGATTGCGGAGTGCCACTATCTATTGATACCTATAAAGCAGAAACAATGCTTCAAGCATTACGGGCGGGAGTGGACTGCATAAATGATATTTGGTCGCTCAGACAAGAGGGCTCAATTGATGCAGTAAGTAAAAGCAATCATTGCGGCGTGGTACTGATGCATATGCAACGAGATCCCCTTACTATGCAATTTAATCCCGACTATCAGAATGTGATTGACGAAGTGAAGCTGTTTTTAAAAGAGCGCACTGATTTATTGCTTGCTAAGGGCATAGACAGTAAACGTATTGCTATAGATCCTGGCTTTGGATTTGGTAAGAGTCTGGAGCATAACCTCAATATGCTGGGCAACTTTGACCAATTTTCAAGCTTGGGATTCCCAGTCTTGGCGGGTATATCGCGTAAATCGATGCTGGGTAAAGTCACCGGTAAGGATACGGATGAGCGGGTAGCTTCAAGCATTGCCGCAGCTGTGATGGCAGCAGATCGCGGCGCAAGGATAGTGCGAGTTCATGATGTCACCGAGACAGTCGATGCTCTAAAGCTTTGGGATGCTGTAATTACTTAGTAACTACTCTAAGTTTTATAATGATATCTATGAAGAAACGATACTTTGGTACCGACGGCATTCGGGGTGAGGTTGGAAAGTTTCCAATTGTTCCTGAGTTTATGACTCGCCTTGGCTATGCTGCCGGAAAAGTATTGTCTCGTGGAGCTAAACCTGGTGAACGCTGCAAGATTCTGATTGGAAAAGATACAAGGATATCGGGTTATTTATTAGAAGCCTCTCTAGAGGCTGGTTTTGCTGCAGCTGGTGTTGATGTCATGCTTTGTGGCCCAATTCCAACCCCAGGTGTAGCCTATCTTACTAAAGCATTACGCTTGTCTGCTGGCTTAGTAATATCTGCCTCTCATAATCCTTATCAAGATAACGGTATCAAGTTTTTCTCTGCAATGGGTGACAAGTTGTCCGATGAATTTGAACTTGCTATTGAATCTGAGTTAGAAAAGCCCATGGAATGTGTAAATTCAAAAGAACTTGGCAAGGCTTTTCGGCTTGATGATGCTGCTGGACGCTATATTGAATTTTGTAAATCAACTTTTCCGGGCGATTTAAATCTTAAAGGCTTGAGGCTTGTAGTTGATTGCGCCAATGGCGCTGCTTACCACACAGCTCCTCATGTTTTTCATGAGCTGGGGGCAGAAGTTGTTTCGATTGGCGTCACTCCTGACGGACGTAATATTAATGATGGCTGTGGTGCCACCGCCCCAGCAGCATTGATTGCTAAAGTCAAAGAAGAGAAGGCGGATCTGGGTATAGCACTTGATGGTGATGCTGATCGCTTGCAAATGGTTGATGCATCTGGCCGCTTATTTAATGGTGATGAGCTACTTTATGTTCTGGCTAAAGACCGCCTAGATAAAGGTCAAACGCTTGGTGGGGTTGTTGGAACTTTGATGACAAATCTTGCTGTAGAAAATGCTATCAAAGACCTTGGCATTGGATTTGAGCGAGCCAATGTAGGAGATCGCTATGTTCTTGAATTGCTCAAACAAAATGGCTGGATTATTGGTGGTGAGGGTTCAGGACATCTACTATGCTTAGACCAGCACTCCACGGGGGATGGCACGATAGCAGCACTGCAGGTTCTTGCCGCAATGAGCCAAAACAAAAAAAGTCTTGCTCAATTATTGGACTCAGTCAAAGTCTTCCCACAGGTTCTTTTGAATGTCAAATTCAAGCCCGGTTATGACTGGAAATCAGATGAAGTATTGAAGAAGCAAATTACAACGGTTGAGTCTGATCTTAAGGATATTGGTAGAGTCTTGATTCGTGCTTCAGGTACGGAGCCATTGCTGCGCGTCATGGTGGAAACTCAAGAGGCTGATGTAGCAATGAATGCGGCTAAGAGTATTGCTGATTTAGTTCCAACCATTTAAATTAACCCATCAAATCATGAGGTGAAATAATCTCATGCAAATAGGGAATTATTCGATGAAGATGCATCCATCTATAACTAATAGAGAATTTAAACTTTTAATAAAGCCTAAGGGTCTTGATCGTCACGCCAGAATTTTGTTACTTAGCGATCAGATCGTAAATTTTTGTAAAAAGAATAAAGTTGATTTTTTTCATCTTGATAATGCAAATACGGGTTTGCGCAGTATTTATTTTTACGACACCCCTGGCGAGGACTTTCGTCTAAATAACATAATTCTACGCGTTCGTGAATCACGCCAAAATATCTGGATAGATGATTATGCTGAGGTGACTTTAAAGTGTCGAACACATGATTTAGATCAGGCTTCTAAATTCAATCCAGCACCGCAAAAAAAAATTAAGTCTCGCGCACGCTTAAAAGAGGAGATACTGCGTGGCGATACAGTTGGATCTTGTCGTCAAATCTTTTCAAATAATGCGATTTTAGATGCGGTACCAATTGATAGTTTGTTTGAACGTTCTTTAAGTGGTGTTAGCAAATATTTTCCAGGACTTGCAACACTCTCGATAGATAAGAAGTCTCCAATTGTTATCGTTGGCGGCCCCACAAATAAAATTCTAGAGGCATGCTTGCCGTTAGGAAACTTAGTATTTGGTAATGGTGTTCAAGCACATTGTGAGATTGCAATCTGGATGAAATCAGCAGGCGATCCCATTATTGGAGAGTTAGCTTTTTCTTACCGAGTTAATGATGAAAACCGCAAACAAGAGAAGGCTCATAAGCTAGCAGATAAGTTCTTCAAAAAACTTCAACTTGAATTGGCCGATTGCTTAGAAATTGGCAGCACTAAAACAGCACTCATTTACGGAAAACCGGAATGACCTCCAATGATTTGGCTGGCAAAGATATTCGGGTAAGCCTATCTGATCTTTTTTTCCAATTTTTAATTATTGGTGCTATCAGCTTTGGTGGAGGAATTGTTGCATATGAACGTATTCTTTTAATAGAGAAGAAGCGCTGGCTAACTACTGACGAATTTATGGGTTACTTGGCAATCAGTCAAACGATGCCCGGTTTAAATTCAGTGAACTTAGCCGTGTTAGCAGGGGATCATGTGCGAGGCGCACTTGGTGCGTGCATTGCGGCTGTTGGATTAATATTACCGGGATCTTTATTTGTATTGGTCATCGGTATTGCATACACCACCAATACAGATCATCCTTTGGCAAATTTTGTTTTAGCTGGCGTTGCTGCAGCTGCCTGTGGTTTATTGGCAGCAATTACATATCGTATAGGCGATGAACACTGGAAGCGCCTGAGATCAATCCTCATTATTATTCCAACCTTTTTATTGATGAGTATTGCAAAACTGAGCCTTCCAATTGTGCTATTGATTATGGCTCCACTTGCCTTATACATGTATCGACCACGGGCTAATTAATGACCCAATTAATATCATTGGTAACCTGTTTTAGCCTGCTTTCAGTTCTAGCAGTCGGCGGTGGTACTGCGGTCTTGCCAGAGATGCAAACCATGTTGGCCCACCAATTTGGTATTGATCATCTTCGTTTTGTACATATTTATAGTATTGGACAAATTGCTCCTGGACCCAATATGTTAATGGTCTTGGTGATAGGCTTTCAGATTGCAGGCCTATTAGGTGCCGGAGTTGTCGTACTCTCTTTCTTTCTGCCTTCCAGCATATTGTGTTTTTATGTTGGTCGGATCTGGGACCATTATGGTGAAAGTCCTTGGCGCCGAACTATTCAGAATGCCTTGGAGCCTATATCCATTGGATTAATGGCTTCAGGCACATATTCAGTTGCAAAAGCATCCCTTGTTAGCCCCATCACATTAGGATTGGCCTCAATTTCCCTTTACTTAATGTTGAGAACTAAGATAAATCCAGTAATCGTAATTTTAGGATCAGGAGTGCTAGGGGCTTTTTTCATCAAATATTTCTAGTGTAGCCATACGTCAAAATGTTGCTCTCAACCCAAGCATGAAGTTTCTTCCTGGTTGAGGCGCATACAGCCTTACTGCCATTGGCGAGGTAGCATAGCGAATCTCCTCATTCAATAGATTCTTTAATATTAGATAACCAGTCCAATTGACCTTACCAATGCGTTCTGTATGTGTACCAAGTAAGCAAAAAACAAGAAGAGTCGCTGTAAATGCGGCATTTAACCGTTTTGTTAATTTGCTTGAAAAATAGGCAGACATGAAGTGATTCTTACAGGATTTGCCTGTAATAGGCCTCTCGGTGTAGAATATTGGTTCTGTCGGAGTGTAGCGCAGCCTGGTAGCGCACCTGCTTTGGGAGCAGGGGGTCCAAGGTTCGAATCCTTGTACTCCGACCACTTTCTCTTAGTTTTACGTTTTTTCAGTCCCAGTACTCACTGCCTATAGCTCAGCTGGATAGAGCAACGCCCTTCTAAGGCAAAAAAGCAGATCTCAGTATTCGAAGGTTATCTATCCAACCTTCATCAACTCTCAGTAAATACAAGGCTTTACGGTCATTGTGTTGCATTAGCCAAATCCTGCACCAGACTTATTTATACAGGAAATCCTGACCACTTTGGACAAATCCTGACCATTTCCTGACCAACTGGCATTCAAGTTGGACATCAAGCCAGCTGGGTGCGTACCCCATTACCAGCCTACCCCAGAAAAAAATTAGTTTTTTGATCTTCCGAGCTGAGCTTCAACCTTTTGAATGAATTTCGCCATAGTCAGATCAAACACAGGCGCAAGTTTTTGAATTGTTGCTAGAGAAGGCTGTTTCTCGCCTAATTCTAGAGAGCTAATAAAAGTTCTACGCAAACCCGCTTCAAAGCCTAATTGCTCCTGCGTTAATTTTTTAGCTAATCTGAGCTTCCTGAGCGTGATTCCAAAAGAAATATCTAAGTCTGAAATTTTCCCCATATAGTTAGGGATTGTTCGTTTTTGACACCTTAAAGTCTTCCCACTATAGTAGGAATAACAGGTAGAACCAATAACTATCAGGGGGTAGGTATGAAGCGAATTCTCATCTTGTTTGGATTGCTACTGTGTTTTTCAGCTGCTTTTGCAGATACCTATGTCAATGGGTATTACAAAAGGGATGGCACTTATGTGAACGGTTATACCCGCTCATCACCAGATTCAACCAACTGGAATAACTATTCAACACAAGGTAACTCAAACCCTTATACGGGTAGTGAGGGTACTAGGGCTAGGGATTATTCGCCAGAAGCCCACAACTATGGCGGTAATAGACCAATCTATACAGGACCTCAGGGTGGTCAATATTACATAAACGATAGTGGCAGAAAAGTTTATGTTCCAAAGCAATGAGTGATTCATTCAAGGTCAATATGGCTTGCATGGTACTTAACGCATCACAATAAGGTCAGCTAAGGGTGACTATGTTCATTAAAATAATTGCTATATCTCTTTTTTTATTTTCTTCTGCGTTATATAGCCTTGAAAATACTCGCTACCCCAATGGAGATATTTTTTTTGGTAAGGTTGAAAACGGATACAAACAAGGGGGTGGTGGCTTACTAAAGCCAAATGGGGATCTAATTAGCGGCAACTGGTTAAATGACTATTGTTCTGGTTTTATGTTTGTTTTTAAAAAATCTGGGGAACAATTTTATTCTTACTGTCAAAACGGTAATTTGGGCGAAGAGATGAGAATTGCAACGGATATGCCGAATCGCAATAAGTTCAACCCAAACCCTGGCAAATGGTTTTTGTGGGGGGTGGGGGATGATAATCTTGAATTTTATGATCCAAAATCATTAAAAAAATCTAATTCGATAGTTACAGCTTGGGATTT
>TBL_comb48_EPIDRAFT_1002880_pt1 | contig 11721 bp, 7 predicted proteins | sample TroBogEpilimnion_37_FD_10681 | JGI IMG/M metagenome (IMG submission 10681)
ACGGTAACGATAAAATCTATTTAAGCTATTTAGGTAGTCAATTAACACAAACATTTACTTCAGATCGGGACACTTATTTTCATTACTCAGTAAGCGCGGTTAATACGCCTCTTTCTGCAAGCACTCTGGTGCAAGCCGGTGCACGTCCTGATGTTTCTCCTTGGCGTTCAGATAGGTTATTTGTTAAAAAAGCAAATTATAGAAAATACACCCCATGGGGCAGCTACGACGGTATACAAAACGGAGAGTTTTTCTGTTCTTGGCTATCTGCATCTCCTATAGGTGGTGCACCAGCTTGGATGGACCGGTATTTTGATCCAAAACATGTTAACCTTGTAACTGTATTAAGTTCTGCAGGTGTTGGTCCAAGTAACAACAACTACCCTAATGTTATTTGGGATGTACCATCCACGCAAGTATTTAACCCAGAAAGCTTATATGTTTATCATAGAATAGGGGCTGCTGACAACTTAGCTATAGTTAGAAGCTTATCTGGTGATTTAACACATTTTATCGCAGCTTGGTTCAACCCATTATATGATACTGGTGCAAACGCGTATGCAGGGTTTACCACCAACTTAAGCGCTACTAATTCAGTAGTAACTTTTCCTAACACTCGGTTACCTGCATTAAACACAGCTTTAAGTTACGCTTCATTAAACTTAACAAATAACGATTTTTATGTACCAGGGTTTACCCTTTCGTTTCAAGCGTATAACGATGATTGGACTAATTTTCAGGGAGACCAAATTGTAGGTAACTATTATAACGGTGGTATCGGGCTATTTAAATACAACCCAATATTAACACCGATTGTTTCTGTACCTGGACAGTCGGTCATGTACACCTATAATAACTTTTTAGCGTATTTTGCTTCTACTAATACTTCTTATGTTAGTAGCGGGGCTTATGTACTAAAAGGTCAGTACACTGAAACGTTTTATGTAGTTGATCAGTATTATAACATTAGTGAATACGATCAAGATGGGGTACTAATTGCACAATCAGTGTTATTAAGTTCAACCAATACAAGTCAAACAAGCGCTGTATTGGGCTGTGAACTAATTGGAGCAAACTTAATTAATGTTAATGGAGACCGTAAAATACAGGTATTTGTTAATGTTAATAACGGTATTAACTGGTACAGGTATGATACCACACGTACATTAGAAGCAAGTGGTGAGCAAACAGGCGTTAATAATTATGCTTTAGATTTAAACAACAATATTACGTATTACAATGGTATAGGCAATAGCACCGTTGATAATAATAATATAATTTGGGCATTATCTGGGGATGTATTAGTAAAAGGTTTAAATACAAGTACCCATCAATCAGTACTATCTGCACTTAATGCAGAGTATGTAGCCTGTGATCATGAAAACAATATTTGGTTATTATATAACAAAAATAGTATAGCTAAATTAGATAATTTCGGTAGAATAATATGGGATCAACAATTACCTGCATCTCAAGCATTTTTAGACAATAATAATAATATAAGAGAGCCGGTAAGAGTAATTAACTTTATTGCCGAACTTGACCCTACCTCAACTAAGTTAATTTATAATGCATTAGTTGTAGATGGTATAACGCAAAACCTTTATAAGGTTGAACCGTTAAGTGGTACAGCAATTATTACATCTTTAACCACTAATGTTACTTCACCGAGCGCGTTTTATAGTTCTACTGCAGTACGTTTAAATAGTATACCGGGTGGAGATATGACTGGTTACGAATATCAAAGAAAGTACATTTATGATGTTAATAATAGTAAGAACTCTCTTGTAGTAAAAGCTTTAGTTGAAAACACTGCTTCTCTTGAACTCAATTCTAAAGCTGTAGAACTACTATATGATACTTCTTTACTAACTAAAGGATGGCACCATTTTGCAATTACTGTAGATCCGTATAATATGCTTAACTTGTATATAGACGGAGTATCTGCAGCAAGTGTGTCTGTAGGGCCGTTATCTGGTGGTGTTTACAGAGTCTTTAATCAAAGAAATAATCCTAATCTCGTTATTGGTACTTCCAGTTTTAAAACTCAAACATTAGCGCAGTACATAGGTATACCTAATAATCCGTATATTTTTAACGGTTATATTTCTGATGTTAGAATGTATTCATCAGCATTATATAAATCCGATATTAATGCATTATATAGAAGTTTCTATACTGATATATTCAACGATCTTAATTGGTCCTCGGATACCGGGCCTCGTTACTATATTGAACAAATAGAGAGATTTTTCCCGCACCGTTTACCTGGTGCTAAATCCTCCTTATACAATATAAGAATTAAAAACTCTAACATAACCGATTCAGGTATCCGTAACATTATAGAGCAAAATATCAAAGCTTCTCTAAGTAAAACTACACCGGTTTATACAAGTCTTAATAAAATAATTTGGGAATAATAAATGGCAACTTCATTTACATCTGGCGTCACATCAAACATTAGTCAAGGCGTAGCTAATTTACAAGCACAAGTCGGTGCAAGCACTGTTTTGACTTCAACACAGCAAACTGCCGCGTCTAAGGTTTTAAGGGCAATGGATACAAGCCCTAATCAAGGTGCTTATAGTCCCGCACCTACATTACCGACAATAGTATTATATTCAAATTTTAATAAAATAGTAGTGACTGACCCGGTAACGGGGGAACTTTATTTTAACGGTAATGAAGGTACAGGAGTGTTTGACGGTACACCTTTAGGAGATGCGTTAACTGAACTTGCATACCAAAATTATTTTAATGTAAAATATGGAGAGGATCCTACTAGTGCAACCGGTTCAAATGCAAGTGTACTTGCAGCGTTAAACGCTGCAGAAGCAGCTGGGGCAAGTTTAAAAGATATTGCAGCTGCAACAAACACCCCATTAAACCAATTATCAAATTCAAGTCCAGGTACAGGTCAGACGCCTGCGGGTAATATGAACAACAGTTCAACTGACCCTAACGCTCCAACAAATGCAGCTAATGGTGCTAATAATAGTGGTCCTACAAACACTGTAGGCGGAGCTGTTAACGGTACAAGTCCAGGTGGTAGTACAGTTGTTACAACTTACCCTGGAGGGGGTGTTACTACAACCACCTTTCTTACTGTAAACGGTAATGACGGTAATGCAGTAACTATTGGTACTAATCCTAATAACATAGGTACTGCTAATTCAATTGGTAATACAATTATTACAGGTGGCGGTGGCGGTGGCGGTGGTTCTGGAGATAATGGAACAGGATCTGGCGGGGCCGGAAATGCAGGGACAGGTAACGGTACAGGTAACGGTACAGGAAATGGTACAGGAAATGGTACAGGAAATGGAGTGGGCACACCTGGCGTCAATCTTTCAAATTCATCTGGTTCAAATGCCGGCACTACTAACGGTGGTACCGGTACGGCAGGTAATGGTACAGGTACAACAGGTAATGGTACAGGTAATGGCGTAGGAGCTGGTAATGGTAATACTGGTGGTTTAAATACAAGCGGTAATAATGGCGGAAATAACACAAATACTACTCTTGGTGGTGGTACCGCTACAACAGGCGGGGGTACTTCTACAACAGATAGTAATAACAGCACTACGACAGGTACTGGTGGTAATGGGGACGGTAGCAGTACAGGAACTACTACTACAACTACTACAGTAGACGGTACTACTACTGGTATATCTCAGGGTCTTTCAATTTCACAAGTACTTAATGTACTTTCACAAACATTAGCTAATGTTGGTGTAAACAACAATAGTAATAACAATGGTACCAGTACTACTACTAATGGCACCGGTACTTTAAATATTACTGGTGCAGGCGGCAACGGTACTGTTACTGGTAGTAATGGTGTTGGACCTGTAATTGGCAGTGGTGGTCAAGGTAGTCAAGGAGGACAAGGAGGCCAGGGTAACCAAGGTGGTGGTGGGGGCGGTCAAGGCAGTCAAGGCGGCGGTCAAGGTGGCCAGGGTAACCAAGGCGGTGGTCAAGGCGGTCAAGGAGGTCAGGGTGGACAGGGCAGCCAGGGTAATTACACTGTAGGTACTCTATTAGGTACGTACTGTCAAGGTACCACTCTTTGGGGTACTTATGCTGATGGAAGCGGCGGTTCAACTAACCAAATAATAGCCGATAATAGCACTCAATGCGGTTATAGCGTACCACCACACGTTAACATACCATATGGTACGTTGAAAAGTACGTATTGTAATAATTTTGATTTATGGGGTACGTATTGGGATGGTGAAGGTGGCACATACGATGATGTAATATCAACTAATAGCGCTACTTGTGGTTACCAACCACCAATTATTGTCGCGCCGCCACCCAGTAACCCCCCGGTTAACCCTCAAATATATTCAAGCTCTAAAACTTCTACAGTAGTCACCCCAGCTATTACTTTATCCCCTAAAACACTACCTAACGGGGTGGTAGGTACAGCTTATAGTCAACAGCTTGCAGCTATAACAGATACACAGACTAAAACCACTGTTACTGTAACTACATGGACAGTTGTAGGCGGTAGTACTACTAATACAACTGTTACTGTTCAAGACCCAATTTATACAGATAAAATTACTACAGGGCCATTTACATATACATATGCTTATGATGTAAATTCATCTTATACTGTAACGAATTATGTAAGTCCAGCAGGTGGTGGTACAGTAGCGTTTCAAAATGGATATGCCCCCACTCACGGTGGTGGTTACTATGCTGACGAACCTGTTGTTATTGTTGCTACCCCAGCTGCAGGTTACGTACTTGACCATTGGCAGGCTTCAATAGGCAATCTTGATACAAGTGTTACCAATGAAGTAAGTTTCTACATGCCTGCACAAAATGTATCAGTTGCAGCAGTATTTAGACTTACAGCAGGTACAGCAGCTCCTTATACTACACCTACCCCACCGTCGGTTCCGGTAAGTTTACCTCCTGGTCTCACAATGGGCTCAAATGGCTTAATTACTGGTACACCAACCACTGCTGGTGAATACACGTTTGTAGTATACGCAACAAGTCCAGACGGCACGTACGGTAAACAGATATACCCAATTACTATTACTAATGCAGTAACACCTCCTTGGACCCCGCCATCACCACCTCCAATCCCGCCTCCAACCCCTGACACAAATGCATTTAGATATATTTGGGGTGCATCTAATATAGACCCTGATTCCACATTAGATTATAATGTATTAGGAGCGTACTTGGTGTCTGCTACTACAAATTATACAAGTAATAGCGCTATAGCAAGCTTTAATGTAGTAAACATTAATAGTGGTTACATACCGGGCTATACCAGTGTAACAGTGTATGATTCTACATCTACACCTATCGCCTCGGGCTACTCTACAGGAGATAAAACATCTATTACATTATACGTAATTGCACCTTCTGGTATTAATATAACCTCTTATACATGTAGAGTAGAAACTGCACACACTAACCCACCTTCAGCAACTTGGATACCGGTTATAACTTTAAGTGCGTTTGGTACTGCGCGTATATATGAAGGTTCAGTACTTGGTTATATATTTGGACCTGGCTATACCCCAGATCACTTAGGTAACGGTATTGCATTACACGCTGGTGGTCAACTTTCTGGTACATATGTAAGATGGGCTGAATTTTTAAGCACTTCTTCATTAACAGCTAATGGTTTATACCCTTATACGGGTAGTAATTTTACGTATAGAGTAAACAATCAATCTTATCAAAATCCTTACTTTGGTTATTTAATACCAAACGGTAATGATCAAGAAATTGGTTTTGGAGAAATTAATCCTTCTACTATAAACACCTCTTTTAGCTCTAAATATATTAATTCAATTATTCAGTTTGAACTTGTTTTAGATCCATTAATACCGGATGTTGAGCCACTTAAACTTTATACCCCATATACATTTGCTTTAACCGGTCAATCAGTATGGTTGCAGACCGTACCACCTTATTATTTAACACCAAACGGTTATAGTTCATATAAAGTAAACTGGGGTGATGGTACTTCTGTTTCAACATACTTTAGTACTAACCCTAATAGTACAGCTTATTTCACTCATGCATATACCACTGAAAGTGATACTCCTTACACGGTGACAGTATCTGCCTACGACGGTAGCGGTAATTTACAGCAAGTGGGTACTTTAAGTGCACGGTACTATATACAAGGTATGTTCCCTGAAATTAGTCTTGCTGATTATGCAGTTAGCTTAGGTACTACACCAGTTTTACCGTTTAACTTTAATGAAGTGCAGATTGGTTCTAATGAATGGGTAACTGCTAATAATATTAATGCTGCATTTTACAAATTAGAAAATAACTTTAATTACTTAAACTACATTACTAAGACAATTAGAAGAACGCCTTATTTTGAATTAGTGCAATGGGTAGGAGATTTAATTCAGTACCCATACTGGAACACAACTATAGCTGGTACAAGCGCGTTTACACATTTATCTGCAAGTTACGTCGGTGTTGTACAGGGCTACCAGGAAGGTAATTACACAGTACCAGGAGAAGGTAGTCGTTACGGTATACAAGACTTCAAATCGTATAAAGCCCCGTACTCTGCACCAGACTACTATAATTATATAACATACACATCCCCAAGTACATATAGTAATGTACAAATAAGAAAAAATGACTACTATAATACACCTGTACTCAATTTAAGTTCAGTAGTACCTGGTGCACAAAACTTTAGTGTATTTTCTGTAGACGTAAGCGGTTCAGACTTATACGTTTTAGCATCCCAAAATGATAACTCTCAATTTATTGACTATGTACAACTGTATAGGTTTAATTTAGATTACACTACTGGTAATGCGTATGTAGTTAACAAAATAGGCGGTCAAGCAGGTACGTTGCTAACTCCATACAGTTTTGGTTCAACTGGTAATGGAGTCAACGATCATGCTACTGAAGTAAAAATATATAATAATAAAATATACGTTTCGGATAAACCTAATAGCTGTATTAAGGTATACAATGAATCATTAACATGGTTACAGACAATATATACCAATATAATGTTAAATTACCTAACCCATGCTTTTGATATTGATCAAAGTACCGGTAATATTTTTGTACATTGCACTCGTAGAGCTCCTAATGCACCGGTTATTACTTCGGTAAAAACTCAAATATTAACAGCTACTAATCAGACTCAATACTCTGTCACTTGGGATCACGACGGGTACCGCTTACCTAATTATACTGGCGCAAATTACAATTTTAGAATATATGCAACATATAACGGTAACCCTAACACGTTTGTAGATGCAGTAAGTTCAGATTTAACAGTATTCTCTGACTTACCTAAAATGACAGAGTATGTATTTAGTACATCGTTAAATACAGAAACTTATACAAACTTCCAAGTACAAGCATTAGGTCAAATAATTGGTTATGATTCGTATTTAAGTTCTCCGGTAATTACCCCTAACCATGTTGAATTTCCTTCACCTTATACGGTGTTTGTATTTAATCAAAATGGGGTGTTAATTGGTTTGCATTCAACTCCTGAAGTTGATCCAACAGCAACAATAGTTAAAATATTAGTTGAGCCTACCGGTGTATTCTTCTATGTTATTACAGATTCTTACATTTATAAGTACACCACTACAGGCTTGTATGTCAACCGTATAAGTAGTCCAAGTGTTGATGCTTTAAATGAACCTATCGTTAACGCGTTTATTGACGACCGTTATTACATTTATATAGTAACACCTTCTCGGGTATTTAAATTTATTGACATTCCAGATACAGCTACGTTGTTTAACTATGATGCGATTTCACCTTACTACTCTTCATTAACAGCCTTTGGTATTAATGGTAGTGAGTTAATACAAGATTGGGTTTATAATAGATCTTTAAATGTATTAATTAATAATCACGAAATACTTGCTAAGAGTATTAACAGTAAGTACATATCTACTGTAGATAAAGACAATAACCTTGTTTCATTTAGTTCACGTCCTTTATCTGGTAATGAAATTATTACTTCTTTAAGTGCAGATGAAAGCAGCTATATACATGCTAATGAAATAGTAAGTTCAGCGGTTGTGGATAGAGCTTTAAAGAGTATCTACAACATGCAAACAGTTATTCTTAGTGCTGTTACTCCAGTAATAACTGTAGAATCTCCATCTTACATTCAAAACGTTTTAGGTACTGTAGCCGCTACACTACCTAACATAATTTACAAGTATATACAACCAGCGCCTACAGTTGTGATACAGCCTTCTGCTCAATTAGTGGTAGTAGGTCAATCAACTACATTAAGTGCTGCGTTTAGTAGTGCTAATGTAGCGATGTTAAGTACCCAATGGTACTTTAAAGATACGTTAATTGCTGATGCTTTTACAATAGGTACATCTGCTACAACCTACACTATTGCAAGTGCTTCATTAGAAGATGCCGGTTACTATACAGTGTATGGTACAGATAATATAGATACTGCAGTTACTGACCCTGCTGTAATTACCGTTATTTTACCAACATTGTTTAGTTTTGCTTCTGCAATATTTGTTGGTAACCTTTACAGCGAGTTCTTAGTAGTTACCGGTACTGACGTTAATTATAGTAGAGGTTCAACATATGTACCAGGCGAACCTAACAACAAATTAACAGCTCGTTACGATAGCGACTATTCAGCTACGGTGAGTGTTCTTAACGCTGAACCAACCACTCTACTCAATTTAACAATACACGAAACCGCTGCAGGTGCAACTACTGACTTTGTACATCCAGTGTACTTGACAGTAAACTACGCTAATTCCCCTGTATACGACGCAATTATATATGGTTCTCTAAGCTCAATTGCAATACCATTAAGTGGTGTACTAACTAACGATAGTTCTACAGTAGCTACAGATGGCTATCCAGGCACATTAGCCGGTGACGTAACAATTAATCTTTCAGTATCATCAACAGTAGATTCTAACATTAGTATACCAAAATTAACAGTATCTACTTTAAGTGGTGGTTATCTTTATAATGCTAAATTTGTTAATGCATTGTACGGTGCAAAAGCAACAAGCACGTGTTCCTTAACAGTATCTGCTTTAAGTGGTGGTAACGTACCATTTATAGGTATAGCAAACAACACACTTGGTGGTTATATTGAACCAGGTATTGCACCTTACATTCAGCACCAATGGACACTTGATAATAGCTTAGGTGTTAATATTCCATATGGAGAATACGCACCAATACACGATAACGTTTCTCTATCAGCTAAACGTTTAACCGATCCAGGTGAATCTGAATTGGTATTGAGTGTTGGTAGAACAACTTATGCTGCTCCACAAACTCCTTACTACACCCTTTCAATATCTCAAAACGGTATTGGTAGTGGTAGTTATGGTACTGGTTACTTAACTGGTGGTGGTACGTACCCTGCAGGTACAATACAGAGAATATTTGCTGTAGGTGGTAGCGGTAATTTAGCTAATAGTGCGCCTGGTGTATCTCCAGATACAAGTCACTATACACCGATTTCAATTTATGGGGCAGGTATATTTGATGCCGGTAGTTATGGTGCAGTAGGTGGTGGTGAAGCACCATTAAACGCAGCATCATTCGGGCAAGGCGGTAGATCGTCCACGTTCAACGTATTCATGGACAATAACAAGTACCTATTAGCAATATTCCACAATTAAGAATAAAACCCAGTCTTGTGATCAAATTTAACAAGACTGGTAGAAGCTTCTTTAATTTTAAAGACAGTTTCTTTATTTCCTAAATTGCATTTAAACAAAGCTACCTTATGTGCTTCGTAATGGTCTTTAGCTGTAACACTTATTTCTTTTAGGGTTATCTCTTCAGTTGTAATCTCGTCAACGAGCCCTAAAACGGCAATATATTTGTTCATATTTTAGTCATTAAAAAGTGTTATTTTGGATTATACAAATATTTACAAGGTTTTTTACCATATCCAGTAGAACTTATAAAAAACTACGTTATACTATGGAGGAATTATTACACCCATGCAAACGCTAACTGAAAACGTTATTATTAAAGATATCAATACTCGCACTCTCGGAGATGAAAGTGTAGAAACACGTATGAATGCAGTGACCCGTCGTTTTAATCCGACTAAGTACAATGTGCTTGGTTTTATTAATCGTACAAGTCAAGTTGTGCTTCAGCCACGTTTCTACAACGTTCGTGATTCAAAGGGACGTTGGGCGAAGATTCGTGAAACTAAGTAATAACTAATACAATACAAGGGGCCTATTATCATAGTAGGCCCCTTTTTTACTATGACAGTAAATTTTCTTGATATTGCATTTGAATGTAAATTGGCATCTTTTCAACAAGATGCGGTTAAAGCTTTGCTATGTATTGAAAAGGATACAACCATAGACATTAAAACAATAAAGTTGTTTGCGGCTGATTTTCCTCGTAATTTTAGAGAGTGGTTACACATAAATAATCCTGATGCTATATTTTTTAGTGGACCTCCTAAAAAAAGAGACGATAATATAGAATATATAAAAATTGATTATTAAACAATGCAATTAAACATAATTGGTAATGTTAACGAGCTAACTGCTATTGAACAGAAAGCTCTTTATAATGACGGTGCTGATATCACAACTGGTATGTATTACTTGGTTGCTGATGCTAAAGACTTCGTTACTCAAGGTAAAGAAGTAATACCCAATCTACCTGCTTTGCGTAGCTTATCAGCTTCTGCAAACGTTAGTTGGATTATTACGAGTTTTCGTGGTAACAAGGTAGCATTCGGATCAGCCTCAGCTTAAAGCTTGCCTTAACGCAATAAAGTACCCATTATAGGTACTATGAATAAAGCATTCTTACGTAGACAAGCCGCTTCTAAGTGGAAAGACTTGCAATGCGGTATCTGGGAACGATGGGACTATCGTTGCTGCTATCTTGTAATACGTCAGCTTGATAATGGTAAATTCAAACCAATGATCGGTGCTATGGGCGATTTGAGTATGCCTGGTGCAGATCTACCGCCTGAAGGTTACCATCAACTTAATACTTTAGATGAAGCTAAAAACTTTTTACACAAATATGTTGCCTATATTCGTGAAGTATGGGATAAACAAATAATAGAAAACCGCAAATAGGAGACCCTCGCCATACAAACGTTCTTACCATACGCTAACTTTAGAGAATCAGCTAAATCTCTAGACATGAAACGCCTAGGAAAGCAGAGGCTGGAAGTGTATCAACTTCTAAACTCTTTTAATAGACCAGATTACAAAGGCTGGAAAAACCACCCGTGTAGAAATATGTGGCGAGGCTATGAAAATGCTTTAGCCGAGTATGGTATGACCGTTTGCATGGTATGGAAAGAGCGTGGTTATAAAGATACATGTTATGAGAAAATAGGTGCATACTACGATGAATCCAAACCTACAACGTATCCTTGGTGGTTAGGTATGTTAGATATACATCTATCACATCAATCAATGCTAATAAAGAAATATCCGGAGTATTATAAACAACAATTTCCAGATGCACCAGAAGGATTGGAATATATATGGCCTTCCAACAATCCCAACACCTTTCAGACTCTAATTAGTAAATAATAACGTATGAAAACACTCATTATTATCCTTGCTCTCGCAACAACTGGTTTCTTAGTATATAAGAAATTCTTCGCTAAGAAACCCACTCCTGCCACACCAACTACTCCTACTACAGGAACTGGTGGTACAACTGGCCAAGCCCAGTAATATTAAAAATAGT
>TBL_comb48_EPIDRAFT_1002886_pt1 | contig 11713 bp, 12 predicted proteins | sample TroBogEpilimnion_37_FD_10681 | JGI IMG/M metagenome (IMG submission 10681)
CAGTGCCCCCGGCGGGGTGACAGCCCCGGCGCGCCTGCGCGATGGGGCGCCAGAGGGGCTATGCCCCGATGGAAGTGCACCTCGCCATCACCCCGCTGATCCAGGTATTTCAGGCGAGGTGCACTAGTTCTGGAGTGCCGATACATAAGCCTGGGTAACCGTGGGGCGTCGTGGTCGGGCCTGTTGGTGGTTCGGCCCCGGCGCCCCCATGCGGGTTGAGTCGGCGCCCGTCTGTGCCATCTGTGTAATCTGTGGTTTCGGCTTATTAATCTTGAAAGATGCCGGTTTGAGCCCCGCCGAATTCCTGGCTGGAGTCCCATGGTTCTGTTGCTGCTCGTGTCGGTCCTCTGGGCGCTTTCCTTCGGCCTCACAGCCCAGGTGGGCGGCCTGGGGGCGCCCTTCGTGACCGCGGTCCGCACGGTCCTGGCCGCCCTGGTGTTCCTGCCCTTCCTCCGGGTGAAGGGACTCTCCCCGGGGCGGGTGCTGGGGTTCGCCGGCATCGGGGCCCTGCAGTTCGGCCTGATGTACCTGCTCTACACCGCCTCATTCCGCTGGTTGCGGTCCTCGGAGGTGGCGCTGTTCACGATCTTCACGCCCCTGTTCGTGACCCTGGTCCACGACCTGCTGGAGCGGCGGATGTCCTGGCGGTTCCTGGCCACGGCCGCGCTGGCCGTGGTGGGAACAGGCATCTGCGTCTGGTCCGGGCTGGGCCGGGCCGGGCTCCTGCGGGGGTTCCTCCTGGTGCAGGGCGCCAACCTCTGCTTCGCCCTGGGCCAGGTGCTCTACCGGCGCCTGGCCCCGGCCACGGGCAAGCGGGACCGGGATCTCATGGGCCTCCTCTACCTGGGGGCCTCGGCCGTGGCCGTGGCCATGGCCGCGCCTTCGGTCCAGTGGGACCAGGTAATCCACATGAGCCTGCACCAGCTGGGGGTGCTGCTCTACCTGGGCACGGTGGCCTCGGGCCTCGGCTTCTTCCTTTTCAACGCGGGAGCCCGGCGGACGGATATCGGCTCGCTCGCCATCTTCAACAACATGAAGGTCCCGCTGGCCATCCTCGCCTCCGGCCTGGTCTTCCGCGAGGCCGTGGACTGGCCCCGGCTGGCCCTGGGCGGGGCCATCCTCGCCGGCGCCCTCGGGCTGAACGGCCTCGGGACCCGCCCCTGAGGGGGCCGCAGCCGGTCCGACGGATCTCTGGGTGGTTTGACCCCCAGTAAGCCCGTTCGTGGCATTCTGTGGTGACTTCCGAGGCAGCCTATGTCCACCGTTCCAGACCATGGACTCAAAGAAATGGTGCCGGTCTTCGGGCCCGAGGCCCTGGGCGTGGGCGCCCACGGCAGCTTCCATGCGGCCCTCCTGCGGCTGAGCGGCGAGGGCGATCTGAAGGCCCGGCTCCTGCTCTCGGCCCTGTCCCATTTCGCCGCCAAGGGTTACGACGGGGTGCAGGTGAAGGAGGTGGCCGAGGAGGCCGGTGTCTCCAAGCCCACCCTCTACTATCACTTCGGCAGCAAGGAAGGCCTCTTCCGCCAGCTTTGCCTGGTCTCCCTGGCCAGCATGGCCGTGCGCATCCAGGCCCTGGTGGAGCCCTTCCTCGCGGCGCCGATCAAGGGCGCCAAGGCCCAGGAGGCGGCCTGCCTGAGGCTGTCCCGGGCCTACCTCGATCTGCTGCTCGAGAGCCAGGAATTCACGGGATTCATCCTCCGCTCCATCGCCGTGCCCTCGCCGGATTCGGGCTTCCGGGACCTGATGCCCCTGGTGGAGCGCGGGCTGAGCCCCCTGGGCCTGTTCATGCACCATGTGTTCGGCACCCAGTTGGAGCAGGCCCGCAAGGAAGTGCTCCTGTTCACCTCCCTGGTGGGCTCACTCATCGAGGAGAAGCTGCGCGACCCCCAGTACCAGATCACCGATGACGAAGTGGCGTGGGTCTCCCGCCGCTGGCTGCATGGCGTGCACGGTTAGCCCGTTCATGGCGGAACCAGCCCCGATCCGAGCCGTCCTGCGTCCCCTGGATCTGGCCCAGCACCTCTTCGAGGTCGAGCTGACCTTCCCGGCGGAGGCCCTGGCCCAGGGTGCGGTCGCGGCCATGGCCGCCTGGACCCCGGGCTCCTACCTCGTGCGGGACTACGCCCGCTTCGCGGACCGCGTACGGGTCCTGGATGGCCCCAGGGAGCGACCCCTGGTCAAGCTCGACAAGCAGCGCTGGCAGCTCCCGGCCTCGAAGCGGGACCTCGTGATCCGCTACCGGGTCTACGGCAACGACCTGACCGTGCGCACGAACCACGTGGACGCCACCCACGCCCAGATCATCCCGGCCGCGACCTTCCTCTACCTCGAAGGGCAGCTGGACCGCCCCGTGGCGGTCCGCTTCGAGGGCTTCCCCCCGGACTGGAAGGTGGCCTCCGCCCTGCCCCTGGGGAAGGGGGCCCACGTCGCCCGCGATTTCGACACGCTCGTGGATTCGCCCTTCGAACTGGGCGCCTTCCGGTCCCGCACTTTCCGGAGCGGGGGCACCACCTTCGAGCTGGTCCTCACCGGGTCGCACAGCGGCGACGAGGACCGCATCGCGGCGGCCACCCAGAAGATCGTGGAGGCCGCCGGCGCGATCTTCGGCGGCTTCCCGTTCAAGCGGTATGTGTTCCTGCTCACCTTCGCCCCCAAGCTGCGCGGGGGCCTGGAACACAGGGACTGCACCAGCCTCATCGCGGACAGCCAGGCCTTCGACCGGCCCGAGGGCTACTTCGCGCTCTTCCAACTCATCGCGCACGAGTTCTTCCACGCCTGGAACGTGAAGCGCCTCCACGATGCCGTCCTCGGGCCCTTCGACTACAGCCGCGAGAACCCCACGCGGCTGCTTTGGTTCCATGAGGGGCTGACCTCGTACATGGAGCACCTCATCGTCCTGCGGGCGGGCGTGGTGCCATGGGACCACGCGGCCAGGGAGCTGGCCCGCTGCTGGAGCGAGCAGACCCAGCGGCCCGGTCGCCTTGAGCAGAGCCTCGAGGAGTCCAGCTGGGATGCCTGGATCCGTCTCTACAAGCCCCACGAGTTCAGCCCCAACAGCTCCATCAGCTACTACGACAAGGGTGAGCTGGTGGCCTGGCTCATGGATGCTTCCCTCCGCGAGGGGAGCGGCGGCAGGGCTGGCCTGGCGGAATACTTCGCCCTCCTCTGGAACCGGCATGGCGATACGGGCCTCACCGATGCCGACCTGCGCCGGGCCTTCCATGACCTCTCCGGAAAGAACCCCGCGCCCTTCTGGAACAAGTACATCAGCGGCCGGGCCGAGCTGGACGGAGCGCTGCTGCAGCGGGCCTTCGGGCTGAGGCTGGAGGCCCAGGCCCCCTGGGAGCGGCTGGCTGAGGAAGAACGGAAGGACCCCGCTGCGCTGCGCCGGGCCCGGGCCTGGACGGGCCTCGTGCTGGCCGCCAATGGGCCCACGGTGCAGAACGTGCTCCCGGGCAGTCCCGCCGCGGAGGCCGGGCTGAGCTTCGGCATGGAGATCCTGGCCGTGGATGGCTGGCGCACCTCGAGCGCCGCCGAGGTGCAGCGCAGCCTCGCCCAGGTGGGTCCAGGCGGCCGGGCCACGGTCCTGGCCGCGGAGCGGGGACGGGTCTTCGAGGTCCAGGTGTCCGTGCAGGAGAGCCCGGAGCGCAGCCACCGGCTGCTGCCGGACCCCCGGGCCCGGGCGACCCAGAGGGCGTCCTTCCTGGCCTCCTACGGCCAGCCCTGGCCTTCCCCCCCCTTGAAACGGGGTGGGCGCCCTTGAAGATCGCCGCGATCATCGCCGCCCACGACGAAGCCGAGTCCATCGCGCGGGTGCTGGGGGGGCTCAAAGCCTTCGGGCTCCACCGCGTGCTGGTGGTGGACGACGGCTCCACCGATGGCACCGGCGCCGTGGCCGCCGCCGCGGGCGCCGAGGTGCTGCGCCTGGAACCCGGCCGCGGCGGAGGGAAGGGACAGGCCATGCGGGCGGGCATCGCGCGACTGCGGGACGACAGCTTCGATTTCTACCTCTTCCTGGATGCGGACGGCCAGCACGATCCGGCGGACCTCCGGCGTTTCCTGGACCACCTGGAACGCCATCCGGACGCGGACTTCCTCATCGGCTCGCGCTTCCTGGACCGGGCGAAGATCCCCGCGAAGCGCTGGCGGACCAACGCCCTGGGCACCTGGACCCTGGGGCGCATCGCCGGCGTGACCTGGGAGGACAGCCAGAGCGGCTTCCGCATGATCCGGAAGAAGGTCCTCGACCGCCTCGACCTCCGGGCCATGGGCTTCGCCATCGAGATGGAGATCGCCATGAAGGCCGCGGACTGGAAGCTGCGCTGGGCCCACATCCCCATCCAGGCCATCTACCGGCCCGGCCCCCACCGGAGTCATTTCCGGGGGGTGCTGGACACGTGGCTGATTGCCTGGGAGTCCCTGAAGTGTTGAGCCCCATGACTAACCCCCTGGACTGGGACCTCGGCAATGTGCCACCAGGCGTGGCCTGGGGGGGCGTGGACGAGGCGGGGCGGGGGGCCTGGGCGGGACCGGTGGTGGCGGCCTGCGCGGTGCTGGACGGGGAGGCTGTCCGGAAGTGGGGCCACGTGCTGCGGGGGGTGCGGGACAGCAAGCAGCTGAGCCCCGAGCGGCGGGAGGTGCTGGCGGCGGAGTTGAAGGCCATCCTGCCGGCCTACGGCATCGCGGAAATGGATCCCCTGGCCATCGACCGCGAGAACATCCTCGAGGCCACCCTGATGGCCATGCGACAGTCGGTGTCGGATCTCGCCATCCGGCCGCGAATCCTCCTCATCGATGGCAACCGCGGCCCGAGGACGGGCCTGCCCGAGCGCCTGGTGGTGGACGGCGACGCCCTCAGCTGCGCCATCGGCGCCGCCAGCATCCTGGCCAAGGCGCACCGGGACGCCCTGATGATTGCGATGGATGCGGTCCACCCGGGCTACGGCTTCGACCGGCACAAGGGCTACGGCACGGCCCTGCACCGGGCGAAGCTCCAGGAACTGGGCGTGAGTCCGGTCCACCGCATCAGCTATGCACCGGTGGCGGCGCTCCAGCAGGTGGACGAGGACCTGCGGGACCGCCTGCGTCGGAGCCTGGACGCCTGCCTCTCGGTGGAGGCGCTGCGGGCCTGGGTCGAAGAGGAACTCCGTCCCTCCTATGGCCGCCTGAAGCTGGTCTGGGTGGAGACCCTGCGCCGCCGCTACGCGGACCGCCTGGTCCAGCTGGCGGACCTGGAGGGTCCCGTCGGGGAGGGCGGATGACCCTGGTGGCCCTGGCCCTCCTCCGGCGCGGATCGCGCTGGTTCCTGCAGCGGCGCGCCCCTGGAAGCGCGGTCCTGCCAGGGCTCTGGGAGTTCCCCGGCGGTAAGTCCGAGGCCGGCGAGACGCCCCGCCAGGCGCTGCGGCGGGAGCTGCGCGAGGAGACCGGCCTGGAGCTGCGCACGGCCCGGCCCTGCGCCAGGCTCGAGGGCCCCGTGCGCCTACAGGCCTACCTGGTCGAAGCGGATGGTGACCCCCGCACAGACCTGGCCTGGGGCTGGTTCAGCCTCGAGGAGATGCGCAGGCTGCCCGTCCCGCCCAGGAACCAGGCCCTCTTCGAGCGCCTCGCGGAAGTACTCCAGGAGGCGGAACTTCGGAGCCATCCGTCTCATCTGATAGGCTGAAAGCCCCCGGAGAAGCCATGCCGCGATTCCTCATTCGGACCTTGCTCTGTGTCCTCGCGGCCGCGGGGCTTTCCGCCCAGCAGACGGAGGTGGTGCTGACGGCCACCAGCAGCACCAAGCTGGTGCTGGCCATGACCGCGCCCAAGGCCACGGGCCTGGATGACGCCAGCATCGCCGCGGAGTTCACCGCGGTGCTCAGGCGGGACCTGGACGAGACGGGCATCATCGCCGTGCTCCAGGAGCGCCTCCCAGTGGACGGCGCGCCGGCCAAGGCCTGGAAGGAAGCCGGAGCCCAGTGGCTGCTGAGCACGCGACTCACAAAGGCCGCCAGTGGCGACCTGAAGCTGGAGGCCTCGGTCCTGGACACCGCCGCCGAAAGCGGATTGTTCAGCCGCACCTACAATGCCAACAAGGTCGTGCCCCTTCGCTACCTGGCCCACTACCTCGCCGACGACCTGGTGGGCCGGCTCACCGGCGAGAAGGGCGTGGCCTCCAGCCGGATCGTGTTCGTGCGCCAGGTGTCCAATGGCGTGAAGGAACTCTTCCAGATCGACCGGGACGGGGCGGACCTGGTCCAGCTCACCCGGAATGGCAGCCTCACCCTTTCCCCCACGGTGGCGGCGGACGGCCGCCTGGCCTATGTCACCTACAAGGCGGGTCCGCCGGAGATCTGGGGCCAGCGCCGGAAGGACGGGCCCCACGAAAGGCTCTACCCGGCCAGCGGCGCCGGGGGCATGCTCTCCTCGCCGACCTGGTCCCCGGACGGCAAGCGCCTGGCTTTCGTGCAGGGCGACCGCCGCGGCAACAGCGACATCATGGTCCTGGACCTCGCCACCGGGCGGGCCCGGCGCCTGACGGACAGCAACGGGATCAACACCGAACCGGCCTGGAACCCCAACGGGAACCAGTTGGCCTTCACCTCGGACCGGGAAGGAGGCCCCCAGGTCTTCCTCATGCAGGACGACGGCTCGAACCTGCGCCGCCTCACCAGCGAAGGCCTCTACAACGCCAGCCCCGCCTGGAGCCCCAATGGCGCCATGGTGGCCTACGTGTCCCGGTTCGAGGGGAAGTTCGATCTGTTCGTCTACAAGCTGGGTGAAGGGAAGGCCTACCAGATCACCACCGGCGTCAGCACGTCTGAATCGCCCGCCTGGTCGCCTGATGAACGCCGGCTCGTGTTCACCAGCAACCGTTTCGGCTCCTCCCAGCTCTTCACGACGGACCTTTCGGGCCGCCAGATCGTCCGTCTGAGCGACCTGGCCGGCTGCCAGAGCCCCCGCTGGATTCGCGGACGATAATATTATTTAGCGGTTTCTTAACCACCACCCTTCCACGGAATACCCCATCAGGGTCTATACTCGACCCCATCCAGGAGGAACCACCCCATGCGATACGGAATCTACGTCGTGCCCGCAGCCATCGTGCTCACCCTCGGCAGCCTAGCCTGCAAGCCTCCCAAGACGGCCGAGCAGATCAAGGCGGACACCCAGAGGGCCTTCAACGAGGGCTATCAGGCGTTCAAGGACGGGAAGCCGCGCGCGACCAACCCCTATGTGACCAACAAGGAAGAGCCCTACATGGCCCAGGGCTGGAATGACGGCTGGGACAAGGCCAAGGCCGACCAGGAAGCCGCCGACAAGGCCGCCGCCGACAAGGCCGCTGCGGATGCCAAGGCCGCTGCCGATGCCAAGGCCGCCGCGGACCGCGCCGCCGCCGAGGAGGCCGCCCGCAAGGCCGCCGAGGCTGTGAAGGAGACGGTCCACATGGCCGCCGCCAAGGCCCTCATGAACATCCACTTCGATTTCGACAAGTCGGACATCAAGGAGAACGACCGCCCCACCCTCCAGCACATCGCGGACTTCATGAAGGCCTTCCCTGCAGCCAAGGTGGAGATCGCCGGCAACTGCGACGAGCGCGGCACCAACGAGTACAACCTCGCCCTCGGCAACAAGCGCGCCGCCGCCGCCCTCGCCTACCTGAAGACCCTGGGCGTGGACGAGGCCCGCTTCACCACCATCAGCTACGGCAAGGAGAAGCCCCTCTGCACCGAGGCCAACGAGGCCTGCTGGAGCCAGAACCGCCGCGACGAGTTCAAGCTGAAGTAAGCTGTTTGGCCGCGAAAAAAGCGGGGGCGGTCGCCCCCGCTTTTTTCGTCTAGGATTGAAAACGGTTCAGGAGTTCCTATGACCATCCGAACGCTGATGATTCCCACCCTGGCCGGCCTGCTCACGATCGGCTGCGGATCCGAGGAGGAACTCCGCCGTGTGGAACTGGAGGTGGGGGATCTCAAGCTGGAGGTCTTCAAGCTGCGCCAGGCCGTGGAGGATGGCAACAAGAAGGCCCAGTCCGACCAGCAGGCCGCTGCCGAGGCCCGCACCCAGGACCGCCGCTTCCAGGCGGACCTCCAGGACAGCCTGCGGCAGGTCCAGGAGACCACCCGCGCCCTCAACAACCGCCTCAACAGCCAGCAGACGAAGGGCCCGATCCGTCCCCAGGCCGAGCCCCAGGCGGCCGCCACCTCCGAGGATGAGCGCGCCTTCAACGCCGCCGTCCTGGACTACAACCGGGGCAACTACCCCCTCGCTGCCGAGGGCCTCGACCTCTTCCTGAACACCTACCGCCAGAGCGCCAAGCGGCCCGAGGCGCTGTTCTTCCTGGGCCTCTGCCAGTACAACCAGCGCGCCTTCGACAAGGCCCAGGCTGCCTTCGACCGGATCATCAAGGATCACGCGGCCTCGCCCCAGTACCTGCCGGCCAAGCTCAAGCGCGCCCAGTGCCTGCTCAAGCAGGGCCTCAAGCCCGCCGCCGTCATCGCCTTCCAGGAGCTGGTGGATGGGTTCCCGGGCAGCGCCGAAGCCCGCACCGCCCAGCAGGAACTGAGCGACCTGGGCCTTTGAGCCCTCCCGCCATGACCACCGAAAGCTGGCGCGTCCCCGTCCGGGTGGACTTTGGGGGCGGGACGCTGGACCTGTGGCCCATCTACGCCATGATGGGCGGCTGCGTGACCGTGAACGCCGCCGTGGACCTGTGGATCAGCCTCGAGATCGCCAGGAAGGGACCGGGCCACCGGCTCCAGAGCCGGGACCTGGGCATCGACCTGGCCTTCGAAACCTGGCCGGAGGCGCCACCCCCGGGGCTCTCCTGGGCCTGGCGGGTGCTTTCCGCCTCGGGCAGGCCCCCCGCCTCGGTGTGCATTCACAGTCCCGTGCCCCAGGGCTCGGGCCTCGGGGTCTCCTCCAGTGCCTGGGGGTGGGGCTCCTGGGGGCGGCCACTCACGAAGAGGCTGGTGAAGATCTTGCTTCCAAGATCCAAATTCTACGGGACTTGGAAAGCATGGAGCTTCAAACTCCCGCCGGTTGGCAGGACTACTACCCGGCGGCCCTGGGGGGGGCCCTGGCCCTGCACTGGGACGGCCCCGCCCCGCGGTGGGAGCGGCTGGAGCCCCACCCGGACCTGCTGGCGGATCTGGTGGTCTTCTACACGGGCAAGCCCCACCACTCGGGCCTGACGAACTGGGAGGCCTACAAGCGCTTCATCGAGGGCGACGCCCGGACGCGGCAGTCCCTGGCGGACATCCGGGAGATCGCCCGGGCCATGGCCCAGGCGCTGCCTTCGGATCCGGCGGCCGTGGCGGAACTGCTGGAGCGGGAGGGCCGGGCCCGGGTAGGGCTCTCCCCGGCCGTGGAGACCGATGCCATGCGGGCCGTGCGGGACCGGGGCCGCCGCGAGGGGTGGTATGGCGGGATGAAGCCCTGTGGCGCCGGTGGCGGCGGCTGCTGCCTGCTGGTGGTCAAGGACGGGAGGCGCCAGGCGGCCGAGGCCGCCCTGGGGGACATGGGTCTGCCTCCGCTGGCCCTGCAGATCACGCCGAAGGGGCTGCACAGGCTCTGATCAGCTCTGCCCTTCCCGGCGCTTCCTGCGGGGCCTGGCCTGGAGTCCCCAGCAGGTCCCGGAGCCGCTGGTCGCGCCTCCCCAGGGGGAGCGCCTCGAGCTCCGCCCGGGGCACCCAGGCGAGACCGTCGGCTGGCTCGAAACGGGAGGCCACCTCGATGTGGAGGGGCCTCACGGCCTCCCGGCGATGGGTGTAGACCTGGGTCCAGCCGGGCCAGGCGGTGGTGGCCGTGGGGCCAGGGGCGGGGGGCGTGGAGCCCGGGGCCGGGGTTTCGAGAGTGGGCCAGCGCCAGAGGCCGGCCAGGAGGCCCTTGGCGGCGGGGCGATGCAGGAGCAGGTGCCCCTCTGCCTCGAAGGCGAGCAGCCAGAGTCGGGCCGCCTTGGGCCGGGCCCGCCTCGCCGCCGGTGGGATGTCCCCGGTCCGCCCCCGCAGGCGGGCCCGGCAGGGCTCCGCCAGCGGACAGAGGCCGCAGGTTGGCGAGGGGCTGCAGACCGTCGCGCCCAGTTCCATGAGCGCCTGGGTCATGCGGGAGGGACCGTGGCGCTCCAGGGCTGGGATGAGCCAGTGGCGCAGGTCCGCGGCACGGGCCCTCACCTCGCCCTCGACCAGCAGCAGGCGCGCCAGCACCCGGAAGGCGTTGCCGTCGAGGGCGGGGGTGGGCCACTGGAAGGCGATGGCGCCCAGGGCGGCGGCGGTGTAGGGGCCCAGGCCCGGCAGCTCTGCCAGCCCCGCGAGGTCGCCGGGCCAGCCTTCCGCGGCCACGGAGCCGGCCGCCGCCCTCAGGAAGCGCGCCCGGCGGTAGTAGCCCAGCCCCTCCCAGGCCTTGTGGATGGCGTCCTCGCTGGCCGAGGCGAGACTGAAGGGATCCGGGAACTCGGCCAGCCAGCGCGTGAAATAGGGCACCACCGTGGCCACCTGGGTCTGCTGGAGCATCAGCTCCGAGACCAGCACGGCGTAGGGATCCGGATGCGGCGCCTCGAGGTCCGAGGCCCGCCAGGGCAGGTCCCGCCGCACCCGGTCGAACCAGGGGGAGAGGGGTGCCAGGAGATCGGCAGAGGCGGGCCAGGGCATGTCTCGACGCTATCAGGTCGGCCCGGATCGATCACGCCGGAGGACGGGATGGGGCGGCTTGGTCGGAGCAGGTGCGGGACGTAAAATGGTGCCTCTGGGAATTCGTGGTTCCATTCGTCCAGCAACGGGGGGCTCGCGCATGAACCGGTTTCAGGCAGTGCTTAGCGGGACCGCCGTGGCCTTGGTCCTGGTGTCCAATGGGTGCATGACCCACCGGCCTGCGGCCCCCCAGGGGACGCCCCGTCCAGCCGCCGTGGCCGCCAGTGAGGATTTCAACCGGGGCATGGCCTGTCTGCTCCAGGGGGACCTCCAAAGTGCCCTGCCCCTTCTGAGGGCGCTTCCTGCCGCTTCGATGGGGGCAGGGCCACGGCGCCTTCGGGATGGCATCCTCGCCCGCTTCACCGGGAGTGAGGCGGATCCCGTGCCCGCCGGCCTCGACGCCTGGACCGTTCAGGTACTGGTGGCCTACCGCACCTACTGGAAGCAGCTCATGCTCCGCGAACAACCCCCAGCGCTTGCGGAAAGCGCCCTGGCGATGACCCTGACGAAGCTGCTGGACCACCGGCTCGAAGCCAAGGCTCACCCGGACCTCGACGCACTGGAAGCGCCGCTCCTGGCCGAACTGGAACGCCATGGTTGCCATGGGCTCCTGGGCGTGACGAGCCCCTTTCGGGAACTGCTGTTATGGAGGGGGCAGACCGAGTCCAAATTCGACGTGGACCTCCCGGATGGGCGGGAGCAGGTCACCGTGGTCCTGCTCTCGGACTTCGCAAGCCTGGGCTGGTTGGGGTACGCCACCCTCGATCAGTTCCATACGGGAGGCTGGACCCGGCCGGACCGGCTGTACTGCGTCGCCCAGGCCTACGACTTGGGCTCCGAATCCTTCCGGATCAGCTACCTTGCCCATGAGGGCCAGCACTTCCGCGACAACCGCCTACATCCGGGGCTGAAGCAGCCGGAACTGGAATACCGGGCGAAGCTGGTCGAGGTCGCCCTGGCCGATCAGACCCTCGCCGCCCTGCTGGCTGGATTCCAAGCCAACCAATCCTCCAGCCGGGACCAGCCCCACGCCTTCGCCAACCGGCGCC
>TBL_comb48_EPIDRAFT_1002888_pt1 | contig 11710 bp, 10 predicted proteins | sample TroBogEpilimnion_37_FD_10681 | JGI IMG/M metagenome (IMG submission 10681)
CACCCCGAAGGGCTTCATCGTTCGACTTGCATGTGTTAAGCACGCCGCCAGCGTTCGTCCTGAGCCAGGATCAAACTCTCCATAGAAAGTTGTGATCTGGCAAAAAACAAAACTAGCGTTTATAGCTGTTTATGTTTTACCAATTGTTTTTGTTTTGTAATGATCTCAAAGAGAGAAAATACAAAGGAATTTGGACTTACTACAGACATGCGAACACGCCTATATAAGCCCTTTTATTGGCATTGATTTTTGCACGTTGTTGAGTTCTCAAGGTACGAGCGCGCTCCGCGCACGGTAATTACTCACCGTTTGCAGGGCAGACTGCTTAACTTAATGCACTATGGACTGAAGGTCAATTTGAGATAGACCAGGACCAAACACACGCTATTTCACAGAATTGTCGTCGCACGGCCTCTTTCAGTCCGTTCCGCGAGCGAGGTCGTACCATAACCCGTTTGGGCCCAAAGGGTCAAATTAGGGCAAATGCGGCGTTTCGCAACTCTCGCATCGATGGCTCAATGAGAAAAAGACCCTAAAACCATTGATTTATAAGGGTTTTAGGGTCTTTCAGAAAATAGCTCAAAAAACTGCTAAATCACCTCGACCGCAGCTAGATCGCGTTTTCCCTTGCGCAGGAGGAGGAAACGTCCAAAAAGCAGGTTTTCATGCGTAGGAATGAAGTCCTCTGCAGTGACTTTGGCGTTATTGAGATATGCGCCACCTTCTTTAACGATCCGCCGGGCTGCAGACTTTGATTCGACAACTCCAGTAGCAGCTAAGAGATCAACCCATGTGGGGAAAGCACTTCCTACTGCAATTGTGGTTTTGGGAAGTTGTGAAAGGGCTGATGCAAGAGTCTTTTCATCGAGCTCAGCGAGCTCTCCTTGGCCAAATAACGCCCGTGCTGCACGTTCTGCGGCTTGGCACTCCCCCGCACCATGCACCAAGGTGGTGAGCTCCTGCGCAAGGGCTCTATGGGCTTCTCGCAACCCGGGATTAACTTCGTGCGATGCAATGAGTTCAGATATTTCTGCATGACTCTTAAAAGAGAAAACTTTTAAATACTTTGGAATATCTGCATCGTCACTGTTCAACCAAAATTGATAGAACGCGTAAGGGGAAGTCATCTCTGGATCGAGCCAGACACTTCCGCCTGCCGTCTTTCCAAATTTAGATCCATCGCTCTTCATCAATAATGGAATTGTTAAACAGTGCGCGCTCGCTCCTTCAACTTTACGGATTAGATCAAGCCCGGCAATAATATTTCCCCACTGATCACTTCCACCGATTTGCAATCTGCAATCATGTCGGCGATAGAGCTCTAAGAAATCAAAACCCTGCAAGACTTGGTATGAGAATTCTGTATAACTAATACCTCCGCCCTCTAAGCGTGATGAAACACTATCTTTAGAGAGCATCTGATTGACGCTGAAATGCTTTCCAATATCGCGGAGAAATTCTAGGGCTGAAAGTGGCTTCGTCCAATCTAAATTATTAGTCATGACTGCGGCATTCTCGCCGTTATCAAAGTCGAGGAACTTAGCGAGTTGGGTGCGGATGCGTTCGACCCATTGTGCAACTACATCAGCCTCATTAAGGGTACGTTCTTCATTTTTTCCACTTGGATCTCCAACTAAACCGGTGGCACCACCAACAAGTGGAAGTGGTTTATGCCCTGCAAGTTGGAAACGTCGCATCACAAGCAAGACAACTAAGTTGCCTAAATGAAGTGACGGCGCCGTCGGATCAAATCCAAGGTAGAACGAGGTCGGTCCACCATTGAGCTGTTTAAGAAGCGCCTCTCTATCGGTCGTTTGCGCGATTAAGCCACGCCATTCCAGATCGGCTATAAGTTCTGCAGTCATGCGCCCATCATGCCCGAAAAGCGTTTGCGCTCGCTGGCAATCCAGCTGGAATATCCACGAATTTTCGTATCTAGTTGCGCCAGTTGGGTCGTAACGCTCTTGGACGAGGTGCCATTGATCGAAGTGCGCGAGTCAAGCGCCGCTTGGGCAGAGAGAACCGACCGGAGTTCTGAGGTCAGCCTCTTATCTATCCCCGCAAACTCGATATCTGTGAGTTCATGGACTTCCTGACCTCTGGACTCAGCCAAGGCCACGGCCTTTCCAGAAATCTCATGCGCTTGGGCGAAGGGAAGGCCATTTCGCACGAGGAAGTCAGCGATTTCAGTGGCTAGAGCATGCCCGTCAAGGACCCCCTTTGAAATTGCGGTCGAGTTAAAGCCCGCCGTAGCGATCATTCCCCTTACCGCGGGGAGCAAGACCAAGAGTTCTTCCACGGAGTCGAAGATTGGTTCTTTATCTTCCTGTAAGTCTCGGTTGTACGCAAAAGGTAGACCTTTAAGTGTGACCAACAGGGAAGTTAAATTACCGATGAACCGTCCCGCCTTTCCCCGTGCCAATTCTGCGATATCGGGGTTCTTCTTCTGCGGCATGATCGATGACCCTGTAGAAAATGCATCATCGAGAGTTACCCATCCAAATTCTTGGGTATTCCAAATAGTGAACTCTTCACCGATACGTGAAAGATGCACACCGAGCATGGCAAAGATAAATAACGCCTCTGCTACAAAATCTCGATCACTTACGGCATCGATGCTGTTGCGCGTGACACCTTGGAAAGCAAGCTCTGCGGCGATGATCTCTGGATTTGGGACGAGAGATGAGCCTGCAAGAGCTCCAGATCCCAGTGGAGAAACTGAGTTGCGAGTTAACCAATCCTTCATTCGATCGATATCGCGGAGCAAAGCATGGGAGTGTTTAGCTAATTCGTGGGAGAAGAGAATTGGTTGGGCGTGTTGCAGGTGCGTAAACCCAGGAGCAATCACACCTATGTGACTGCTTGCGGCGGTATCAAGAGTTGTTACTAGCTCGAGTGTTTCCTGCGCAACCTCAAGAAGATGATCTACAAGATACAGCTTAAAATCAGTTACAACGAGATCATTTCGCGAACGACCCGCGCGTAGTGCTCCGCCCAGTTCGCCTAATTTGCCGACCAATCCTCGTTCAATAGCGCTATGAACATCTTCATCGCTCTCAATATATGTGAAAGAACCAGAAGCAACTTCTTGCGAAAGCTCGTACAGCGCATGCGTGATCCGATCTGCATCCTCGCTGTTAAGAATCCCAGCGCGCTTAAGTCCAGCGACGTGAGCAATATTTACGCGAATGTCGTAGGGAGCTAATCGCCAATCAAATTGCACACTTCTCGAAAGCTTGGCTACCGATTCATTTGGTCCCGTTGCAAAACGTCCGCCCCATAGAGACATTATTTTCCCTTTCCAAACATTGTTGCAATCTTCTTCGCAAGTGCTCCGCCGCCGGTTGCCGTGGATGCAATAACTAAAACCGTGTCATCTCCCGCAATTGTGCCGATTGCCATAGGCAATTCCTTCGCAATAATCGCAGCATCTAAAGTGCTGGCAACAAATTGAGCAGCCGCTGGAGGCGTATGAAGTACAACGGTATTAGCGCTGGAGGCAATCGAGAGAATGAGGTCCATCGAAGAAGGTGACTTCTGTGACGTTTCTAAAATATATCGAACATCACCATTTCGGTTTGTGCTTCGCATGGCGCCTATCTCTTGTAGATCACGACTTGCGGTCGCCTGCGTCACGACTAGGCCTTTCGCCTTGAGTTCGCGGACGAGATCGGCTTGAGAATGGATCTTTCCAGCGATCACAAGATCATGAATGATCTGCTTACGAGTTTGTGTCGGGTTACGAAGAGACTTAGCCATTGAGCACCTCATTGAGGGTTCGAGAGAATAATTTGACGAATTCGCTCAGTTCTTTCTTGTTGACGATCAATGGCGGGGCGATTCGAATAACATTTTTACTAGGAGCGTTAATCAAAAGACCATTACTCATAGCTTTAGCTACTACCGCCGCAGCCACATTAGCCTCGAGGACGATTCCCAAAAGCAGTCCCCGACCACGAACGTCAATGACGCCAGGAACCTTTGCGAGCTTGGTCTTCAAGAACTTTCCAGATGTAGAAACTTGTTTAAGAAGATTCTTTTTAACGATGAAATCGATGGCGGCATTTGCAGCGGCGCATGAGACGGGATTTCCGCCAAAGGTCGATCCATGCTCCCCCGGTTTAAATGCAGGCGCCTTCTCCCCCAAGGTGATCATTGCACCAAGCGGCAACCCTCCGCCTAGACCTTTGGCTAAAGTAATGATGTCGGGCTTGATTCCTTCGGATTCATATCCGAACCACTCGCCCGTACGTCCCANGCCAGTTTGCACCGCATCAATTGCCAAAAGCACACCGTTTTGATCGCAGATTGCGCGAACCTTTCGGAGATAACCAGCTTCGGGCACTACGACTCCATTTTCACCTTGAATAGTTTCTATGATTACCATCGCAGTGTTTTTAGAGATGACTCTGCGCATAGCGGCCACATTGCCAAACTCTACGAATTTAACTCCCGGAAGGAGAGGCTCAAAGGGAGTTCGCTTAGCATCTTGCCCTGTTATTGAGAGCGCACCAGCTGTTCTGCCATGAAAGCCACCAACAGTTGCCACAATTTGTTTGCGGCCAGTTAGTCGAGAGATCTTTATCGCCGCTTCATTAGCTTCTGCTCCAGAGTTGCAGAAGAAAACTCTTGCGGTTGGGTCGTTGGTCAGGTCTTGCAACTTCTCTGCCAATTCGATACCTGGCTTATGTGAATAAAGATTGCTCACATGTCCGAGTTTCTCGATCTGCTGGGTTACGGCTTTAACAATGCCTGGGTGTGCGTGCCCAAGAACATTGGTAGCAATACCGCCTAGGAAATCTAGATAGCGCTTTCCATTATCGTCCCAGACTTCAGCGCCCTTCCCTTTTACTAAAGTGATCGGAGGCACTCCGTAATTGTTCTGGAGCGCTGCATGCCACCGCTCTTGATTCTTCATGCTTTAACCACCGTTCCGCCGATTCCATTGAAGGCTGAATCCAAATTTGAAATTTCTCTGCCGTCGATAATCCGAGCTTGTTTAGCTCCCGAGGCAAGTGCAGTTATGACAGCTCGTGATTTTGGCGCCATTCCATCAACGAAAGTCGGAGCAATCGTTTTCAACTCTTCAAGTGAAATTTCCTCGATAAGCGATGACATATCAGGCCAATTCCTATAAATCCCAGCGACCTCCGTTATGAATAGCACTTCATCAGCATTGAGGGCGCCTGCGATAGATCCGGCCGCAATATCACCGTTGAGGTTGAGCGCTTGCCCATCAGACTGGACTGAAACCGGAGAGACAATGGGCAGGTAGCCATTGTCCAGAAGCAAATGAAGGAAGGTGGGATCCACCCGCTCGGCCTCACCCACGAGTCCGATATCGATACGCTCGCCATGGACCAGCGGCCAATACTTTTGGGCTCGCAAAGTTTGGCCATCTCCCGATGACATTCCAACCGCATTAACCCCATGAGCTATAAATCTATTTGTAAGGTCTCTCAAAACACTGCCAGAGAGCGTTCGTTGTACAACTTCCATTACTTCGGGCGTAGTCACCCGATATCCCTCTGTCATGGTTGATGCAATGTCGTGAACCTGCAATTCCGTTTCTATAGCCGGGCCCCCGCCATGCACGAGAACAACTTTGCCGCCACGCAAGTGGAATGTGGAAATGGCCGCGATGATCGCATCGTTTGTTTCTGCATTTTCCAGAACATGCCCGCCATACTTAATGACAATCATGATCCAATACCTACTGAAGTTAACCCTGAATTTTCAGCGATTCCTACGAGGATGTTCGCATTTTGGATCGCTTGAGAAGCGGCGCCTTTGCCCAAGTTATCAATTGCGGCGGAAACAATGAGGCGATCGGTGTGGGAATCGACAGCGACTTGCAATTGCACGCTATTAGAACCGAGTACTGCGGATGTCTTCGGCAGGGCATCTCCCCCTAGCATGGTGACAAACTCTTCATCCGCGAAGTGGGCGCGATAGATCTCTTGTGCCGCCAGAGTGCTCATGGGCCTTGTCAGCTTTGAGGTAACCGTGGCCAGAATGCCGCGTGGCATTGGCGCCAAAATCGGCGTGAATGAGATCTTAACGAACTCGCCGGCGACAATTCCCAGCGTCTCTTCTATCTCCGGAGTGTGCTGATGAACGCCCCCAAATTTGTATGAAGTGAGAGATCCCATAACTTCACTTCCAAGCAAAGTTGTACTTGCTTTTCGACCTGCGCCTGTCGTTCCAGATGCGGCAACAACAACGATATCTCCAGCATCGATAATTCCGTGTTCGATTGCAGGCGTGGCAGCTACGGCAATCGCCGTTGCATAACACCCAGGGTTGGCCACTCGAGTGGATTGTGCAATCTTTTCTCGTTGTCCTGCGATCTCAGGTAACCCATATACCCACGAACCGGCGTAAGGGCCGCCATAATATTTCTCCCAAGCGGCGGGCGAATTCAATCTAAAGTCGGCACCGAGATCGATCACCTTAATTTCCGGAGCGAGCGATGCAATTAGCTTTGCTGACTCGCCATGAGGTAGCGCGAAAAAGATGAGTGCACACTCGTTCATACGAGAAACTTGCGTGGCCTCGAAGGCGCGTCCCGTAAATGTCACAAGGTGAGGATGAACTTCTGTAATCAAGGACCCGGCCTGCGAACCAGCCGCTATGTATTGGATTTGAAAGAATGGATGCCGGTCCAATAAGCGTAGAAGCTCTCCACCCGAATAGCCGCTCGCGCCTACTATGCCAATTTTCATGGTTAGAGTCTAGAAGAGAATGTATAAATATGCAAAGTTATGCATATTTATGCGCGAACGATTGCTCCACATTCTTTGGTGGCAGAGGCGACGGCCAACTCACGATATCCAGAGACCTCATCAGCCGTCAGAGTTCTGTCATGGGCGCGGAAGGTCAAGGTAAATGCCAGTGAAACTCTCCCATCCCCCAGGTCTTCATAGCGATCAAAGAGGGTGATGGACTCCAGGAGAGATCCAGCGCCAGCCACGAGCGCTGCTTCAACTTTAGATGCAGGAATAGATCCGTCCACCATAAGCGATACATCCTGTGTAGCAGCGGGCATTGTGTAGATCGGCTTCGCGCTCTTTGATGGAACGACTGGTAGCTCAGAGAGAATGACGGCAAATGCGCAACTGCGCGGCGGGAGGCCCAACGCTTCGAGGACCCGAGGGTGCAATTCTCCGGCGTGCGCCACAGCTTTGCCTGCTACCTGAATCTCTGCACAGCGGCCTGGATGCCAGGGAGCCAAATCTGATTGAACGATAACACCGGTGTTGCCGGTTAGCTCAATGATTGAAAGCGCCATCTGGGTTGCATCTGACCAATCAAATGCCCGACCTTTACCCCACCAGCCATCTCGATCGAGCGATCCAACAACGACCGACCCAACGAAGAGCGGCTGAGGTGGAACGCTGGCATAAATTTCTGCAATCGTCTCGGCGCTCGGGCGCGATGTAGTTGGTACGGGTGAGACATGAGCCAACTTCGTTACATCGCGAAAGACGGATCCGATTTCAAAGATTGCACATTCTTTAGCGCCGCGACCTAAGTTGCGCTTCGCTGTTTCTATCAGACCTGGCAAGAGGTGTGTGCGGAGTAGTGGAGCTTGGTCTGACATTGGATTTGCTAACTTGAAACTGGCCGCGCGCGCTCCGGTGAAACCCAAAATTTCAACCATCTCTTGATTCACGAAGGGATAGTTGTAGACCTCGGAGAACCCTAGATTCGCCAAATATTGCGCGACACCGCGCTTGCGATATTGCAGAGGGCTCAGGGTTGCGCAAGAGCGCCCCTGCGGAAGAGTCCCCTCTATCGAATTGAGTCCAATAATTCGGCCGACCTCTTCGACGAGATCCGACGGAGTAAGCAAATCGCTACGCCAAGTTGGAGGCGTCACCAACCACAGATCTGAACTCTGCTTAGAGATAGTACAGCCCACCAGTTGCAGATTGGCTGAAACAGTTTCATGCGGCACGGCTATGCCTAGCAAACGCGAAACATATTGTGGATCAAATGAAATAACGGTCATCGCTGGGATCGCTCCGGCCGTGGCGCTTCCTATATGGCTGGCACCACCGAGTTCCATCAGCAATTGGGTGGCGCGGGCGCTCGCAATTGCAGCCAACGCGGGATCGACCGCGCGCTCGAAACGGCGGGAGGCTTCAGAGGAGAGACGGTGGAATCGGGAATTCTTCGCAATAGCTAGCGGATCAAAGCGGGCCGCTTCAATTGCCAGTGAGGTAGTCGACTCAGTAACTTCAGAGTCCAGTCCCCCCATAGTTCCAGCCAGGGCCAAGGCGCGTGCATCATCTGCGACTACGAGGTTAATGGGCGACAACTTTCGCATTTGACCATCAAGGGTTTTAAATTCGTTTTCGCGATCGGCTCGTCGTATATGGATTGATCCCTTGATCTTTGCCGCATCAAAGGCGTGCAAAGGTTGACCCAGTTCGAGCATGACATAGTTTGTGACATCTACTGCCAATGAGATCGAGCGCATGCCAGATTTCTCGATGCGCCTGCGGATCCAGAGCGGCGATGGCGCGGCTGGATTGAAGCCTTGGAGAGTACGTATGTAAATTGTGCTCGCCGCGGTTGGGTCATCGATCGCAACCTGAATTCCGGATTGATTAATCGCAAAGCCATCAGTGGCAATTAACTGCGCTGGATCACGGTACGAAACTCGCAGCGATGCAGCCAACTCGCGCGCCAATCCGCGTACAGAGAGCGCATAGCCACGATCAGGATTTACAGCGATATCAAAGATGGCATCGTTGATTTGGAGGAGCGCAATTGCATCGTCGCCAGGTGCGCCTTCGTTTAGAACGATGATTCCAGTGTGATCTTCGCCCAAACCGAGTTCGCGGGCGGAACAGATCATTCCGTTAGAGGTATGGCCATAGGTTTCACGAGCAGCAATTTCAAAGCCACCAGGCAGAACTGCACCTGGTAGTGATGCGACCACTAAATCCCCCACTGCAAAATTGGTAGCTCCGCATATGACAAAGCGAATTTCTGTTTCGCCACAATCTAATCCCACATAGCGAATCGATTTCTTCTGACCTTCGACCTGTTCGATGGATAGTACTTTGGCAACGACTAACGGGCCGGTGAGATCGCTCCCCTGCTCCTCAATGCCTTCAACTTCAAAACCGACTGCGACGAAGGCTTCTTCAATATCTGCCAAAGAGAGGTCTGCAGGAATCTCGACGAATTCTCGAAGCCACGATAGAGGGATCTTCACTGCACACCTGATCCGAAACTCTGCGAAAAGCGTTGATCGCCTTCGACGATGTCATGCATATCGGTGATTCCGTGACGGACCATGAGCGTCCGCTCTAGGCCCATGCCAAAGGCAAAACCACTATAAACATCGGGATCGATACCGCATGCAACCAATACCTTCGGATTAACCATGCCGCAGCCGCCCCATTCAATCCAACGTCCGTTGAAGTAGAAGTCCACTTCTGCACTCGGTTCCGTGAAGGGAAAGAATGAAGAACGTAAACGGGTTTTTACTTCAGGACCAAAGATGGAGCGAGCAAAGTGATCTAATGTGCCTTTGAGGTCGGCCATCGTAATTCCTTTATCGATGACGAGACCCTCTACCTGCGAAAAGACTGGAGTATGTGTTGCATCCAACTCATCGGCTCTGTAGGTACGACCAGGGCAGATTACATATATCGGCGGCTCCTGCTCCAACATAGTGCGAACCTGTACTGGCGAGGTGTGAGTTCGAAGGACAAGATGCGAATCAAGTGGCTCGACAAAGAATGTGTCTTGCATGGTGCGCGCTGGATGATCCGCGGGAAGATTCAGTGCATCGAAATTCAACCACTCTGCTTCAAGTTCTGGACCTTCGGCAACGCGGTATCCCATACCGAGAAAGAGATCGCAGATCTCATTGGTAAGAATTGTCAGAGGATGTAACCCGCCCTTAGGGGTCCTGCGCGCCGGAATTGAAACATCCACGCGCTCTTCGACGAGTACGCGAGAGTCACGTTCACTCTCAAGTATCCGAGTGCGAGCTTCAAACGCCGCCGCGACGATATTCTTGGCTTGCCCGATGATCTTGCCGAAATTTGCGCGCTCATCTGGCGTCAGCGTGCCTAACTGCTGATTTGCACGGGCGATGGGCGACTTATCCCCCACGTGAGCCAACTTGGCCACTTTAAGCGCCTCCAAGGAGTCGGCAGATTCTATGGCTGCGAGTGCAAGGGCCTTGGCATCTTCAATGGATTGCGCAGAGAGGCTCATGAGATGGGATCTTACTAAAAACCGAGTTAGTTAGAGAGGAAATACATGGAAATGGCAGCGGCGCTGGCTACATTGAAGCTTTCGGCGTGGCCACGCATAGGAATTGAGATGTGCTGGAAAGCCGGGGCAAGTTCTGGTAATCCACGCCCCTCATTACCAAAGACGAGGACTGTTGGTTCAGATTTATCGATCTCTTCTAGTCGTTGATCTGATGCGCCATCGAGGGCGACGAGCGCTAGGTGATGCGCGTAGGAAAACTCTTCGAGAAGATCTAGTGGGACATCATCTACAACTGGAATATTCCAGAGCGATCCGGCGGTGGAACGGACTACCTTGGGACTGTAAATATCAACGCTTTGATCGCTAAAGATCACCAGGTCAAATCCACAGGCATCAGCAGTTCTGATTGCAGTTCCAGCATTACCCGGATCTTGAATCTGCCAGAAATAAGCGACCTTCTTTAACGAAAGATCTGTAAATCGCGCGAGATCTGTGGGCAAATATTTACAGAGAGCCAAAATGCCCTGCGGAGATTGGGTATCGGTCATTTCGTTCATGACTTGATCTGTGACCATAATGACTTCGTAGCGATCGAGTATCTCCTGTGCAAATTCCAAACGGAGTTTCTCAAGACCAGTATCAGTGAGGTAGAGCATCTCTATCTTGGGAGCGGTGGCAATGTGTGGGATCAATGCGCTGCGCAGCGATTGCAAACCATCGGCTACGAATATTCGCTCCAGATTGCGGATCTTTTTACCCCGAGGACCCAAAAGAGCCTTCACTCGCTCCACGTGGGGCGAATGAAGGCTCGTAATAGGTGCGTGCGACAAAGCGATGCGTTACGCAGTTATAACGTGCTGGCGGGCGATCTCAACCAGAGCTGCGAATGCAGCAGGATCATTGGTTGCCATCTCCGAAAGAACGCGACGGTCAACTTCAATCTCAGCAGCCTTGAGGCCCTGGATGAAGCGATTGTAGGTCAGGCCATGTGCACGAGAACCAGCGTTAATGCGCTGAATCCAGAGCTGGCGGAAGTCGCCCTTCTTATCCTTACGGTGATCAAAGGCGTAGACCATACTGTGCGTAAGTTGCTCTTTAGCCTTGGTGAAGAGGCGAGAACGTTGACCGCGATAACCAGCGGTACGCTCGAGTGTTGTACGACGCTTCTTGGCAGCGTGGACGCCGCGTTTTACTCTAGCCATTTATCTTCTCCTTACTTCAAACCGAGCATGCGCTTGGCTGTCATGGTTACGGTCTTCTTACCGGCTACATCATTACTCAAACGGCGAGTAACTCGCGAAGATTTGTGTTCGAGAAGGTGGCGCTTACCAGCGCGCTTGTGCATGATCTTGCCGGTGCCAGTCAGACGGAATGTCTTCTTAGCCCCGCTATGGGTTTTCATCTTTGGCACTTCATACCTCCTGTGGGTACTTATTGGATCTCGAGATAATTACTGGGAAACTTCTTC
>TBL_comb48_EPIDRAFT_1002893_pt1 | contig 11700 bp, 8 predicted proteins | sample TroBogEpilimnion_37_FD_10681 | JGI IMG/M metagenome (IMG submission 10681)
GGTTCTCACGGTTCAGTGCCAATTGCGCACCATGGCCGGATGCGTCTGCCAACGGAAGTTCGTCAAACTTCCAGCAGCCGAGGACGTGCGGCCCGGTGGCATCCAGATTGGCATAACTCTCCTCCCAGGGATCCTGTAGCGGCAGTGCGCCCTGGGCGCTGAGACAGGCCCCAATGAGAACCAGATGATGCAGAATGGCAAAACGGAAACTCATGAGACGCGGAGCGGGCAATGCTGTCACTGTGCTCCCAGATTACGCCGCCCATCCGCAGGCAGATCCTCCACTTGCTGATGGCGGATGTAACGCCGCAGCACTGGCGACAGTCCGGCGGGAAGGTCAGATGCGGCACCGATGCACGGCGACGCCGCAGCAAGGCTGAAGTCTTGATCTTGTAACGACACAAAGCCGGGCTCAAGCCCCTGCGCCGACTCTGCCAGTGTTTCGATTTTTCCGGTGAACTCGTCCACACTGGGTACCCAGCCTGAAGTGAGCCAGTTTTTGCCGAGTTTCAGCAAGCCTAGCTTGCACATCAGGGAGAGGTTTGTGCCACCTGCCGTAGCGTGTAGGATGTTTCCATGGCATTCCACCGACTCTTCTTCTGAAGACAAACGGAACAATGCGATGGGTTTGCTTCGTATTGAGACGACCGTGTTATGATAAAAGTGAAGTACGCCTTTGCGATACCCTGCGGTCTTCCCACTATCACCACCGTAATGAACGATCTGATTGTTTCCAGTTTCCTCGCGCTCAATGAACACATTGCCAAAGACATGGGTTTGGCGGTAGGCCGGTGAAGCGTTGAGCGCGGCGTTGCCGGTGGCATCCACCAGATCAAGTTGGCGATTACCACCTTCGATCCAATTATAGGAGACAACCAACCCTGCGGAGCGGTCTTTGAGGTTGTTACCCGCACAGCCTTCCCGCAGCGGTCCAAAGTGATTGCCTTCGAATACGATGCCATCACACTCGGTGTAGGCGTTGTGTTCAGTGATGCTGCTGGGATTGCCATTGTCGTAAATGTGGCATCGCTCCACACGGATGTTTTTCGATTTCGGGCTGACCATGAGGCCATTGCTGCTGTCGTGCAAAACGAGGTTTCTCAGCAGTAGATGATCCACGATTTCCACATTCACGCTCGCAGCATCTTTGCTGTACGCGGTGACCCCACGCCTGCCTTTGAAGGTGAATGGCCCCCTGCCACCCCGGATCTCCAGATTCTCCAAAGTGATGAACCCAGGAACTGCGGTGCGTGATGAGTTGGATCCTCCAATTTTCACGACCCCGCGTTCCTGGCCCCAATAGTTCAATTGGGCACGCGTCGTTGCATCCTGACCGTCGATCACTGGCAGTTGGCCTGTCGGTCCGGGCACTCCACTCACGGTGATGGGCTGCTGCTCAGTGCCGCGACAGCTTAACACCCACTTTTCATGGTAAGGCTCCTCGCGCCAATGAATGCGTACCACATCACCAGCAGCCAAAGTCTCCCAAGGCACCGATCCGATGTCGGCATATTTCTTGGACGCGCCCACCTCATAGACCGCTGCTTTCGCAAAATTGGCAGCCAGCAAACACCCGGTTGTGGCAAACAAAGGGAAAAGTCTAATGAGGCGATCCAAAGGACGCATGATCATATTTAGGGGTGAAAAGCGATGACTCTCAAATGTCCGAAGCAGGCACTCCTTTACCAGCAAAATTTCCGTTGATCAGGCTGCTCAACATTGTGGACGGCATGCGGGTGCCTTCGATTTGTTTTGCCTCTTCGCGCTGCCAAGGACACAATGCGTCCACCTATGTTTTCTTGGTCCCATTGGCTCTTCGGTGACTGGCATGCCTTGATGCCCATCCCGCTCGCAAATACGCTCCTCGCAGGCGTCGCATCACTCTGCGGTGCCATTGTCGGTACCGAGCGCGAAAAGAAAGAAAAGCCCACGGGCACGCGCACGCTTGCCCTGGTGAGCCTGGGTGCCAGCGTCTTTACTATGCTGTCCGAGCATCTGGGCAATCACGATGGCCACATCGCCGCCAACATCATTGTCGGCATCGGCTTTTTGGGTGCAGGGGTCATCATTCATGGACGCTACGGCATTACCGGACTCACCAGCGCGGCCAATATCTGGACCATGGCAGCCATCGGTATGACTGTCGGTGCCGGTTATGCAGGAGCGGGGCTTGCGCTGAGTGTCTTTCTGCTGATCACGCTGAGCGCCGTCGGCACGCTGGAGCGGCGCTACATCGGTCCCTGCAAGTTCTCCACCTTGCAAGTCACCTACGATGCCGCTGGCGGCAAGACGCTGATCCTCTTGGAAGAATTGCTGGATGAATTTGGCTCGCCCGGCATGATTGTTACTGAGCATCATGAAAACGGGGACCACGGCACCGCGACCATCCGCTACTGCTGCGTGCATCAGCACCACCGCGAACTGCTCGCGCGTTTCGCTGAAATGACCGAGGTGCAGACCATCGTGCGTGCCACTGGGCAGTCGCGCTGCGCGGCTTGAGTGGCAAATCGTCTTGATGAAGTACAGGCGCCCGTGCTCACGGGAGTTGGATGCCCGCACTGGCAAAGATGCTAGAACCAATGAATCGTGCACGCGTGCCTAGAAGGCGCTGGATGCGCAGCACCTCGTTCCACTTGGCCATGCGCTCGCTGCGACTGAAGGAGCCGACTTTGAGCTGCCCGGCATTGGTGGCCACGGCCAGGTGCGCGATGAAGGCGTCCTCAGTTTCTCCCGAGCGTGCGGAGACGACGGGCAGCCAGCCCGCCGCTTGAGTGAGGTGGATGGCGGCGATGGTTTCGGTGACGGTGCCGATTTGATTGAGCTTGATGAGCACGGCGTTGGCGGTGTTGGCCGCGATGCCGCGCTCGATACGTTCGATGTTCGTGGTGAAATGATCATCGCCAATGAGCTGACAGCGCTGGCCGATGGCCTCGCGCACGATCTTCCAGCCCTCCCAGTCGTCTTCAGCCATGGGGTCTTCGATGGAGACGATGGGATACTTCGTGACCCACTCGATCATGAGCGCGGCAAACTGCTCGGAGGTGAAGCGGCGCTGTTCGAGGCCCAGCGTGTAGTGCCCGTCATGAAACAAATCGGTAGCGGCGATGTCGAGCGATATGCCTACCTCATGCCCTGGCGTGTAGCCTGCGCGCTCGATGGAGGCCATGAGCGCATCGAAGACGTCTTCATTGCGGTCAAACATGGGCCAGTAGCCGCCTTCATCTGCCACACCGGCAAGCAGGCCGCGCTCGCGCATGACATCCGCAGCGGCGTGGAAGACGTTGGCGGTGACTTCGAGGGTCTCCTCATAAGTCTGCGCGGTGAGCGCCATGATCATGAAATCCTGGATGTCGATGCGCCCCTGCGCGTGCTTGCCACCGCCGAAGATCTGGATCTCAGGCAGCGGCAACAGAGTCCCCTGCCCGCCGCCGAGCGATTCATACAGTGGCACGCGCTTGGCGTTTGCCGCCGCCTGCGCCACAGCCATGCTGGTGCCGAGAATGGCATTGGCTCCCAGGCGCGATTTCCCCGGCGTGCCATCCAGCGCGATCAATGCGGCATCCAGCCCGGCTTGATCAAAGACATCCCGCCCGATGGTGGCGCGAGCGATTTCACCCGTCACATACGAGACGGCCTTGAAGACTGATTTGCCACGGAAGCGGCTCTTGTCGCCATCGCGCAGCTCCAGCGCCTCATGGTGTCCAGTGGAGGCACCGGAGGGCACCAGACCATGGCCGGTTGTGCCATCTTCCAGTGTGGCGATGACCTCCACGGTGGGATTGCCACGGCTGTCGAAGATTTGCAGAGCGTCGAGTGAATTGATTTTCATGAGTGAGCAGCCCACGCCGCCGTGAGCGCGGCCAGCGCAGGCGGTTGGGGTAAATGGGTGAGAACGAAACGCGTGACCCGCTCGCCTTGTTCGGCGGAAAGATACTCGGCGGGCGATTTTCCATGCACGCGGGCGAGCAGCAGGCAGAGCAGCAGATTCACGGTGTGGCGCTCCAGATCGTGACCGCAGGCCGAGGTGTAGGCGGACCAAAACACTGGTACAAGCTGAATGGCCTGCGGGTTTAGCAGGGCCTTCAGGTGCAGATGCGTGAGGAGAAAGGCGGCGTCGAAAGCGGGATCGCCAAACCACGCGCATTCGGCATCCAGCACGATGAGGCGCCCAGGGCCGACGAGCAGGTTCTTGGGGCTATAGTCCCCATGCACCAGGGCGAGCTTCGTGGCTGCCAGTCGTGCGGCCTCGGTACGCAGCAATTCGGCGGCTGCAGGCACGCGCTCCGCAGTGGTCAGCAGATAGGGGGCGATGCGCAGGGCCTGAAAACCCGGCAGTGTGTCAAAGCGTTCACCTGCTGTCGGATCGACCCATGAGGCGGCATGCAGACGGCCCAAGACTTCGCCCGCCAGGCGTGCGGTTTCGACTTCAAAGTGACCTGCCAGCAGCGCGGACTTCCAGTTTTGCAGTTCATCGCCGAGGTATTCCATGGCGAACCAACCGTCGCCACCGCCAAGAATGCGCGGCACGGCGTCGGGCAGGATGGGCGAGACGTATTCAAAGAAGGACTGCTCCACGCGATTGCGCGAGACATCGACAAACCAGTCGTCCTTCACTCGCAGTTTTTCCAAGGCCGCTTTGACCACGAGGCGGTGCGTGGAGGATTCCACAAGCACAATGTCGCTCGAAACGCCGCCGGTCAGCGGCGTCACGCGGATGTCAAAGCCGCCGATTAAACCGGCGGCCTCGAGGCTGGGAAGGATGTCTTGCGTGGTCACTCAGATGAAGCAGCGGGCAGTCCCGACTGGGATGCCGACGGCATTAGAGCGTCCACACCGGAGGCTGTCAAAGCCGACCGCGCAGGCTGGCGGAGACTGCCAGCTTCCGCGTTGTGGCCTGCCGCTTATTTCGGCACGTCTTTCTTTTTCACCGAGTAGGAACCAGGAGATTTGGCAAACTTTTGCATGCAGTCCGTGCAGCAGAAGGAGACAAAGCCTTCATCGGTCTTCACGCGATAGATTGGACGCGAGGGCTTGTGGTCCACGGGGCATTCATCATTGATGGGCCAAGCGGCGAACACGGTGGCGGTCATGGCAAGGCTGAGCAGCAGAGGAGCGAGAAGCGTTTTCATGGATGGAGTCGAGTTAGAGTTGGTGCGCGTTACCCCATCAACGCACATCAACGCCATCCTCATAGGCCATCGCAAATCCTGCTCACGGAAGCGCAAGGCAGGCACAATGCGGGGCTATTTCTCCTCGATGTCCCAGTAGGAGAGCTTTGAGATTTGCTCGGGGGACAGGGTGTCGATCCAGCTTTTGCCGTCGGGGCCGAGGTTGCTCTCCGAATGCCAGTCAATGGTGCCGTCTTCATTCAACCGCTCCAGTGAGACTGTGCCGTCGTTGCGACCGATGATGATTCTTTGCCCGGGCCATGAGCGACCAAGAATGGCGTTTGTTTCGAGGCTCCACTTTGGCGGCCAGGATGCCGTGAGACTGTTTTCAATGAGAACAGGGGCTCTCGGGTGGGTTGCGAGACTTCGATGTTTGAGCACCATCCAGTGGCATTCTCCGGGTTGGAGGCATTTTGCAAAATCGGGAGGCGATCCAAGCTCGTTGTCCGGGCAAAAACGGCTGGTTGGGCACCCAAAGATGCTCTCGTCAGTAACGATTCCGTCTTTGAAAAGTTCACGAAACACCTCGTTGGCCGAATGGAACTTGCGCTTCTGCCCATCGGGATACTCATCCTCGTGGACATATGAATACTGTCTGAGCGACAGGATGATTCGTTTGCAGCAAGAGGCCCCGATCATCCGGTCTCCCCGGGGTGAAACTCGTGTGAGGCTAGGCAGTACTACCTGGACCAGCAGAAACAAGCAAAACACAAGCAGGCCCCACTGCAAACACCCCCAGCGCTCTTTCACCTGCTCATTCATGCCCCCATTCCATCAAAACCCCCGCTCCAACGCAATCCCATCCCGCGTTCGACATTCGTTATTCTGCATTCGACATTGATCATTCCTTCGCTTTCCCGCTTGAACCCGCCTTTTCGACGCGTTTAGAAGTCCTCTCACCAACTCCATGATTTTTCTCGCCGATCTGCCCGCACCCAGCCGCATGGGGGACATCCTCATGGCCTTCCTGAGCATTGTCTTCGAAGGCGCTCCCTACATTCTCATCGGCACGATCTTTTCTGGGGTCATCGACGCCTTCCTGCCGGCCAAGCTGCTGGACCGGGTGCTGCCGAAGAATAAGATTCTGGCGACGCTGATCGCCGGGTTCCTCGGTCTGGTGTTTCCGGTGTGCGAGTGCGCGGTAGTTCCGGTGATCCGCCGCCTAGTGCAAAAGGGCCTGCCGCTGTCCTGTGCGGTGACGTACATGCTTTCGGCCCCCATCATGAACCCCATCGTGGCGATCAGCACGCTGACGGCGTTCAAGGAATTCCAGGGCCTGTCCTGGGCCACGGCGGGCAATGCGACGATGACCATCGCGCGTCTGTCGCTCGGCTACCTCGTGGCGGTGATCGTCGGTCTCGTTGTGCTGCGTTTCAAGCCCGGCCAGGTGCTGCGTACCAGCATCGCCAACAAGGTCGCCCAGGCGGAAGCGACGGATGCTGACGACCACGTGCATGCTCCTGCCGCTAATTTCAATGGCAAGCTGGTGCATGCCATGCGCAGTTCCATGCGCGACTTCCTCGACACCGCGATGTACTTCGCCATCGGCGTCGTCATCACCTCCGCCTTCAACACGCAGATCAACCAATCCCTGCTCAACACCGTGGCGGGCAACGACTGGCTAGCCGTCCCTTCCCTCATGGGCTTGGCGATTGTGCTCTCCCTCTGCAGCACCTCGGACGCCTTCATCGCCGCGCCGATGACCGCCTTCTCCATGGCCGCCAAGCTGGCCTTCCTGGTCTTCGGCCCTATGATGGACATCAAGCTCCTGTTCATGTACTCCAGCGTCTTCCAGCGCAAGGTGGTCGTATCTTTCCTGATCGGTCTTTTCATCCTCATCGGTCTGCTTTCCGGGCCGTGGATGAGTCTGGTCCAACATCTCTCCATCAAACCCTAAACTGCCATGAGTGGAACCCGCACCCTCGTTCATCTCCTCAGTGTCGCCATGCTCCTGCTCTGGGGCGGTGTGTTGCTGTACTTCTATATTAGTGGTCGGCTGGCCAATTACCTGCCGCCGGACGGCATCTTCCGCCCCATGGTGCTAGTGTCCGGCATTGGCCTGGTGGTGCTGGGCCTCTTCAACCTCCTGACCATGGGAGCCGAAGACGCTGGCTGCGAAGGCCATGACCACAGTCACTCCCACGATGAGCATGACCACGATCATGACCACGATCATGACCACAAGGACTGCGGTCACGACCATGCGCACAAGCACGGCGGCTGCGGGCACGATCACGGGCATGAGCACAAGCACGCTCATGGAGCCTGCGACCATGACCACAGCCACGATCATGACCACAAAGACTGCGGTCACGACCACTCGCACGATCACGCCAAGAAAGCCGGATGCTGCGGCCATGACCACGGGAACCACCACCACGACCACAGCGCCGAAGGTCACGCGCACGGCATTCTCGAAGAAAGCTCCTGGCCTGGGCGCATCGCCGTGCTGCTCATTCTTGCCGCACCGCTCTCCTGGGCCGCGCTGTCCACGCCTGACCGCTACAGCTCGAATGCCATCGTGAACAAGGGCCTCTACGACCCCAACTACAAGGACACCTCCCGTGCTGAGCAGTTCTCGCTGCAAAACAAGCCCAAGACCGCAGTGAAGCCCACAGCCACCACGACGGCGGTAGTCACGGCCGAAAAGGTGGCTGATCTCCCGCCTGCCATGGTGACCCCTGCGGCTCCCGCCAAGCCCGCTTCACCACCACCTCCAGGCGTCGCTGTGGCCTCTGCGGCCAATGCGGAAACCAAAACACCGCCGAAGAACATCCCACCACCAGCGCAGGCTTCCAAGAGCTATGGCACCTTCTCCCTCGCAGACCTCAAAGCCCAGGTGCCCCAGAGCAAGGACGGCAACTTCATCCTCGAAGTGCCCGAACTCTACTACACCGGCGGCGATGTCGAAGTGCAAAAGGTGCTCACCGGTCAGATGGTCGAGACCGTGGCGCAGATCCTGCCCGAGAAAGTCAACAACGCCGACGGACACCGCCTGCGCATCTTCCGCATGCTCGTCCAATGCTGCGCCGCCGACGCCCGTCCCTACTCCGTGCCCGTGGATTTCGGCAAGAAAGCCCCCGAGTTCAAAGACATGACCTGGGTCAAAGTCGTCGGCAAAATGGGCTACAAAAAAGAAGGAACCCAGACCGTCCCGATCATTGAGGCCACAAAAGTGGAGGAAACGACAGCGCCGGATAATGCGATGATTTACTGAGTGGGGCTGGGTGGGGCGGTGTTGCGCAGTTTCAATATTCAGATAGCCTCGCGGGAGCCACCAGAAGTCGCAAGTCGAAGGCTGGCGCTAACAGTGAACCTCACAGTTGCCTGTACGACTTCCTACTTGAACGATAGCCCAGAAACCGCACAGAGGATTGCCTTCGGCGCGCTTCGCGTGGTGCGGACCACTTTACTGGCGTCCTCGCCAGGCCTTATGTGATCTTTTAGCGCTGGGTTGGCTGTATGTTTTACCTATGTATAGCCAACTGTAAGTTGGCAGATGCCATCACTTCTTCACTGCGCTCTCAGGCTTGGGCACGATCTGAACCTTGAGTTTGTCACGGGTGTTCTTGAGCCAACTGGCCTGGAACTCGGCAGTCTTCTGCTTCTTCAACTCCGCCACCACTTCACCCTTGATCTGCTCGGCTGGTTTCGACTGCTGGCGCTCTCCTTCAAATTTCATGATGAACCAGAGGGTGCCCAGATCCAGCACCTCGCTCAGCTCTCCCGGCTTCAGCTTCGCTAGGGGTTCAGCAAGGGCGGGGCTGAGAATGGCGGTGCTCGCCCAATCCATTTTCCCGCCGTCAGCCGCACGACCGTCTGCGGAGAACTTCTTGGCCAGCGTGCCAAAGTCCTGCCCTGCTTTGAGCTTGGCATGAATGTCTTGGGCGACCTTGAACTGCGTGTCGTTTTCCCGTTTCGCGTCATACTTCGGGATGGACAATGTTCTTATTTGCACCTGCCGAACCGGCGCTTCAGCAGTCCTGAGCCCTAGCGCATGCTGAATTTCTGCCTCGGTGGGTGGCGGGGCTAACTCGATGAGCTTTTTCAAAATGACATTGAAGATGATCGTCCTTTCGCGCTTTTTGCGGTATTCTTCCATGGTGGCACCCGCATTGATCACCATGCGTTCAAAGCGTGCCTGATCACCTTTAAACTCTCGCTTGATGGTCTGGCGCAAGTCGGCATCCACCGCCGCCCGGGGGAGCGTGTTGCCCATGGCCTTGAAGGCAGCCACATAGATTTCCAGCTCAATCGTGTCCTTCAGCACCGCCTGCTCGGTCTCAGCCAGTTGGGCTGTCCGCTCTGCCGCCGTGGCATCTGGCTTGAGGGGATTGTCTTTGATTCGCGCTGCCACGGCCTTCTCCACTTCCTCCCTGCTGATCTCCGTGCCGCCAACCAGCGCCGCCACTTTGGTCGGGTCCACAGCTTTGCCATCTTTACCTTTGGGCATCAGCTTGTCTTTGAGCCAGGCGGATAAGGTTTCATCCCAGACCCGGTCCATGGCAGATGCCACGGCCTCAGCCAGCGGCCTGCCCGGATCACGCCGCGACTCAGTGACAAAAGCCTGGATGCTGGGATTGACCGTCACTTTGGTCGTCGATTCCAAGCTGCCTAAGTTAACCTTCAACGTTCTCGTCAATTCGAAGATGTCCTCCAGCAGTCCCACCTCCTCCTGCGCACCGGAGCGGATTTTCTCAAGCAGGGCGGTGATTTCGCCACGCTGCCGCTCGGAGACATTTTGCGCCAGCAGCCCCCAGTCGTTGCGGAAATCCTGTGCAGACGACTTCGCCTGAGCCAATTGCCTGAATTCACCTGCGGCGGCAGGCAGTGTCCAGTCTAGCAGTACCGAGGCCAGGTAGCAGCCGACGGGGCCAAGCTGCGGATCTGCGCGCACATGGTTCAGAATTTGGCCCGCGTATTCCGTACGGCCATTCGCACTGTAAAACACCTCCCGCGCCAGCAGCCAGGGCCAGGTGTCATCTCCCGTCAATGCGTCAGCGAGGTGCATAGCCACCTGAGAGATGAAGGAGGCGGTTAGCTTGGTTTCCACGGGCTTGTTAGGATCGTTCGGCACAAAATAGTCACTCTCAGACGAGGAAAAGATAGCGTTGTAAAGTTGCGCTCCCCCCATGCTTAGCCTGCGCGTGAGTTCATACGCTGCCTGAGAACGCAGGAGGGTGGTCTCAGGCTTGGCGGGTGGCGACTTGCCGAAGCCCCCTTGGAGCAAGCCTGCCGTCAGGAATCCAGCCCACGAGGCCAGCGCCTCTTTCCCTTCATACGTATTCACCAGTCCAGCCGACTCCACCTCCAGCTCCCGGGTAGCGCGGTCCAAAGCCCCAACCGCCGTAGTGGCGGTGAAACGGATGAATGCTGAGCGCCCTTTCTCCCATACGCCAGTCGTGATTTCCCTCACGCGGCCCGTCGCTGTGTCGATGACCATGGAAAAATCGTCACCGCCGGGAGCCGCCGGACTTTGCATGACGAGCCGCCCGTCCCGGTTCTGCAGCAGGGCCGCATACTTCAGGCTTATCAACAGCGCTGCCGCTGGTGTCATGGTCAGGGTCAACTTGGAAGCGATGTTCTCCACCGCAGGTTTGAAACTGCCACCAAAGTTGGTGTTGCCAGTGGTAACACCGTCCTTGGGTTCATTTGTTTCGAATTTCACAAAAAAATCCCACGCCAAGCCCTTGTTGGCCGCTGTACGCAGCCACTGCTTCACACGCCCCTCCTGCATTGAAAACAAGCCGGTCATGGCTTCCTGAGCATAATGCAGGGTCAGCCGACGTGGGTTTAGCTTACCAGCGACATCGTCGGTCACAGTCACCGTCAAGTGTGCCCCGTGCAGAGAATTGTAGATCAGTTCCAGTTCCTGCCTGCCGCCTTCCTTGGGCAGGAAGCTCCACTTCAACAGGAAATCCTCACTGCCTGTGCTGAAGGTCTCATTGGCCCATGCCGAGGCCAGCAGCAGGGCTTTTTGGTTGTCACTGAGCGCCACCCCGAGCTTGGGGGCCTCCGGCATTTCCACCAGCTCGATCTTGAGATTCATCTCCGGCTGGCCCTCTTGCTGTGGGGTCGCTGTGACCTTGTAGGAAGTGTAGCGTGCGCTCTGTAGCAGCAGCTTTTCGATTTCCGCCACCCGCCCGGAAAGGAAGGGCTGCCCTGGTGCCAGCCCCAGGTATTTCATCACATCGGCTGAGGAGTCGCGGTTCAAACCGGTGAACTCGACTTTATCGAGAATCGCAGAAGGTCCCTCGGACAGAATCTTGACCTGCAACGCGGCGGTGCGTGCCGTGTCATCACGCACAATGTCGGCCTGCACCTTGGCCTGCATCAATCCATGCTGCTCCAGGATCTTGAGGACGGCCCGTTGCAACTCACCAGGCCTGGTGGCATCCAGCGGCGCAGGCTTGCCCAGCTTCCATTCGATTTTCGGTTTTTTGGAAGAGGTTGTTTTCTCCGCCGTGGTCAGTTTCTCGATGATTAGCTCAGGCTTGATGGATTTGGCACCGCTGACAGTCACGGTACCCGC
>TBL_comb48_EPIDRAFT_1002895_pt1 | contig 11691 bp, 9 predicted proteins | sample TroBogEpilimnion_37_FD_10681 | JGI IMG/M metagenome (IMG submission 10681)
GCGCCTGCGCCGCAGATGAAGAGATTGGGGTGCTCGGTCTCAACGCCCCATGACGGCGCGGTTCCATCCTCGCGGAATGGCATGGACAAATCTTTATGAAAGATATTTCCGCGTGGCAACGAGACATCTTTCTCGAGCTCGTGCGGACTCTTGATTTCAATGCAGAGCGATCCATCAGCGGTTCGCGCTAAACAATCCTCAATCGGATCCAACAGATACTCGTTGAGTTGATTGAGCAGTCGACGGAGTATCTCTGCCTTTACCTCGTCATGATTCTGGTCGAAGAGCGAGGCTGGCGTATGGATACCAAAGAGCGTCAGCGTCTGGAATCCAGCAGCTACCAGATCTGGCGCCAAGATTGAGGTATCGGTCAATGTGTGGCAATACATCTCAGCCGGAATCCGATCGGGAATGACACCAGCTGCCGATTGCGCATATGCCTTTTGCAAATCTGAATATTTTTCGTCAAAGTGAAAGGTGCCGGCAAAGGCGATTCGTGGATCGGCTCCGCTTTTTAACCGCGGCAGTTTCGTCAACAACATATTTACCTTAACTTGGCTACCGTCAAGACTAGCTGGCGGCTCATCGCCCAAAGCCTTCGCAAGATGTTGCGGCGCGAAATTTGCCAAGACAAATTCTGACTCATAGCTAGCTCCGGTCACGGTTTTGATCTGCCATTCACCGCTATGGCGAAGTGCGGTTACCTCTGCGTCAGTAACAATCCGAACTCCGTTGGTTGTGCAGATGCCAACAAGTTCAGCAACCAAACCACCCATGCCTCCGCGCGGCACTCGCCACTCACCCGTGCCGTTTCCAATCAAGTGATAAATAAAGCAGCGATTGGTGGCAATGTCGTGCGCATCGGCAAAGGTGCCGATCAAGCCATCGGTGAATACGACGCCACGAACAAGATCATTGGAGAAGCGGTGCTCCAAGCTCTCTCCTAGCGGTCGTTCAATGATCTCATCCCAGATCGGATGGTTTATGCGATTCTTGAGTTCGGAGCGAGTCGGCAATTTCTGCAACATGGTCGGCGCAATGACATCGGCAATTCGCTGCACGTCGGCGTAAAAGGATTGCCAGGATTCGTATTCGTCAGTGGAACCGGTCAGCGCTTTAAAGCTTTCATGATTGAGCGTTTCATCTTCGCGCGAAACGGTCAGGTCGCCGCTGGCGTCGGCGGTATACGACGAGATAGCGCGACCCAGGGTTGTGAACGAAAGACCTAATTCTTCGACAATTTGAGATGGCAAGAGCGAGACGAGATAGGAGTATCTAGAGAGCCGTGCCTCATAATCCGGAAAGACTTTTTGGCTGACGGTTGCGCCGCCAACTTCCGAATTCTTTTCGAGGATTGTTACTTTCAGACCAGCCCGCGATAAGTAAGCGGCGGCGATGAGTCCGTTATGGCCGCCGCCAATGATGGTGACATCAGAGCGTTCGGTCACCGTGTGGCCGCGACCATGCGCTGGACGGCTTCTTCGAGGATTGCAGTGCTGGTCCCGAAATTTAACCGGACAAATTGATTATGTGACGTATTAGCCGGGCTGAAAGTTGCACCCGCGTTAAAAGCTACTCGACCTTTATCCACAAATACTTGCTGCGGATTCTCGCCCAAGTCGAGTGCTGATACATCCAGCCAGGCCAGATAACTGCAATCGGGGATTCGATAACCCACTGTTGGCAAATGACTGGTGAGTAAATCTTTCACATATTTTCGATTGTGATCCAACGTGACCATTGCTGCATCGAGCCAATCGCTGCATTCAAAGGCCTTCGCCGCAGCAAAGGCACCGAAGAGCGAGGCGCGGTAGTGAACAGCCTGCGGCATATTTGTCGCCCGTGCCTTCTCTTTCTCAGATGCGGTGACGATGATCGCGCACTTGAGACCCGCAATATTCCAGGACTTGCTGGCCGCGGTCACGCAGATTCCGACNTCGCGCGCGGTCTCGCTCACGTCCAGGAATGGGACAAAGGTGTGATCGCCGCTGTATGTGAGCGGAGCATGAATCTCATCAGAGAAAATTGCGACACCATACTTCTTCGCTAAATCAGCGAGCTGTGATAACTCGTCACGCGTAAAGACGGTGCCCGCGGGATTGTGGGGGTTGCAGAGGAAGTGAATTTTCACGCCGGCTTTGTATCCAGCCTCAATCGCGTCAAAATCTAATGTGTAGTGCAGGTTGTCGCCGCCGCCGCGTTTCAATGGTGCATCGTGCAACGTGCCTTTGAGTTCATTAATCCAGTTGTAGAAGTTGTGATAAACCGGTGAGTTCACCATGATTGAGTCGCCTGGCTGAACGATGGTACGAGCCATCTCGACCATGCCAACGCCAACATCTGTGCAAGTAAAGATCTGTTCTGGATCTACTGTCCAATTCCAGCGGTTCTTGGCGAATGCGACGAACGAAGCGTTGAGTTCAGGAACAGCACCCAAATATCCGGTATCTGATTTTTCTAACATCCCGATCAGCAAATCACGAATCGGCCGTGCTACCTCGAAGTCCATTTCAGCAACTGGCAGTGGTAACACATCGGCCGGGAAGTCACGCCACTTGGTACTGGTGCGCTTACGCAATTCAGCTAGTGGTAAACCTTCAACAGCGAAGTGGCTCGACATAAGGCGATTATGTCACCGCCAGATATCTTTTTCACCTACCCGATTGCGCGGGATGACTCTCTTTAGGCGCCTTCACAAGGCTGATAGTCGCAGTACCAGCAAGCACAACAACGATAAATATCAGGCTGGCGGTAAGCGATATCTGCGGCACCTTCCACCCTTGGGAGTGTGATGCTTCAAGGATTAATTTGACTCCGATAAAGGCAAGAATTAACGAAAGCCCTTCGGTCAGATAGATCAGCTTCTGCATCAATCCACCGATCAGGAAATAGAGCTGGCGCAGACCCATCAGCGCAAAAACATTAGCGGTCACAATCACATATGGGCTCTTCGTTAGACCAAAAATTGCCGGAATCGAATCAAAGGCGAAGAGCACGTTAGTGGTGGCGATAGCGACAAGTGCAACAACGAAAGTTGAAGCGCCCTTGGCGCGGATAAAACGAAGCAGCCGGCCTTCCTGCCATTCTTCGTGCTCGCTTTCACGGAAGAGCTGCACCGCGGTGTACATCAAGAAACCACCGAAGAAAAAGAAGATCCATGACCAGCGGTTGACGATCGCAGATCCGCCCGCGATAAAGATTCCGCGCAGCAGAAGCGACGAGACGATTCCAATAAGAAGCACGAGCTCTTCTCGCTCTTTGGCGACCTTGAGTCGAGCGAGTATCAAAATAAATACAAAGAGATTATCGAAGGAGAGCGAGTACTCGGTCATCCAACCGGCGAAGAATTCACTCCGGCGTTGACCGATTGACCACTCTCCTAAAGCCCAGCCGAAAAGGATTGCCGCCCCGACATACACGAGAGTCCATGTGGTCGCCGCCTTCATCGAGGTTGGCTTGTTGCGGTTCTTGAGGGCCAGCAAGAAATCAAATCCCAACACAAGTACCAAGCCAAGAATCGTCCAGATCCANGCGCTGGTCGAGATGTGGTCCATGGCGTTACAGTACCGTTCTATGGCGCTGACAACTGAAAGTGAAATGAAGAAAATTGTCCGTCAGTTGGCGAAGGACGATAAAAAATTTATTCCCATTATCGACGCTTCTCCCTTGTGCACGGTTGGCCGCAAACGGACTACAAGGAGTCATTACGAGGTTCTCGTCACATCAATTATTTCGCAGCAATTAGCGGTCAAAGCCGCGGACACTATTCGTGCCCGGCTCATTGATTTGGCCGGTGGAAAATTAGCGCCAGAATCGATCGTCCAATTGTCAGCAGCCCAGCTGCGAGAGGTTGGAGTATCCGGCGCGAAGGCTCGTGCCATTGCAGAGCTAACAGATGCAACTCTGGCGGAGCGGATTCGTTTCCATAAATTTGCTCGAATGCATAATCACGATATCGCCAGCGAGCTCACCCAGCTTTGGGGTATTGGTCGCTGGACGGTAGAAATGTTTTTGATGTTCCATCTGGGTCGATTAGATGTCTGGCCAGTCGGCGATTTAGCAATGCGCCGCGGTTGGGAGAAAATCCACAAGCTCAAAGAAGAGATTGAACCGAAGAAACTAGATGTGATCGGCAAGAAATTTGATGGCTTTCAAAGCGTGGTGGCTTGGTACTGCTGGCGTGCCACCGAGGGCGATTCCTCCAGCTGGTAATTTAAGCTAACTGGCTATTCGGGTATGCCACACCAGTACTGGAATGGCAGTCGTAACCATTCGGATTCTTAGCCAAGTATTTCTGGTGATACTCCTCGGCTAACCAATAGGTGACGCCGTCAGCAGGCAGAATCTCGGAAACAATTTCGCCAATGCCTTCTGCGGTCAGCGCGCTTTGATATGCCGCCTTTGAAGCGAGCGCCATTTCCATCTGCGCATCTGTTGTCGTATATATGGCACTTCGATACTGGGTTCCGATATCTCCGCCTTGCTTGTTGAGCGAGGTCGGATCATGCATCGTCCAAAACTCTTCGAGCAGGCGTTGATAAGAAATCTTTGTTGGATCAAAGGTCACTTCCACCATTTCGGCATGGCCAGTGACGCCGGTGCAGACCTGTTCATACGAAGGCGAAGGTCGAACGCCACCCATGTAGCCCACAGAAGTCGCTGTGACGCCATCGAGCTGCCAAAAACGGCGCTCTGCTCCCCAGAAACAACCAGTAGCGAAGTAGGCCTTTTCAGTATTTGCTGCGCTCATCATGCTCATATTCTTTCACTGATAGCCTTGGCGCACTATCCGAAAGCCACACGCCCCCGTAGCTCAGGGGATAGAGCACCGCCCTCCGGAGGCGGGTGCGCAGGTTCGAATCCTGCCGGGGGCACCACAATTAATCGATTCTTCTCAGCAATCCAAATCGAGTGATCAATCTTTCTTAAAGTATTGGGAATCTCTCGCCGAATATCCTTGTTATACGGAGTGATTCACGGGAGAATATTCCTGTAAGCGGCTTTCTATTGAGCGCCCTTTACTTCCCCGATAGACCATTAAAGGAGCAGGTAGACGCATGGACTGGCGACACGAAGCAGCTTGTAAGGACGAAGATCCAGAGCTCTTCTTTCCTGTCGGAAATACCGGACCAGCACTTGCTCAAATCGAAGATGCAAAAAAGGTCTGCAACCGTTGCCCGGTCAAGGAGCCTTGCTTAGCCTGGGCGCTTGAAAGCGGTCAAGATGCAGGCGTCTGGGGCGGTCTATCCGAAGATGAGCGTCGCGCACTGAAGCGCCGTGCGGCACGTAATCGTGCACGCATGATGGAGAGCCAGAACCAGTTCTAGTAGCTTCTAAAAAATACTAGAAGGTAAGTACCGCTTCAGTTAATTCCGCGTTGCGAGCCAGCGAGATACTTCCCTTAAGTTCATTCTCGGTCAGCGTTTTCACAATCTGCAGGCCAAGGTTTGAGGACGTCTCCCAATCGAAATCGGCGGGCAATCCAACACCGTTATCACTGACAACAACTGTGCACCGCTGACCATCGCGCTGTACTCGAACCCGCAGCTCATCCCCCACGTCGGCCAGACCATGCTCCAACGCATTGTGAATAAGTTCAGTAATCACCAGCGAGAGCGGCGTAGCCACCAGCGGATCAAAGGTGCCAAAACTTCCTTCAGTGCTCACCTTAATCGGCCGAGGACTTAACTCGACCGCATTGGTCACAATACGAGTGAAAACATCATCAAACGCCACTGTCTCGGTAGTACTGGTAGAAAGCGTCTCGTGCACAATCGCAATCGATACCACACGTCGAACCGCTTCGCCTAGCGCTGCGACGGCATTGGGGTCATCCACTCGGCGGGATTGCAGGCGCAACAAGGCAGATACCGTCTGCAAATTATTCTTCACCCGGTGATGAATCTCGCGAATCGTTGCATCCTTAGTTAACAGCGCGCGATCCCGACGTCGAAGTTCCGTCACGTTATGTAACAGGACAATTGTTCCGATGCCGGCCGACCCTTGAATCAATGGCATCACCAAAATATCAAATATGCCTCGGTCGTTTTCAAACTCTTCGCGGCGGACACTCTTTCCGCTCACGATTGCCCGCCACGACTCTTCGGTCGGTTGACCTTCGGCCCGACTCAGGCTTTCGATGACATCGCCTAAATTGTGATTCTCCAGCTCTTGATCCCAGCCAGCGCGGTTGATCGCCGAACGCGCATTGGGACTAGCGTATGTAACAACACCGGACTTATCCAAACGAATTAAACCATCGCCTACCCGCGGGGCGGATTCTGCTCGATAAATACTGTTCTGAATCGGGAAGGTTCCCTCAGCCACCATCCGATAAATATCATGGGCAATCTCGCGGTAATTAAGTTCCAGGCGAGAGCGCGAACGCATCTGTTCTGCATCACGGTGGCGAGAAATTACTGCGATCGTGCGACCTTCAAAAACAACTGGCACGGTTTCTTCTTTAATTAATAGCTCGCCGACTTGCTCGGGCTCGGTATCGCGAACAATCTCGCCAGTAGAAAGCGCTTGATCTACTCGGGGATTCTGACCCCACGCCAGCTCCTCGCCAATCACATCGTGCGTAAAGACGGTAGCGGCAGTCGTGGGTCGGATATGTGCAATCGCTATGTAACCATCGGGCCAGCTCTGATAATCCTTGCGCTTGGGAACCCACAAAATAAGGTCTGCGAACGAAAGGTCAGACAACATCTGCCATTCCGCGAGCAGCTCGGCGATTCGTGCCCGGTCTGCCTCGGTCAGTGCGGTGCGAGCTTCTAACGATGCATCGCTCATCTCACACCCGCCTACTAAATAATCGACTAGCTACCCTTAACTAGCGTCGCAATCTTAGCAACCTCTTTAGTGAATCGATTTTCCCGTAATGAAAAGGGCAACGAGGGCGCATGAAGCGCGTAATCGAGAGTTATCTTCCCCCAGGCATAACCGTGAACCAACGCCTCAAATCGAGCGATGATTGCCTTATCTGCCTTTCCTGATCGAGCCTTGTTGAGCAGAAAAACTAGATTGCTTTTATTAATGAGCAACGAAATCTCCGCGAGGAAATCAGATACCCGTTTCAACCCTATCTCTGATGCTGGCGCCACATAGAAGGCAGTTGTGGATTTCTCCATGACATTCGTGCGCAGGTTAGCCTGCCAACGCCGATCGGTGACCTCGGTGCTCATACGGCCGAGCGCTCCTAAATCGATAATGCGAAGCAGATCTGATGCCGACAACTCTCTCGGTCGCGCGGTCGGATCAAGAGTAGATAGTTGCAAATTGCTCGATTCATTTATCGGAAGAAGCTCTCGTAGGCATGGCGAGCTCGTATCTGCATCGAGTAGCTCCACGGAGGTTGACTGTGCAAAATGTTTCGCCAAGGCAAGAGCGATTGTTGTGCGGCCTGGAGAGCCGGTTGTTCCGGTCACGACGATATTTCGCTGGGGTGAAATCCGATTAGGCGGTGGAATGACGGGGAGTTCTGATTCAGCGGATATCGCCTCGCCCGAATGAATCAACGGAACCCGCAGTTGTTGACGAATATGACTCATCAAGGCATGCGCGTTGGTCGGAATAGAATCAATATTGACCAACGTGATGTCATGGCGATCCGCAAGTTCAACAAAGAAGCCTCGTGAAGCGGCAGGAAAATCGGTTGTGTAGATCAACGTGCTTTTGCCGATTCCGGTTTCGGCATAGAAGCGCTGCAGGGTTTCGCTGTCTAGGCTGCGATGCACAATATTCCAGCCTTGCGAAAACATCAGCTGGGAGAGATAGTCTTCAAGATCAGCGTCGCCGATAGCAGTTGCGACAACGCGATTCTCCAGGCCAGCGTTATTTGACGCTCCATTATTGGACATTACGAACAGCCACCAATCGATTGAGTGCATCCGCGGTCAACAGTGCTGATACATCAACATCACTCAGCCGAACCACAATTCCAATCGAGCCACCCAAAGACTTCGAGGCGTTGTCGATGCTCGCCACGGAAACGCCATGCGCAATCTCCGTCACTGGTGTCGCGGCGCTCGATTGATTCTTGATAGGCAAGCTATAGATATTGATGCTTTCGCCGACAGCAAGGTCTGCCGGTAAATCGTTGCGATTTATTGCAATCGGCACGCCACGCAGTCGAGCCGACTGCTCACTTCTCGTCAAGGCGGCGACGGGAATAAGTTCGCCCGACCCCACGGCTCTCACAACATAGCTGGACTCAATTTTTGCGCTTGCGTCTAGATAGCGACTCGAATTTTCAGGCAGTAGAACTTTGTTCACCTGCAGGTCATTAACGGACAGGACCTCACCCGGCACGAGCGCGTGTTTAGCCGCCCAGACATGCACTGTTCGATTCGATTCACTGGCTATTGTCATTGCGGCAAATAGCGAAATGAGTATCAGTCCGAGCGCAATGTAGCGACGCGAGTGGACCTGCAGATTTATCCGTAAGTTAGTCATGGCTCTTTGTAGCCCGTTACCGCGACATCAGGGATCGATTATCCACAGACACTTCGAAGAGAGATTTCATCCAAAGGGATGAGGTTTGCGCGCTCGCAATGTCGCACAGTGCTGTTATGAATTCAGAGCAGACGAACCTCAATCAGAGTTACAGCGACCAGCCATATATCGAGTATCCCTATCCTGGCTACATCGCCGAACGTACTACCCCGACGCCGAACCGATCACATTTTGCGGTAGCGCCAGAGCCAATGCTCGACTTTGATGAACCAACCACCATGCGGATAGCTGAGCGCATCACCGAGATCCCCCGACGGTTGTACTTGGTCCCGACGCGGGATGACTACCCCGGCAGTGAATACGATCGAACGCTTGCCGCGAGCGACCTGATTGATTCTCCGCCCAGCCCCACGCCCACACCGCTCGATGAACTACCTGACTTGGAAGAGTGGATTACTAAATTTTCGTATTCGCTCGTAGAAATATGGAACGGCAAACGTCCAGCTATGCAGTTGGCACGATGGTCACATCGCCGGGTCTTTGCGACGCTCGTTACGCAAGTTGGTGCATTCTCTCCCACGCCTAAGATTCGGCGAGTTCATATCCATCAACCGATAGAAGGCGTGGCGGAATCAGTCGTGCTGTTGCGAATCGGCAATCGAATTCGATCGCTCATCCTTCGCTTTGAAGGCGTTGATAAGCGATGGGTATGCACCCAGATGTGGCTGCTTTAAGCAGCTCCGTGGCAACGCTTGTACTTCTTGCCGGAGCCACATGGGCACGGCGCGTTACGAGATGTTCCACCTTCGCTATGAGCATGTCCAGATTCATCTGATGCGGTGTAGCGCAAATCTTGGACCGGTGCCGGCGTTGGGGTGAGGCCCTTTGCTGCAATCAGGCGCCCGATTCGTTCGTTACTTCTACTTCCACATTGAACAAGAAGCCAACCATCTCTTCTTTAATGGAATCCATCATGGCTGCAAAGAGTTCGTAACCTTCGCGTTGGTACTCGACCAGTGGATCGCGCTGCGCCATAGCGCGCAGGCCGATGCCCTCTTGCAAATAATCCATTTCATACAGGTGCTCGCGCCACTTGCGGTCGAGAACAGAGAGCAGGACCTTCCGCTCAAGCTCGCGCATGACTGGCTCGGTCAAAGTCGATTCACGATTCTCGTAGGCCTTCTGGACATCATCCAAGACCTTCTCAAGCAAGAAATCAGCATCGAGTGCTTCCCGGCCACCCACTTCAGTGATCAATTGATCGACAGTGAAGGAGATTGGGTAGAGCGACTTCAGCGCTGTGAATAGTGTTTCGAGATCCCAGTTTTCCGGGAATCCTTCAGCGGTCGCGCCTTGGACATACGCCGTAACGGTGTCGTGGATAAAGGTTTCGACCTGATCCTTGATATCAGCGCCTTCCAGCACCTCGCGACGCTCGCGATAAACAACCTCTCGCTGACGGTTCATAACATCGTCATACTTCAAGACATCTTTACGCATCTCAAAGTTAAGAGATTCGACTTGGGTCTGAGCGGAGCGAATTGCATTCGAAACCATCTTTGATTCAATCGGGACATCATCCGGAATTCCTGCTGCGCCCAAGAAACGTTGAACCAAACCAGAGTTAAAACGACGCATCAAGTCATCTTCAAGGCTGAGGTAGAAACGGGATTCGCCGGGATCGCCTTGGCGACCAGAACGACCACGGAGCTGGTTGTCGATGCGACGCGACTCGTGTCGTTCGGTGCCGAGAACATAGAGGCCACCTAATGCCACGACGGTCTCGTGCTCTTTAGCTACTGCTGCCTTCTGCTTGGCAATCTCTGCTGGCCACGCTGCTTCGTACTCATCGGCGTTATCAACGGGGCTGATTCCGCGGCGTTGCAGCTCAAAGTCAGCCATGAATTCTGGGTTACCGCCGAGCATGATGTCAGTACCACGACCAGCCATGTTGGTAGCAACGGTGACGGCGCCCACTGTTCCAGCGCGAGCGATGATTGCCGCTTCACGTTCATGCTGCTTGGCGTTCAATACTTCGTGCGGAATTCCGTTCCGCTTCAAGACTGCAGAGAGTTCCTCTGACTTCTCAACACTGACGGTACCAACCAGAACTGGTTGTCCCTTGCGATGACGATCAACGATGTCCTGTGCAACCGCGGTGAACTTGGAGATTTCGGTCTTGTAGATAAGGTCCGACTGATCGATTCGTTGTGCAGTCTTGTTGGTAGGGATTGGGACAACGCCCAATCGATAAATCTGCATAAATTCCGAGGCTTCGGTCATTGCCGTACCGGTCATGCCCGAGAGCTTTTCGTACAACCGGAAATAGTTCTGCAAAGTGATAGTCGCCAGCGTCTGGTTCTCATCCTTGATATCAAGCTTCTCTTTTGCTTCGAGCGCCTGGTGCAAACCTTCGTTGTAGCGGCGACCAGCCAACATACGGCCGGTGTGCTCGTCAACAATCAGGAGTTCACCTGACATGACGACATAATCTTTATCGCGCTTGAAGAGCTCTTTCGCCTTGACGGCGTTGTTGAGGTAACCGATCATCGGAGTGTTAACCGATTCGTAGAGGTTTTCGATGCCGAGCAATTCCTCAACTCGGGTAACGCCAGCCTCGGTGATGCCTGTGATGCGCTTCTTCTCATCGACCTCGTAATGCACATCGCGCTCAAGCTTGTTCGCGATATTTGCGAATTCGACGTACCACTTGGTGGCCTTATCGGCTGGTCCGCTGATGATTAATGGCGTACGAGCTTCGTCAATCAGAATCGAGTCAACTTCGTCAACGACCGCAAAGTTGTGCTCACGCTGAACGCAATCTTCGAGCGTCCACGCCATGTTGTCGCGAAGATAGTCAAAGCCAAATTCATTATTGGTGCCATAAGTAATATCGGCTGCATAGGCTTCACGGCGCTCCGCTGGAGTCATGCTCGAAAGAATGACACCGACTTTCAATCCAAGGAATCGATGGATACGACCCATCCACTCGCTATCGCGCTCAGCCAAGTAATCGTTGACGGTAACAATGTGAACGCCCTTGCCGGTCAAGGCGTTGAGATATGCGGGCAAGGTGGAGACCAACGTCTTACCTTCACCGGTACGCATTTCGGCGATGTTTCCTTGGTGAAGCGCTGCGCCACCCATGAGCTGAACGTCGTAATGACGTTGACCCAAGGTGCGCTTGGCTGCTTCGCGGACCGTTGCAAAAGCTTCAGGTAACAAATCATCGAG
>TBL_comb48_EPIDRAFT_1002899_pt1 | contig 11686 bp, 16 predicted proteins | sample TroBogEpilimnion_37_FD_10681 | JGI IMG/M metagenome (IMG submission 10681)
AGCACGGGCAACACGGGCAACACGGGAAATACTGGTAATACAGGTTCAGGCTATTCAGGCATAACTTCAACTACTTCTGCCACCCCAGCCTCAACTGGCACTATTACTCTTACTACAACAAGCCAAGGTGCTTTTGTAACAGGCGACAGGGTGCGTGCCGTAAACACAACTTCAAATTATTTTGAAGGAACTGTAACTATTACTGGCGGTACATCGTTTGCTATTGCTGCCGATTATAATTTAGGCACAACCACTGCTACCTCTTGGACAATTTCAATAGCAGGTGTTAAAGGTGTTACTGGTCCAACGGGTAATACGGGAAATACAGGTAATACTGGTAACACGGGTAACACTGGAGCAACTGGTTCAGCAACACTTAGTGCCGCTATTCCACTTACTCTTGGTGGAGTAGGCGGCGCTGGTGTATCAACGTCGGCATCTGCCGCAGACCATGTTCACCCTTGGGATGCTGTAAATGTCATAGGTCTATTTTTAGGCGGAATGTGATACAATAAAAGCATGACAAAGGTAGCAGTCTACTCTATCGCACTTAACGAAATACTGCACGTCGAAAGATACGTGGAAGCCTGCAAGGGTGCAGATTATATCATAGTGGCAGATACTGGATCAACCGATGGTACACCAGAAAGGCTCAGGGAACTGGGCGCAACGGTTTATGATATATCCATAAAACCTTGGCGGTTTGATGACGCTAGAAATGCGGCGCTGGCTTTGGTGCCAGCAGACGCAGATGTTTGTGTAATCTTGGATCTTGACGAAGTTCCTAACAAAGGATTCTTTGATAAGGTTCGCAAAGCCTGGCGTAAAGATTCAATCATTGGTTGGATTACAATGGATACTGGAGCCACATGGCACAGGGATAGATTGCATAACCGTCATGGATGGCATTGGAAATATCCATGCCACGAAATACAGATTTATTACGGCAATGAAGAAGTCAAACAAATTGAAATCCTTGATGCCGTTATTAAACATATACCAGATGCTAACAAGTCTCGCAGTCAGTATTTAACAATACTGCAACTGTGTGTTAAAGAGTATCCAGACGATCCACGCATGTGGACATATATGTGCAGAGAGTATTACTTCAATCAAAGATGGCAAGAAGTAATTGATGCAGGCAAACGCAAACTTGAACTAAATGGTTGGAATGTTGAATCCGCAGCCGTTTGTAGATGGGTTGCTGAATCTTATCACCAATTAGGTGATGAAGATAATGCTCGGCTTTATTATGACAAAGGTGTTGAGATTCTACCCAATGAAGGTGAATCACATTATGGCGTAGCAATAGACGCTTATAGAAAAAAAGAATGGCAAAGGTGTCTTGATGCTTCTCTCGCAGTTTTGGACCTTCCTCGCTCCGTCCATTACTGCTACGAAAGCGAAGTCTGGGATTGGAAAGCCTACGATCTTGCAGGCGTCGCGGCCTATAATCTCGGTCATATTCCAGAAGCATTGACCTTTGCTAAAGAAGCAGGCAAGGCCAATGGCGCAGAGCAAGAACGAATCCAACGTAATATAGATTTTATGGAAAAGGTAATCAATGAGCGAATGTCAGCACGTAAGCAAAGTAAAAACATGGGGACTAAACGCAAACCATGATTCGATTCCAGTAGCCTACGGTTGCACAAATTGCGACGCTGTAAGTGATAAACCTTTTGTTTTGATAGAAGTTCCATCTGAACATGATGGGCATGAATCTTATGTTGATGGATGTTTTGCTTGCAAGGCAGCAACTTTAGAATTAAATGCAGGTGACGCTGGTAGAGCAGATTCCATGACTAACAAAAAATGGGTAGGCGAACTAGATAGTTATCAGGAAGCACGTTCACAGGGTATTCAACCTGCTGGCACAACCATGAAGGCTATTAATGAAGCGAAAGCAGCCAGTGACACATTAGGCACTGCTTACGATGCTGGCACTATGCCAGCAGCAAAGATAATTACCAAGCGCCACGCTTCGGTGATGAAAGAGACGGGACAAATATAATGGCAGCAGCAAAAAAAGGTATGGGATTTGCGGCAGCGCAAAAGTCCATAGCCAAAAAGTCTGGCGTACCTATGAAGAATGCAGGAGCCATTTTGGCATCTGCTACTCGTAACGCATCACCAGCAGCAAAGAAAAAGAATCCAAACCTAAAGAAAGTCAAAGGATAATTATGTGTAAAGAATGCGGATGTAATGCAAATGCAATTGGTGGCACACCAGAGGATCTAACTGGCAAGCCAACCAAAACACCTTATGGTGAATATAACGGTGTCGGCGGCACTAAGTAATTAAACTTTTCCCACGAAAGGATAAATAAATGGCAAATTATGGCGGGTTATCTGCGGTTTATCACATGAACCGTCTTGCTGGCACCATTGTTAATGGTGTACCGCAATATGATTTTGATGGTGCTGCTGTTCGTTGGGGCGACATTGCAATTCCAGGCCATAAAGCCACGCGTGGTATTGACGTATTAAATCTGATTTATGCTTTTCGTAATAGTGGAAAAAATTATTACGAAGACATACCTGGTATATTAAACCTACTTGCTGGTACATACGGTATTGGTGAAGCCGAAGCAGCAGCAAGGATTGCATCGTGACACAATTTATAGATGTTATTAACGAAACGCAGTTAGCCTTAACGGGCTACACGCAGCGTCAAGATCAGGCTACATTTCTTCCCTTTGTTATGGGAGCAACAGACTTATCGTTTATTGTTAATGATGGCACTGTGTTGACTCGCGGTATGGTTGAGATTGATGATGAACTAATCTGGGTAGATTCATTTGACCGTACAACTAATACGGCAACAATTCCTAGTTATGGTAGAGGTTTTCGAGATACGGTAGCGGTACCACATACCGTTGGTAGCCGTGTCACAATCGCGCCTTCCTTTCCGCGGTCTGTAATCCGACGAAACATTAACCTTGCTATTGATGGTGTCTACCCAGATTTGTTTGGTACTTATTACACAACCTTTACTTGGGTTGCTTCTCGCACTACCTATGCGCTTCCACAAGAAGCCATTGATGTTATTGGATTGTCTTGGCAGACCATTGGGCCATCCCTTGAATGGCTACCAATTCGTCATTACCGTTTAGATCGTATGGCCAACCCAGTCACATGGAATAGTGGTAAAACCATTTCCATTCGTGAAGGCATTATTCCAGGTCGTACAGTACAAGTTACTTATACTAAGAAGCCAACAATTATGCAATATGATACTGATGATTTTGCAGCAACTACTGGCTTGTCTGACTCGGCCCGTGAAGTAATTATTCTTGGCGCAGCCTATCGCACAGCGATGTATCTTGATCTTGGACGTGTGCCAGCGTTTTCTGCTGAATCAGATGCTATGCGTGCCAACGATCCTATTGGATCTGCTGGCAACATTGGGCGAATGATACAACAACTTTACCAGCAACGCTTGTTAATTGAAGTAAGACGTTTGCAAGAACAATTCCCACCACGTACACACTACTCAAGTTAAAGGACAATAAATGACACGTTACTATTCAGCAACGGCGGTAGATAATACTGTAGCGGTGGGCATTACCAGCGGTTCTACAAGCGTTACTTTATCTACTACCCCAGTGGGTTATCCTACTAGCGGTAATCAATTTGTTCTTGCGTTAGATTACAACACGTCTAGTGAAGAATTAGTGTTAGTTACTTCTTATGTTGGGGCAGTGCTTACCATTCAACGTGCTTACAACGGCACTACCGCTCAGGCTCATAGCCCTGGCGCTGTAGCGAGACACGTCATTACGGCCCAAGATTTAACAGATGCCCAGAACCATTATGCGGCAACTACCTCAGTACATGGAATTACCGATACGTCGGTACTAGCAACACAATCATCAGCAGCAGATGTCGCTAACGTGGCATCATTTCTAAACATGGGAGCATAACAAATGGCAACAGCATATAAAATCCTAGGACAGTCGGCTCCTGCAAATACATCTAACGCTGACTTGTATACAGTACCATCGGCAACATCGGCTATTGTGTCAACAATCTCTATTACCAATACGACTGCAACCTCGGCTAACGCTACGGTTTATATCCGTAAGGCAGCGGCAGGTGCTGCCACAGGCAACGCCTTGGTATACACACAGGCAGTTCCTGCCTATAGCACCGTTACCTACACCAATGGTATTACCTTGGCAACAACAGATGTAATTACAGTCAACACAGCAACAGCAAGCGCTCTTACATTCCAAGCCTTCGGAAGCGAGTTGTCATAATATGTCAATTAAATATAATGGGGGTTATCTGCCCACTGCCCTTTCAACAGGCACAGTTACAAGCACTTCAGATTCTAGTTTTAATGGAGTCAGAGTGGGGCAGGGCAATTTAATTGCTAACAACAATACCGCTTTAGGAAATAACACTCTTGGTGCTTTGACAACTGGAGGTGGACAAAATACCGCAGTTGGACAATCTGCTGGACAATCTTTGACAAGCGGTTCTTATAATACTGCAATGGGTTTTGCTGCATTAGCCGCCGGAACAACTGCTTTTGGCGCAACTGCATTAGGTGTTTATGCTTTACAAAGTGCAACTTCTGGTTTTGGAACTGCTGTTGGATTACAGGCGGGTCAAAATACAACCACAGGTTCCGTTCAGGCTTTTGGTTATCTTGCTTGTCAATTAAATACAACTGGCACTGCTAATAATGCTTTTGGCAATCAAGCATCCCAAAACAATTTAACTGGCACAAATAACAACGCATTTGGCTCACTTGCTTTATTGAATAATACGGGAACTTCAAATAGTGGATTTGGTGATTCAGCAGGGTCATCAAATACAACTGGCGGCAATAACACATTCATTGGCTATAACGCTCAAGGCTCTAGTGCAACTGTTTCCAATACAATTACATTGGGTAATTCAGCAGTTACAACACTTCGTTGTAATACAACATCCATAACATCTCTTTCTGACCAACGCGATAAAACAGATATAAAACCATTGATTTTAGGACTTGATTTTATCAACGCGCTTAAGCCAGTTACTTTTGAATGGAATATGCGTGATGGTGGCAAAGTTGGCGTAAAAGATGCTGGTTTTATTGCACAAGATTTGGTGGCAGCCGAAGATGCGGTTGATGCTCACGATTACCTTCAATTGACATTCCGAGATAATCCTGAAAAGTTAGAAGCCTCTCAAGGCAGACTCATTCCAGTTTTGGTCAAGGCAATTCAAGATTTATCAGCAGAATTGGCTACACTAAAGGAGCAAATCAATGGAAATAATTGAAATTACCCCCGCTCAGCATATTCAATATGCTCACGCAAGCGTTGATGTAATCAATAACATCCTTGCATCAGGCTCGTTAGATTCAGATGCTAAAGAATCCTTGAAGCGCAATGCTGAGCATTTAGCGATAATTTGCGACAAAGATTATGCTTCTCAATTTTCAAATGATATAGCCATATTTCAAGCAGCGATTGTTGCGGCTCAGGTAGCCCCACAAGCCTAACTAGCACACTCCACAGAAAGTTAGTACCTGCTAAGATCGGCGAATGAACTTAGTCCAAAAGGCGGTTGGACAAGGTGGCAAGTTAGCCCCAATAGCAATACCTCATACCTTTGGCGGTATGAATCCTTCGATCTTTATAGATCGTGATGGTGACATTCTTGTAAATGTTCGATGCGTGAATTATATTCTTTATCACTCAGAGAACAATCAGCAATTCCCCTCTCGCTGGGGGCCACTTGCTTATTTGCATCCTGAAAAAGATCAGCGATTAGTTACAGAAAATTACTTAGTACGGCTTAATAGCAATCTTAAAATTACTGATTGCGTTAAAGTTGAAATGCTTAAACTTCATGAACCTATTTGGGAGTTTGTAGGGTTAGAAGATGCTCGCCTTGTTTATTGGGATGATTATTACCTCATAGGCGTTCGGCGTGATACTACAACTAACGGCGTAGGCCGCATGGAGTTAAGCAAAATCGAGTTAGATAAAGAAAACTGGATTGCTAAAGAAGTTGATCGCAAGCGAATCCCTGCGCCAGCGCCGGATAACTCGTACTGCGAGAAGAACTGGATGCCGATTCTTGATCGCCCTTATCACTTTGTTAAATGGAATAGCCCTGTTGAAATTGTTGAATTTGACGGAACACAGACCAATCAAATCAGCGTTCGACAAGGAGTTCAACCGCCTAAAGATCAGCGCGGTGGCTCTCAGCTCATTAGATGGGGCAATTGCTACATTGCGATAACCCATGAAGTTGATCTATTTAAGAATTACCTCAATCAAAAAGATGGCATATACCGCCATAGACTTTGTGTTTATGATGATCAGTTAAACCTTGTCGGGCTATCCAAAGAGTTTTCATTCTTAGATTTTAGAATTGAGTTTTGTGTAGGAATTGCCGAATACAAAGGCGATCTGCTTGTAAGTTTTGCTGTAGCAGATAACGCTGCATTTGTGTTATGTACGCCACGCGTTATTATTGAGGACTTAATAGCGGAGGCGCTTGATGCTTGATGAATTTATTTATGCTTTATCTAAAGACCCATTTGACCCCCAATTAAATTTTAATGTTGCGGTTCAATATGAAAAAGCAGATCAGATAGCGAGCGCAGTAGGGTTTTATTTAAGAACGGCTGAATACGGCAAGGACACGCATCCAACCCTTGTTTACGCATCACTTCTAAAACTTGCCAAATGTTTTAACGATCAAAACGACAGATTACACACAGTTTCTAATTGCATCCTTCAGGCTATTGCTTATTTGCCTTATCGCCCTGAAGCGTATTTTTGGATGTCACGCTTTCACGAACGGCAAGGTAATTGGCAAGAGTGTTATACATTTGCCAAGATCGGATTGCATCAACAACCGCTTAACGATTTGCCCGTTGATTGCGAGTTTAATAGTTATTGCCTTAACTTTGAAAAAGCCGTTTCTGGTTGGTGGATAGGTCGCGCTGAAGAATCTAGATTGTTATTTCAACAATTGCTTCAACTTGATCTTACGCCTGAATATAGGCAATCAATAGAGCGCAACCTTGCTACTATTTGATATAGGAGCTAACCGGGGAGATGCTACGGTTGTTGGAGTTGCGCTTGGTTATAGTGTAGTAGCCGTAGAACCTTCACGGGTTTATGCGGAGTTAGTCAAAAATTTTATTTACAATCCAAAAGTTACACCGCTTAAATACGCCGTATCCGATAAAGATTACCAGCGCGTTGAGTTTTATGAAGCGCAAGAAGATGGGTTAAGCACCTTAAACAAGGATTGGCTTACTTCTCCAAACATGCCTTACAATGGCAAACCTTTTAGAATTATTCACGCTACAACAATCACGGTAGATACCCTTGCCAAGATATACGGCGAACCTGATCTCATCAAGATAGATGTTGAAGGCGCTGAATGGTCAGTATTTAATGGCATGACTCGCAAGATGGGCATGATTGCTTTTGAGTGGACTCAGGCAACAATAGACGAACACCAAAAGCAATTAGATTATTTGCGCAATCTTGGATATACCGAGGTTGCACCGCAATTTATTGAACCGCACTTAGATCAACCTACTGACTGGTATCCAATAGATCAAGATTTATGGGCTTGGCGAGACAAGAACGCTAATGCTTGGGAATCAGATGGCTGGAAAAGAAACAAACTTAGACCGACAGCCGATGTCGGAATGATTTGGGTTAAATGACAAAGGAGAACGAATGGGCTTATTAGATCGCCTTGCCGCTAAAGTAGCGGAACAGATTACTAAAGCGCCAGCGCCTACTGCTACTCCCATGAATGTCAATGCTCTTACCAGCACCGATACTCAGCACTATAACGCTGATCCAATGTATCGTGATCCGATTCTTGGCAATAACCCATTTCCTGCCGCAATTCCACTATTTCCTAATGCGATTAACCCACTTGGGGCTAATAACCGGGCTGATCCGCGCCGTTATGAATTCCTTGTTGCTCAAAACATCAACCTCTTTGAAAATCGCCTTGTACCGTTCAAAACTTTGCGAGTAGCAGCAGATCAAATTGACATATTGCGCCGTTGTGTTGAAGTTCGTAAGGCTAAACTTGTTGGGCTTGATTGGGATATTGTTCTTTCAGATTCAGCTAGTGAAAGAATTATTGCCGAGTCTGGCGGTAATCACCTTCGTGCTATGGCAGATGCCCGTGAAAAGTTTGCTCCTGAGATTGCTCGCCTTCGCGCATTTTGGGAAACTCCTGATCCTCATAATGGTTTAACTTTTGCCGATTGGCTAGGAATGGCAATCGAAGAAATAGATGTTCTCGATGCGCTCGCTATTTGGCCTCAAATGAAGGCTAATGGCGAAATTCGTGGTTTGCAGATTCTTGATGGTTCAACTATCAAGCCTCTTTTAGATGATCGCGGTATGCGCCCTGATCCTTTAGTTGGCCCTGCTTATCAACAGATTCTTTTTGGATTCCCACGCTCTGAATTTCATGCAACCGTAGATGATGAAGCAGCCGATGGAGAATTTAGTAGCGATGAACTTGCCTACTTAGTTCGCAATCGTAGGGCTAACTCAATTTGGGGATACTCACCGGTTGAACGCGCTTTACCTATGGCAGATATTTATCTTCGCCGTCAGCAATGGATTAAAGCTGAATTTACTGATGGCGTAATGCCTAAATCTTGGATGGAATTGCCAGAGTCGGCAACAATGACTCCCGATCAAATTCGCGCCTATGAAGCTATTTACAACGATGATCTATCAGGACAGACTGAGCAAAGAAATCGTATGCGCCTTCTTGTTCCGGGTGGACAACTTAAATTTGAAGAAGGCTATAGTGAGAAATTTTCAGATCGTTTAGATGATTACCTCATTACTTCAATTACCGGACATTTTGGCGTTCTTCCTACCGAACTTGGATATTCTTCTAAGGCAGGACTAGGCGGTTCAGGACATCAACAAGGCGAGAAAGAAGCCGCAGAAGCAATTGGAATTATTCCTACGGCTAAATGGCTTTCACAACAACTTTCAGCCCTTTCTTATCGTTGGTTAGGTATGCCACGCGAACTAGAATTTCGTTTAGCGCCTAGCGATCAAACAGATAATGAAGAAAAAGCAAAGCGTGACGATCTTAGAATTCGTAACGGTGGAAATAGTTTAAATGAAGATCGCGCCTCTCGCGGTATGCCACTTCTTGATACACCTGAAGCCGATATGCCTATTTTTGTAGCCGGACAATCTGTTTATCTATTTGGCCCAGATGGAATGGTTGCCGCTGGAACTAATCTTGATGAAAACGGCAATGAAATAGAAGAACCTGTTGAAACTCCTGCCGAAACTCCTGCTACTCCTGCCCAACAAGAAGTTGCTAAATTTGTTCGTTGGATTAACAGAGTTACACCTGATCGTTCTTTTAACTTTGAGCATTTAGAAAAATCTTATGCCGAGGTTCTTAATAAGTTCATTGATGCCAAAGATATTGACGGCGCTCGCTGGTACGCCGAACGCTATTTGGGGTTGTAATGGAATGGCATGGCACGACTATCCGCCTTGCTGCAAAACACGCTGACCAAATTCAAAAAGGATTCAAAAGGGCGTTTAACGCAGATGACATTGTTGCTACTTTTTTTGCGGCTCATTTAGGGCAGACAGAAGTAACAACTCAGCAATCCCGTGATTGGGCTAACACCCATATAACACCCGATAAAACGGCCTTAATTGCCTCTCTAAAGCCTTTATATGCCGATGGATGGGTATTAGGTCAGGCAGTAGCGCAAACCCTTCTCATTGGACAAATTGACAAATCAATTACTATCAGCCCAACAATTGCGCCAGTTACAGATTGGGCAACTTGGAAGCCCGGTAATGAATCCGCTTCCGCTTTAATTAAACCTTCGGGTGGATTGCAAAGTTTACTAGATCGCAGAGGTTTAGTAATTGATGGCGTAAGCAATACAAAACTTGATCGCATTGGAACTGTTTTAAGCAAAGCCCTTGAATCAGGTATTACGCCTAAAGAAGTTTCAATTATGGTAGATCAAGTTATTAACGATCCTCAACAAGCTCTTATTATTGCTCAAACCGAAATGAGCCGAGCCGTATCTGTTGCCTCTCGAAACCTTTATCAAGATTCAGGGGTTACTCAAGTTGAATGGTTAGTCGCAGAGGGTTGCGATGATTGTAAAGAAAACGCCGATGCTTCCCCTATCGGCATTGATGAAACTTTCCCAACAGGGGATACCGAGCCACCTGCTCACCCAAATTGTATGTGCGATCTTGCACCTTATATAGATACATCAAACCTCTAGGAGAAAAACAATGGCACTAATCCAAGCCAATAACACAGTAGGCACAACTGCTCAAATTGTCTTTACTGTTCCAGCAGGAAACCGTCAGAATGTTCCCGTTTATATTGACAATCTTGATACCGCCGCTATTTGGATTGGTGATGCTGGTATTACCGCAACAGGAGCAACTCAGGGAATCAAACTTGCCGCAAATGCAAGCCGTCAGCTTTGGTGCAATGGTGGAGATCAAATTTACGCCATATCTGTTGCTGGTACTGGCGCAGGACTTGTTGTAGTAACCGCATCGGTTTAAGGAGATACACATGGAAAAAGACTTTACTACCGCTTATGCCACTATTCTCAAATATGACGAGAATGAAGATGGAACGCTTATGGTCTATGGCAACGCTACAGATGACTCACTAGACCTTGATCAGCAAATTTGCGATCCTGCTTGGCTTGAAAAGGCTATGCCAGATTGGTTTACATCCGGTGGAAATGTTCGTGAAATGCACGGCCCTAACGCAGCAGGAGTAGCAAAAGAATATGAAAATAAGAACGGCAAGCATATTATTGGTGTTCATGTTGTTGACCCATTGGCAGTTAAAAAAGTTCAGACTCAAGTTTATCGCGGATTCTCAGTAGGCATCAAAGCACCTCGCGTAGTACGCGACACCAAAGCCGTTAATGGTCGAATCATTGACGGTTCAATTATCGAAGTTTCTCTAGTAGATCGCCCTGCCAATCCCAACGCTAAGTTGATTTTGGCTAAATCGGTTGATGGAGAAAGCACTCTTGTTCGGGTTGAGGAAATGCACGAATTCAAAGCTCCCTTGCCTAGCGAAGTGTTTAAGAATATCAAGACCGAGAAAGGGTCAAAGATGGAAACAATTAAGCAAATCACGGAATTGGCTAAGTCTTTGACAAGCGACACCGTGAAATTTGATCAAGATTCATTTGATGCGGCTCGCCGCGCTATTGCTCAACTTATTATTGTTGAGGCTGGCGAGATGGCTGCTTCAAGTGATGAAACCTATTCGCTTAACCAACTTATTGAGGTTGCTAATCACCTTATGGCTTGGTATCAAGGCGAAGTTCAAGAAGGAGAAGCAGCACCTATGTCAGATATTGAACTTTCTGCCGAGGCAGAAACAGTTAAAGAAGCCGATTCAACCGCTGGTTGCGATTGTGCTGGTTGCAAATCATGTAAGGGTTGCGACTCAAAAATGTGTGCTGGTCATACAGACACCATGAAAGAAAAATCTGTTAAATGCTTAGAGTGCGGATGCGATACACCCGGCGATGCTCATGGTCGCACCGATGTAACTACCGCCGAAATGATTGATCTTGGCACAGAAAAGTCTGTCGAAGCAGATTCAACTGTTGATGCTACTGCCTTAATTGCAGAAGCAATTGCAGAACAAACACCAGA
>TBL_comb48_EPIDRAFT_1002902_pt1 | contig 11678 bp, 11 predicted proteins | sample TroBogEpilimnion_37_FD_10681 | JGI IMG/M metagenome (IMG submission 10681)
GTGAAAAACATGGTGCTGAAGCTACGCATGTTGAAGAAGCTAAAAAAGATGCACCAGCTGCTGCTCCGGCTGCACCTGCAGCAGCCCCAGCTGCCGATGCTAAGAAGTAATCTTACTGACATCGAAAAAAAACCGCGGTCAGCCGCGGTTTTTTTATATCATCTGTTTATGAAATACTTTTTCAGCATCTGCCTTCTACTCCTTCCCACTCTCGCCAATAGCCAATCGCCTAAAGCCATGAACCCATCTGATAAAGCCATGCTTCAATCCTTTGCACCAACCGGCACAATCCGAGTTGGGATTAATTTAGGGAATCCTGTTTTAGCGGGGACTGATGCAGTTACCCAAAAACCAAAAGGGGTGACGATTGATATTGCTAATGAGATTGGCAAGCGAACGGGTTTACCGGTCCAGCTGATTCCCTTTAAAAGCGCAGGCGCAACAGTAGATGCAATTAAGACTGGCAATATTGATTTAGTCTTTGTTGCCATAGACCCAGTGCGAGGTGAAGACATTAGCTATACCCCACCCTATATTCAAATCGAAGGCGCCTATATGGTCAAAGCGTCATCCCCTATTACCAGCAACGCAGCAGTAGATGCAGCAGGAAATGAAATTGTGGTCGGCAAAGGAAGTGCTTATGACCTTTATCTCACACGAGAAATTAAACATGCAACCATTTTGCGCGCCCCGAGCTCACAAGCGGTGGTAGACGACTTCATGGGTGGCCAAGGAAATGTCGCTGCAGGCGTAAAACAACAACTTGAGAGCGATGCTTCCCGCTATACAGATTTAAGAATGTTGCCTGGACGGTTTATGGTGATCAATCAAGCGATTGGCATTCCGAAAGCCAGATCTGGATATGAAAAAACCAGCGCTTACTTAAGTGCCATCATTACCGAGTTAAAAGCGTCTGGATTTGTCGCGAATGCAATGTATCGTCACGATATCCAAGGTGCCAAGGTTGCCGAATAGGATCTTCAGCACTGAATAGTTTGTAGGCGCTCCGGAATCTGGACATGGGTCCAGCCTAGTTCATCTCGAATACTTGCAGCAAATGCAGCAGCTGCTTTAGGCTCTCCATGCACAACAAATGTGGATTTGGGAGGCTTTTTAAATCCGCTTAGCCACTCTAGTAAGCCCGCTTTATCGGCATGCGCTGATAAGCCTCCAATAGTATGGATAGAGGCCTTCACTAAAACCTCCTCACCAAATAACGGACCATAGGAACCTTGTCGACTAAGCGGCGCCCAAGACTGCCGTAGGCCTGAAAGCCAGTGATGATGATGGCATTCTGCGCATAAGGAAGATTGTTAGCTAAGTGATGCACGATTCGACCAGCATCACACATACCGCTTGCCGAAATAATGACGGCGCCACCCTTAATTTTATTAAGTGCTTTGGATTCTTCTACGTCGGCAATAAAACGTAGGCTAACTGCATCTGGATGATCTTTAAACCACGAAAAAGTCGCCTGCGACTGCTGATCCAATTGCGAAAAGAAATGCTCGGTGAGATGTGTAGCCGCTGTTGCCATCGGTGAATCTACCCAAATACTGAGATGCGGCAATAATCCTTTACGAACTAAATCAATCAATAGAAATAACACCTCTTGGGTTCGCCCGACGGCAAAAGCTGGAATGATCACATTTCCATGTCCGCGCATCGTCGATGAAATCACCTCCACCAGCTCATCTTCAGTCTCTTGTAGGCTGCGATGCAGGCGATCTCCATAAGTCGATTCAATTAGCAATACATCTGCCTCGCTAATCACCGCTGGATCAGGCATTAAGACTCTGCCCTTCATACCAATGTCACCAGAGAACACGCAGCGTTTACTGGTGAGCCCGTTTCCTGAATATCCAAAATAGCAATAGCCGATCCAAGAATATGCCCAGCATTACGAAACTCTAACTGCACACCTTCACAGGGCTTGACGACTTGCCCATACTCTATGACCTCAAACTGATTCAAAGTCATCTCTACTTCTTCTCTGCTATACAGCGCGACAGGCATATCGCCATGCCACTTGCCTGCCTTCTGCTTACGCTCGGCCCGCTCAACATCTGCAAATTGCAAATGTGCGCTGTCCGGTAGCAGAATTTTTAATAACTCAAAGGTAGCGCTAGTGCAATAGATTGGGCCGGTAAACCCTTGGGCACAAAGACGTGGCAATAATCCACTATGGTCAATATGGGCATGGGTCAAGACAATAAAGTCAATTTCTTGAGGGGGAAATGGCAATGGCTCCAGATTTTTCAGACTGGCTTCACGTCCACCTTGAAACATCCCGTAATCAACAATAAAACGTCTCTCGTGACCACCAAGGGAAGCCTGGACCGAGTGTCGTGAACCCGTAACCTCCCCCGCTGCACCAAAAAATTGAATCTTCATGCTTAAAAGCATACACCCCTTAAAATACCCTCACCATCTAAATAAAAGCGATTAATAGGGATGACAGCATCAACCCAAGAACCAGTAGAACTTGCGTCACTGGATCTCATTCAACATTTAAAGCGAAGCCCATCAGAGCATAAAGGCGACGCTGGGAAAGTTGTGATCATTGGCGGCGCCCCTGGTATGGCGGGTGCGCTAGTACTTGCAGGTAATGCCGCATTGCATTTGGGTGCCGGTTGGACCATTCTCGAAATGCTCGACCATACAGCTACCCAGGCGCTCGTTGACCAACCAGAATTAATGGTGAGAGCGGCAGGTAGTAATGCAGCGGAACTGTTGATCAAAACGAATCCCGATCTCATTGCAATCGGACCAGGTCTGGGTAACTCCTCACTTGCTTATACATGGCTTCAAGCGAGCCTGGCGCATCCCAACATTCCTTTGATCCTCGATGCAGACGCGCTAAATTTAATCGCCGACAACAAAGCGCTTTTACTGGCATTACAAAATCGCAATCAACAATTTCCAGGTCTAAGCGTCATTACGCCGCACCCTGGTGAGGCAGCTCGACTTCTCAACATATCGAGTGAGCAAGTTCAAGATCAACGCCAAGTCACTTTAAAAAGCTTAGCGCAGTTAACTGGCTCCATTGTGGTCCTCAAAGGCCAGCACACCTTAATTGCCTCTCCGCAGCACTCTAGCGTTCAATGCATGCAAGGCAATCCCGGCATGGGTACAGGTGGTATGGGTGACGTACTCACAGGCAGTATTGCCGCTATTGCTGCTCAAGGCATTCGACATCAGCTCGATTTATGGTCATCGACCTGCATAGCCGTGCAACTCCACGCATCGGCGGCTGATAGCTTGGTCAATAAAGGGATTGGCCCCATTGGACTTACACCATCAGAGACCATTCTAGAAATGCGTAGCATGCTCAACCGTCTTCTATAAGTAAACATGCACGCCAGCAATCTCGCTCTGCAACGCAAACGCTATCTATCTGGCATTCTGATGGCCGGACTGGGGTCCATTCTGTTCTCTGGNAANGCCATTCTGATTAAGCTCGCTTTCACTTATGGCGCGAATGCAGAAACTCTCCTGGCACTTCGCATGTTGATTGCCTTGCCTTTATTTTGGTCGATCTATTGGTGGCAATCACGTCAACAAAAAATATTGCCCATTAGTTGGTCAGACCGCTCAAAGGTATTGCTCTTAGGATTTTTGGGCTACTTTCTATCGAGCTATTTGGATTTTTTAGGATTGCAATACATCTCTGTTGGCCTTGAGAGAATTGTTTTGTATCTCACCCCAACGATTGTTTTACTAATCTCNTATTTTGTTTTGCAAAAAACCATCTCACGTCTACAGTGGGTGGCCTTAATCGTCGGCTACCTTGGTGTGCTGACCGTATTTATTCAAGATGCTAATTCCACTGGAAGTGCAGCATGGCTTGGAATGCTCTTGGTATTTGCCAGCGCCTGCACNTATGCGGTTTTACATGATTGGCTCCGGAGAAATGGTGAGGCGTGTTGGCAGCATTCGCTTGGTAGTCTATGCAAGTACATCATCAGCATTCTTCAGCGCTATACAAGCCTTGGTATACAACCCCACAGATATTCTGGAGCAGGCCTCCCAAATCTATTGGCTTAGTCTTGTGAATGCTAGTGTCTGCACGGTCATTCCAATGCTGCTCATTATGATTGCCATTAATCGTATTGGCTCCCCACTCGTTGCACAGGCNGGTATTCTGGGGCCCGTCTCCACCATCTTCATGGGTTGGGCTGTTCTATCTGAACCTATTACCTGGTTGCAAATTGGAGGCATGACTTTAGTGATGGCGGCTATGTGGCTATTAGTGCGCAATGACTCCAATAAACAAAAACCACTAGAGTCTGCGAACCCTAATGGTTTTAGCGATAAAGACTTGCTCGGATCNTAGCCGAGCAAACAGCATTACTGCTGTGCGGCTTCAGCCTTTTTTGCCTTCTTCTTTGCTTTTTTCTCAGCTTTCTTCTTCGCTTTTTTATCTTTCTTAGCCTGCTTCTGAGCGCTCTTATCAGCAGCTTTATCTGGCTGAGCGGCAGGGGCAGCCGCAGGTGCAGCAACTGGTGCTGAGGCTGGCGCAGGGTCAGCAGCCATCACCGAGATTGGAGATAGGCCAATCGTGGCGGATACCAGGGTGGCTAAGCTTAAACGTACGAAACGAGAAATCATCAAATTCTCCAATTGGGTTTGTGGATAATTAAATAATACCCAAGAATTTAGCAAAAATGCTTTTTTCAACAATTCAATTTGAGCGCTGCCATGACCAATTTCCCAAAAGATATCTATACCGAACCACAAGGCTACTCAATTGATACCCTAAAAAATCTAGGGCCCCTGACCCGCATGGCTGGAATTTGGGAAGGAGCGCGAGGGTTAGACGTAAAACCAAAGGCAGAAGGCCCAAAAAAACAGGCCTATATTGAGCGCATAGAACTACAACCTATTGACCCTCAAACCAATGGCCCACAATTGCTTTATGGCTTGAGGTATCACACCCACATCACCAAGCCAGATCAAATCAAGACATACCATGATCAAGTTGGCTACTGGTTGTGGGAGCCGGCAACTGAAACCGTTACTCATACCCTCACTATTCCTCGCGGAATGATTGCCATGGCATCGGGCCAAACCGCAGCGACTGCCAATCAATTTGAACTCGTTGCCAGAGCTGATAACCCAACATCGGGAATCTCTTCAAATCCTTTTTTAGAATATGCATTCAAGACGATTGAATACCGTATTCAAGTTTCTTATTTAGCCGATGGACTTGGTCCTATAGCCAAGATACCATCATGATGATTAAAGGAAGTGCTGAGCCCTTTCATCACAAAGACAATAACCTTCTCATGAAAGTCGGTGAGCCAACGCCAAATCCCCTAGCCTTAGAGGCAATAAAAAAGCCATCCTAGGATGGCTTTTTATGTGTGGCTTGCAATTGCTTAGGCTGGCTGCGCCTCAACTTCAGTAATCTTTTCTAAAGCTGTTGCAAGGTGATCGACCGTGCGATCAACGTGTGCCAACTTCTCAAGACCAAATAAGCCAATCCGGAAAGTGCGGAAATCTGGACGTTCATCGCATTGCAATGGAACACCAGCGGCAGTCTGCAGGCCCAAGGCAATAAACTTCTTACCTGACTGAATATCAGCATCCTTGGTGTAACTTACCACTACGCCAGGAGCCTGAAAGCCCTTAGCGGAAACGGATGGGTAGCCTTTAGATACCAGCAAGGCACGAACCTTGTCGCCTAACTCTTGTTGCTTTTGCTTCAGAGCTGCAAAGCCTAATGACTGAGTTTCTTTCATGGTGTTACGCAAAATCTTTAGAGCGTCCGTTGGCATGGTGGTGTGATAAACATGCCCGCCCTTTTCATAAGCTTCCATGATTTGGAGCCACTTTTTAAGATCCATGGAGAAGCTGCTGCTTTGCGTAGATTCAATATGCTCGCGCGCTCTTTCACCCATAGCAATCAAAGCGCAGCAAGGGGAGCTACTCCAACCTTTTTGTGGTGCAGTGATTAATACATCAACATTGCATGCCTTCATGTCAACCCACATCGCACCAGATGCGATGCAATCCAAGACAAACAGACCGCCTACTGAACGCACAGCATCACCAACAGCTTTGAGGTAATCGTCTGGCAGAATAATTCCGGCAGAGGTTTCAACGTGCGGCGCAAATACTACGGCTGGCTTTTCTTTTTTGATGAAGGCAACAACTTCTTCAATTGGTGCTGGAGCAAATACACCTTGAGTAGAAGCATCTAATTGCTTACCCTTCAGAACTGTGACGTCTTGAGTGATATTGGCTAAATCAAAAATTTGTGTCCAGCGATAACTGAACCAGCCATTACGCAACACCAAGCATTTTTGATTGTTGGCAAATTGACGAGCAACTGCCTCCATACCAAAAGTACCGCTACCGGGAACAATCACAGCAGAGCTTGCGTTGTATGCATCCTTTAAGACGCTAGAAATATCTACCATCACTTTTTTGAACTCTTCAGACATGTGGTTCAAGGAGCGATCGGTGTAAACAACCGAGAACTCTAAAAGTCCGTCTGGATCAATATTGGGAAGTAAGCCTGGCATAGTGATTTCCTAGAAATTCTGTAAATAGTCCTAAATGATACTGATTTAGTTACTTATTGCACTGCAATCCGATTGTCTTTGATCAATTTGCCCCATTTAGCTTGGTCTAAGCGCAAAAAGGACACAAAATCATCGGCACTACCGCTGGCAGGGTCACTCCCCCGCTCCAACATCGCTTTCCTCAGCTTTTCCTGACTTAAGGTGACGGCAACCCCTTGGTTGAGTTTTTGTACGATTGCCTTTGGTGTGCTTGCGGGCGCAAAAAGACCAAACCATCCGACAGCACTATAGCCCGGCAATCCGGATTCTGAGACCGTTGGAATATTGGGCAAAGCTTCAGAGCGCTTTGCTCCGGTCTGACCCTAAAGCCAGCAACTTACCCGTTTCAATTTGCGGCATCACGGTTTGTGCAGGTGCAAACATCAAGTCAATATGACCCGCCAATAAATCTGTTAAAGCCTGACCTGTTCCCTTGTAAGGAATATGCAGTAACTCAATCCCCGCCATCGACGCAAATAATTCGCCAGATAAGTGTGAAGCTGAGCCGGCACCAGATGAGCCAAATCTCACTTTGCCAGGATTGGCTTTTGCAAAAGCAACCAGTGCTTTAATCGAGTTGATATTTAAACCAGGGTTAACCGTAACGATATAAGGAGAGGCGGATACCAAAGCCACGGGAGAAAATTGCGCGATATTCTTATCGGTTACCGCTGCCGTTGAACCCATTAACAAGGTATAGCCATCCCCTGAGGATTGCGCCACAATCTCAGCACCAATCGCCCCACTAGCCCCGGGACGATTTTCAATAATCAAAGATTGCTTCCATAACTCAGTCAGCGATGGCGCCATCAAACGAATTAAAGTATCAGCCCCGCCACCCGGTGGAAATGGCACGATGACCTTGATAGGCTTTACAGGAAAAGAATCAATCGATTGAGCTTGCGCAGGTAAACATCCTAACAAGCCAAACAAAAAAATTGCAGAAACCAGATATTGCCGCATCATCTTCGCCTTAGACTTCGTCAACAATCGTCGTTCTTAAGGTCGAGATGCCATCGATTGAGCACTCAACCACATCACCTGGTTTGAGATATAAATCTTCCGCATTTTCTTTACCCACCGCCACACCACCAGGCGCGCCAGTAGAAAACATATCACCAGCTTCGATAGGGATAAAACGTGAGAAATGCTCCAAAATATCGGAGATCTTCCAAATTTGATCTTGTGTATTAACGCGCATGCGCTCTTCTCCATTGACAGAGCAAGTCATCCACAAATCATAGACATCCGGAATCTCATCAATCGTCACAATCTCGGGTCCAAGCGGCCCAAAGCCAGGGATATTCTTTCCAGTCCAAAAGCGTGAACCAGAAGCAACTTCGCGTAACTGCAAGTCACGGCAAGTCAGGTCATTCAGAATGGTGACACCAGCGACATAGCTCATGGCCTCATCTTTTTTAGCACCTAGCGCACGCTTACCCATCACAAAAACCAATTCCGGNTCGTAATCCAGACGGGTAATGCCTTTTGGACGAACCACTTTTGCCTCGTGCCCAGAAAGACAGGAGTTCAACTTAATAAATGAAGTGGGCTCTTGAGGAATTTCTTTAATCAGGTTGGTGCGCTTGAGCTCCTCCAAATGTGTGCGGTAATTTTTACCTACACAAAGAAACTTTTCGGCATCCATGATCGGCGGTAAATACGTAATGCTCGAAGCCTGCAACAACAATGGGGGTGCAGATTCTGGAATCGTTTTAACCCAAGCCTTCGCCTGCTCCATCACCTTGCTGCCGGCACGTAAAAAATCTCTCATCCCCACTGGAAAATCTTTGATGCCTTGTGATTGAGCAACATCACTAAATGGTAAAACTAAGTCTCCCGAAGAATTGGGAATTCTGGCGCCGATTTCAGGGGTGGATGATCCGCTGCGGGTAAAGGTAATGAGTCTCATATTTTTTAGGTTTTATATTGAAGTAGTGAAAATGGAAAACTTATTCTGAGCCAAACAGCGCATTATTTTTCTGGCGCTTTTCGACTGAATTTTTGAGTAAAGCAGCAATTCGGTAAAAACCGTGCCCGAACTTTCCGTAAGGCATCGTCAGGAAAAAGGCCATAACGAATCCAAGATGAATTGCCAGCAAGANCGCCATAGAGGCAGTGTCACGATATGCCAGCAAGGCTAAACCAGACGCACTGATACAGAACAGCAAAACAATGAATGCCCTATCCATGGGTTTTTGTGTCGCATCACCGTGCTCTGCATTGCGCCTGAGATTTAAGTACAGCAAGCCAGCAGGACCAATCAGTAAACCAATACCGCCTACTGTACCCAGAAGCACAGGAAGACTAGTCAATGCATAAGGCGCGTGTAGATCCAATAAGTAGTGATAGAGCGTCGCTACTGAGGTAGCCGCAAAGCAAAACATAAATCCATAAAAGGTGAAATGGTGAAAGCGTTTACGCCAGAGTGAAAAAGCATCATCCTCGTTATTGCAGCCATCTCCATGTCCGCCGCCAAGATACTTCAAAGTCAGCGCATCATGTGTCGCCTCAGCAGCAGCCGCACCTGAGATATTTCCAACGGAGATTTTTTTCCAGAAAGAAAACACCCCAACACTTAATGCCAGTAAGGCAAAAACAAATACCGACCCAAACATCAAAGCCAAAGTGTTGTGAGAAAAGATTGCGTAAAAATTACCGTTGAATGGGCTGGAGACAAGATTGCCATTCATCCACAAGGTCAGTAGCAAGAATGCAGTTAAAGATATGGAAGTGGCTAAGACCGTCGTCAAGCCATTCTTCTGATAGAGAGAGCCAAATGACTTAGGCCACGCATAGGTTATGTAGGTGTCTTTGCGGACCTGCGCCATTACTTGAGGAATGTTCACTCCAAACTCATGAGGAGGAGCATATTGACAGGCATGCAAACAGGCGCCGCAGTTATGGCAAAGATTGGCTAAGTAGTTCATATCAGCCACATTGAAATCAATTCTGCGAGTCATCGCTGGGAAGACTGCACAGAAGCCTTCACAATAGCGACAGGCATTACAGATCTGCAACATGCGCGCAGCTTCAGCCTCAGGAGAGCCCGATGCTAGGACTGTAGCTTCTTGAATCAGTTCTTTAAGTGCTTGCATGTTTTACATCCCGATGACGAAGAGCGAATTGTGCTGCCTGCGCTGCTTGCGTTCCTGCAATCCTGCCAAATGCTGTGCCAATCGCCATACCAATTCCTGCTGCATAGCCTTTTCCTAAAACATTGCCAGCCATCATTTCACCGGCGACAAATAGGTTATCGCTTGGTTTTCCACCAAAATGTACTTCTGCCCTATCGGTGGTCTTCAGTCCAAGATAAGTAAAAGTCACGCCAGGTCGCAAAATATATCCATAGAACGGTCCGGTATCGATGGGAAGTGCCCAGTGAGTCTTAGCGGGCTCCAAGCCATTGGTATGGCAATCATCCATGATCGTGTGATCAAAAGTGCCCGCCTGACAAGCAGCGTTATATTCCTGAACCGTTTTGAGCAGAGCCCCTCTGTCCAGACCCAACATGTCCGCCAACTCTTCCAGGGTATCCGCCTTATCCCCTGGAAATACTGGAGGCATAAATCTACCCAATACTTTTGAATCAATAATGGAATATCCAATCTGACCTGGTTGATGGGCTACTAACCTTCCCCAAAACGCATACCGCTTTGGCCAAAAATCTTCACCTTCATCAGAAAAACGTTGGGCATTCTTGTTAACGACGATTCCGAAAGAGACGCAATCGACGCGTGTACAGATTCCACCGTCGTATAGTGGTGCTCTCGCATCGACTGCCACCATGTGCGCTTGAGTTGCATCGCTCACAGAATCCGCACCCATCTCAATTAATTGCTTTAATAGCACGCCCTTGTTATATCGCGTGCCCCGAATCAAAAAATTATCAGCTGGCGCTTCACCAAACTCGTTGATACCCCAAGCCTCTTTTAACCACTCGCGATTCGATTCAAAGCCACCGGCAGCCAATACGCAAGACCTAGCTTCGATGCGCTCATTGCCAACGTAAGCCGCTAAAAATGTTCCATCCTGAATATCTAAGGAAGTGACTGTGGCGTCGTAACGAATCTTGACTCCCAGCTTTTCGGCACTCCGGTAATAGGCATTTACTAAAGCCTTGCCACCACCCATAAAAAAGGCGTTGGTTCTGGATAAATTGAGCGTGCCAGACAATGGCGGCTGAAATCTCACGCCGTGTTTTTGCATCCAAGCGCGACACCGGGAAGATGCACGAATGGTCAAGCGTGCTAACTTTTCATCTGTAATGCCGCCGGTAACCTTCATTACATCCTGCCAATATTCCTCTTCAGGGTAGGCCTCACTCATCACATCTTCAGGCGCATCGTGCATTGAACGAATATTGCGAGTATGCGCAGAATTTCCGCCGCGCCATTCTTTGGGTGCTGACTCTAAAAGCAAAACAGTAGCGCCCGCTTCTTTGGCCATTAAAGCGGCACAAAGAGCAGCATTTCCGCCACCGATCACAAGAACATCAAACATAGTCAACCTAAAAATATTAGAAGCAAAATTCAGAAAAAATAACTGTAAAGCTTTTTTCTATTTAATTCCTAGACGTGGATCAAGATGCCTTTACTTGGCTGGCCCTAGATTTGGTGGATGACACCACAATACCGGTAACAATTAATGCAAAAGCCAGGCCGTGATAAAGCCTTGGGGGTTCCCTTAGCATTGCTGCTGATAACAGAGCAGTAAACAACGGGATGAGGTTGGCAAAAAATGCGGCTACGGTAGGCCCAGCACCATTCACACCCAATCCCCAGCAGCGGTAGGCNATCAAAGACGGTCCGACTGCTACAAATAAAATAACAGNGGCAGTAAATANATTCAGTTCTAGGTGAGCATAGCCACCGGCGATCTCAAAACCATCAAAGAATAATGTCCATAACAAACCTACTAATACCTGGGCCATCAAAAAATCCGCCCAAGGCCANTGACGTTCAGTACTTTGACCTGGACGACTGAGCATCCAGCTATAGGTCGCCCATAAGATCGTAGCAAGCATGATCAGAAGATCACCCACAACCAATTCCATCGAAAATAGTGTTGAAGGCTCGCCTCTGGTCAATACCACCGTTACACCAATCA
>TBL_comb48_EPIDRAFT_1002904_pt1 | contig 11673 bp, 5 predicted proteins | sample TroBogEpilimnion_37_FD_10681 | JGI IMG/M metagenome (IMG submission 10681)
GAGCTAGATGCACGTTTAACTGCTGGAGGTCTATAATAAATGACCACTTTATCCGCAGTACAGGTAGACGTTAACACTACATCTGATCAAATTAATGCTCAGTTAGTTACTCTTACTGAAAAGTACTTGGGTAATAATCAATTTGTACTATCTGGTACAAACACCGGTTACATTGGAGCACAAATTGCTGCAATGGCACCTTGGGGTAATCTAGCTAATAGATACTTCCCTACAGTAGCCACGTTACCTACTAGTGGTGGTAATCTAGCAACAAAAGCACAATTAGGTTATTTTACACCCAATAATGTAGGTGCTTCTACTTACCTCTCTAACAACATTACTCCTTTAATTAATAGTAATGCTGTACAAGCCGGTGCAACTTATACATATTCTGATCCTACTAAATTTAACAAAGGTAGAGGTTTAACTAATAACGATCAAAACGATGTTATTACTCATATTGAAAATTTAAATTGGTTAAAAGCAATTAATACCGGTACCTCTTTTGATGGACAGGTAATGGGTAGTAACGATTATCAAAAGTTTATACCGTATCAGTCTAACTACGAAACCACTAAAAACGATACTAACGGGGTTGTATCTATTAGTAATGATTTTGAATTCTGGACAGGCACTCAAAAGAACATTTGGTTAGTAACTAACAAGTTTACTGAACAGGACTGGGTAAAGTACTACGATTTAAATTCTCGTATAACGAATCTTTTAATTTCACCTTCAAATAGTGAAATGTGTGCTTGGCAAACAGATGTGTATGGTAATCAGTACGCTTTATATAAAACAGTACCTGCAGCTGGTCGTACTGTATATAATATGCAAAATGCATATGGTCAGTTATGGGTAAAAACATTAGATGGTACTATATCACCAGCAACTTCTGCTCTTTCATCGGTATATGCAAAATACATAAATCAACCAGCTATATACTCTCAATTATCTGCTAATAGTATAAAAAATATTGAAGTGTTTTTTGATACTCTAGTAATTGAATTAAGTGGTTATACTATATACAACAAGATAGTATTTGATTATGAAAATAGCATTATTGGTAACGGTAATGTAGACTTCTTAACATTAGATTATCATAGTCAGGTTTCAACTCGCTTACTATCCTCTTTATCGTTAACGCTTTCTTTATCTACAGCTGGGTTAACTGGTGCACTAACAGTGGGTAGTAATGCTGATGCTTATTATGGTGGTAATTGGTATAACGAATCTAACAAAAAGTTTACTGCCTGTTTGTTGCTATCTACTACATACATTGCTGCAACTACTACAGCTTATGCTTCAGCTCTTTCAGCCGGTGATTTAATAGTACCAGTATTATATGAGTATGATATTAATAAGCCTGGTACTCGTACAAGAATATTTCCAGACAACTATACTGATTATAGTTATTTTATATACGCTGTTGGGGCTTCTGCACTTAACCCTGAACTAGAACATTTGTCGTATATTGAAGCTCCTGTAATTACATACAACAAAGACGTATCTTCTTACTCAATATGCTTTGTAGCTTATACAAATCAAATATTTAAATTAGTATGCTACAATACAAAGCAAAACTTAACAGGTAAGATACTAACAAATGAAGTAACTGTACCGATTGTTACAGATACGAACTCAACAATACAAACTGTATAATATGACAAACGTAAACTACGCATTTGATACAACACCATCTCACCTACAAGGTGTAGGACCGTTAACCGTTACATTTATACCAAGCTCTATTACATTGTCTACTGGTCAGTTCATAAGTCGTATAATATACGGGTTACCCGATAAAACAGTAACAGTTAATAATGATTTTGTTAATCCTTTTCCGAATTATACATATACTATACCAGCTTCTTCAGGTAATCCGCAATATACATATACTCTATACATATCCGCTGTTATTGGTCCAGGCTATGGAGCACCTACAGTATATACGGTATATGCAACAACATTATCAGGGTACTTGACTACAAATCCAAGCATAGGTTCACCTGATCCTCATATATTTGGAGAAGTGCATTTATTACGTACCAGGTCTTGGGGAACTAATAACACAACAATGTTTTTATTAGAAACCAATAACCCTAACTATTTACTAGTAAACTATAGCGGGTAAACGTTATATCAAAAAGCTAAATATTAACAACAATGTCCCTTAAAATTACAGACCTACCACAAGTTGATCAAGGTACAGTAACTGATCACATTTCTATACCAGTTTCTAAGAGCGAGACCGATCCAAAGACATATAAAATGCCTTTGTCCCAGCTGACCACTTATTTAACAGGTAAAGGGTTCGGGGGCGGTGTGGGCGCGCAAGGACCGCAAGGATTTTCTGGATTTTCTGGTCTTAACGGAACAAACGGTGCAAACGGTACATCTTTAACAAAGGGAATGTCTCTAGGCATTACTCCTCTTACTTTTACTTTTAATAATTCAAATACCGCATACGGTACTACTACAGCTAATATTACTGCGAATTTGCAGAATCTTACTGCTACTTCCAGTAATAAGGTAGTATTTAGTTTTCAAAAATACGATTCAAGCGGTTCAACTATTGGGAGTGTAACTACTGTTAATGGTAGTGGTTCTGGTTATAATACTACTACATATACTGCTTCTACTTTTGGTACCTCTACAGCTTATGTTTCTATATCTGCTGTATTTACTGATACATCAGGAACATATACGGCTTTAGGTCAAATTACAAGACTATCTGATGGTGCAGCTGCACTAACTGGCATATTGACCATTCCAGCAGTGGTACTATTAGCAGGTTCTGATGGTTCCGTACCAGACCCTTCTTCATATGCTACAGGTGCAATGAAAGTGTATCTTGGTAGTACTTTACTAACTAGTGGTATTACATTTAGTAAAGTTTCTGATTCAACGGGTCTATCTACAACAATTGATTCAAGTACAGGGGCGTACACTGTCGTAAGCCTGGCAACGGCTAATGATACAGCAAAAGCTGTTTATCAAGCAGCTACCTCTTACGGTACGGTAACAGCTACTCTCTATCTATCTAAATCGAAACAGGGCTCTTCTGGTACAGCAAAGAGTATAGTAGTTACAGCTTCTACCAATGTTATTAAATTTAGTTCAGCAGGAGCTGCTACACCTACTACTACAACTTTTAATATTTTAAAGAATAATATTGTCACTACTGTTGGCGGTGCGACAATGATTGTTACTGCTACTGCATATGATGCTTCAAATAATCCTACAGATGTAACTAGTAGCTTAACAACGGTTTCAGCTGGTGTAACTTATACATTGCCATCAAGTGTATTTACTTCTAATCCCACAGCTGTATTAGTAGTGTTTAATGCACATATATTAGACGACAATGGTACGACGTATTCAAATTCTCAAGCTCTTGCTAAAGTAGTTGATGGTAGTACAACTTCAACAGGTACTTTAACTACAGACGCAGCTACAGTTGATTGTGCAAGCAATGGAGACCCAACACTTTCTCCATTATCTACAATCAGTGGCGTGTTTAGAGTATATTACGGGTCAACTGATATATCATCTAGTTGTACGTTTAGTTATACTACTGTTGGTAACGGTGGTAGTGGTACTGGTACACAACCAACCTGGGCATTAACTACAACTACAGCTGGAGACGGTTCTTGGCAATATGCACTAGCAACTGTTGGTACAACTAATACAGTGCAGTTTGTAATGACTGCATCATATACTATTGCTGGTGTCTCTTTAACTACAACAAAAATATTTACAGTAAGTAAGACTATTAAAGGTCCGACTGGAGACACAGGCCCAGGTACTGTTTATCAAGGAGTTTTTAGTTCGGGCCGTACATACTTTTGTAATTCTTCAAGAAAAGATATAGTACTATGGCCTGCAACCTCGCCAAACGCATATTATATAGCTAATAACACCTCATTAGATGGTCAGGCTGGTAGCACTTATGGTACACCTAATGGTACTACTAATACTAATTGGAAGCCATTTGGAGCTACTTTTGATAGTGTTGCAACTAATATACTTTTAACTGACAACGCAAACATTTTACACTACCTTAATATGGGTGGTTACAACGACGGTAACACACCTACTACAGCTATACGTAGTTATAGTACTAATGTTACAGGTACACCCGATGCAGAATATTCAGGTAGTAATATAAGCGGTGAAATACCCACAGTTAACTGGGCAAGCGGTACACAGGGTTTAGCTAATCTTACTTTCGGTGGTAATGGTTTTTATATGGGGTATCCAAGTACTTCGTTAGCTGGTGCAGTTCCTGTATTTTATGTGGGTAATTCATCAAGCAACGGTGCTAACGGTTCTTATATACTGTGGGATGGTAGTTTGTTTACTGTTTCTGGTAGTATTAATATTAAACCAGGTACTGGCGCAGGTATATTCAGTGGTAAGAGTAGCTATAGCGATACCAATACTGGTTTCTGGTTAGGTACTGATACAGACTCCACACCTAAATTTGCTATAGGTAGTACATCAAAGTATTTAAAGTGGAATGGCACTAACTTACAGATTGCTGGGGGTGAAACTGTAGACGGTATACAGGTGAACACTCAAATAGGAATGCATTATATAGACGATGGTACGTCTGGACATCCTCTTACTATTACCGGTGGTAGTACTAACGGTGTCAATCACGGTGCACAAATTGACTTAAGTGGTAATTCATTAACTGGTTTTCAAGGCTTATTAAGTTTAAATTCTGGCAATTCTTCATCTGGTTACATACGCTTCGCAACTGGTAATGCAGGCGCAAATTCGGGTAGTTATTACAATTATGATAGATTGCACATTGAGTATGACGGTACAGTGCGTATAGTTAAAGCTAGTGCTACTGGATACTCTGGAGATGTAGGAATCGGTGCAGGTGCGGGTAATTTAGTCGTAGATGGTTCTATTACTTTAGGTGGTGTAGCGCGTAGTTCCTGGCCTTCAGGTGGCGGTGGTGGTGTTACTAGCATTACAGCTGGTAATGGTTTAACCGGAGGTACAATTACTTCATCTGGTACGATTGCTTTTGATACATCATACGCACCTACATTTGCAGGCTTAAGTATCAATACTTATACTGCTAAATTTTATAATGGTGTTTCTGCACAAGGTAGCGGTAATAGTACATATTATAATGAAATACACTTAGCTTCAGGTACAATAGATGGTGGTGGTACTGTTAATTCATATTTATATCCAAATGGTAATGCAACATTTGGTGGTTCAGTAACTACTGGTGCTCTAACAAGTAGTAGTGCAACAATTAACGGAGCAGCATCAATTACTGGTAATGCAACTTTAGGTACAAATACAAGCAACACATTAACAGTTAATAGTGCCGCTACATTTGGCGGAAACTTAACTGTTCAAGGTTATCTTGTAGCAGGTCCTACAGCAGCCTTCGGTGGAGGTACATATCAAGGTATACAGGTTAATGGTCAGGTTGCTGCATACAAAAATAGTGATTATACTATACAAACCGGTACCGGTAGTTACAGTTCACCAGGCACTATTAACTTTAAAGTAGATTACAACGGTAACGTAACATCAACTTCCTTAAATACGGGCTCAATTACAGGGTTAAATTCTATCACCTTAGGTGGTACAGCAATAACCAGCTGGTCAAGCCTTGTTACTGGAGTATATGGTGGTACAGGAGTTTCTGTAAGTTCTAACACTGGTAATGTTACTGTAAACATTGGACAATCAGTAAGCTCAAGTAGCAGCCCAACGTTTGCAGGTTTAACTCTTAACACTTATACAGCAGCATTTAATAATGGCTTTTCTTCATCGGGTAGTGGCAATTCTACGTTCTATAATGAAGTTCATATGGCAGTAGGTGGTACTGTTAACACGAACATATACCCAAATGGCAATGCAACGTTTGGCGGTACTGTAACGGCTGGCTCTCTTAAGCTAGGTGGTACAACAATAAGCAATTGGTCAAGTATATACAATCAATCGCTTAATACAGGTGATAGCCCAACGTTTAATAATTTAAATGTATCTTTTATTACATCTAGCGGTACCGCGACATTTAATAATGGCTTTTCTTCATCGGGTGGTGGTAATTCTACGTTCTATAATGATATACATATGGCGGTAGGTGGTACAGTTAAGTCTACTATAGCTGCAGGGGGTAATGCTACTTTTGCCGGATTGGTAACAGTTCAAGGCGGTAGTTCAGGGTCAGGTGGTTTAATTGTACAAGCTAATGGCGGATCAACTCGTGTTTATATAGATAACGTGGGTAATATGGAAGCCGGTGGGTTTATTACTGCTGACGTTCAAATGAATTCGCCTTTATTTAATGTTACTTCATCCCGTAGATGGAAAACGAATATAGCCCCACTTACTGGTGCGTTAAATATGGTTTCTAAATTACAAGGTGTAACATTTGATTGGAATACAAAAAGTGTTAAAAACGATTTCGGTTTAATTGCAGAAGATGTACAGGAAGTATTACCTACTATAGTAGGTACGGATAAAGACGGTTTAGTATCTGGATTAGATTATAGCCGTTTAACCGCTGTATTAATTGAAGCCGTTAAAGAACTTAATGCAAAAATAGCTGTATTAGAAGCAAAAGTAAACGGATAAAGAGTATTGTATAACTAATCATTGCTACTAAGTATTTTATATGGCAATTGTTAGTACGTACCCAGTTAATTTAACGTATAATTACGGACCAAATGTAGGTACTATCAATACTACGTATACTTCTTCAGAAGGAATAATTTACAATATAACTCCGTTACTTTCTGCTGTACAGGATGTTAGCTTTAATCAGAACTCTCTTAATATACTTTCTAATAACTATCTACTTTCGGATAGTTTAAGCGGTACAAAAAGAGCTCAGTTAGCAAATTATGTTATCAGTACAACTTTAAGCGTTGTGCTAGCAGATGGGTCAACTAACTATTTTTATGTATCTGGTTCCGGGTATAATATACCTGTTGTAGGGTTAACAAATAGTACTTCTAAAGCTACTGTATTTGATTTAACATTTAATGGCGACTATACACTTAGTGTAAGCAATAGCGGTAGATACGTAACAGTTGACTCCACGACTGTATTAAAAGTATTATCTTATGATGCTTTAAATTATAGTACAACGCAGTCTTTTAATTATAATCTTTACGGTAATCAAATATCTCTATTTAATGTAAGTGATGGACGTATAGCTTGTATCAGTACAAGTCTATTAACTAGCTATAACAAATTAAAATTATTCTTAAATACATTTACTTCATTTAATGATGTATCTAATCAATTAGCTAATGTTATTACTTTAAATAGGTATAATCCTACTCTATATAAAAAACTTGGCGAGACAAGTAATGTAAAGTACATAGGTACAACTAATAATATTGCTGTAGCTTCTGCTACAACTAATTTACCACATAACTACTTAATTACTGCACCGTATTATAACACCAATACTACTAGTAATGTGCTTGGTTATAATATAACAGCTTTAAAAAATAACTATTCACCAGAGCACGTACAAACACCTACTTTAAGTGCAGTTTCAAGAACATACAACAAACTTTATACTGGTTTAAATTCAGAAACCGGTAATGAAAAGATTTACTTAAGTTATAGAGGTAATGAAACATTAAGAACCTTTACAAAGGATTCTGATACGTATTTTCACTATCCTGCTTCAGCACCTACGATTGCTTTTTCCGACACAACATTAGCGTATGCCGGGGCAGTAGCAGACGCAACCCCATACCGGTCAGATCGTATATTTGTTAAACAGGCTAATTACGGTACATACACTCCTTGGGGCACCTATCCTGCAACTAACTTAAAAGGTACTTACTTCTGTACCTGGTTATGGGATTCTCCAACTGGCCCAGTATGGATGGATAGGTATTACGATCCTAGTAGAGTTAGTACTACTAGTGTAATTTATTCACCAGCTATAGCTGGGTCTAGTGATAACAATTACCCTAATATTATATGGGATGTTCCTTCAAATAAAACGTTTAATTCCCTATGCTTATATGTTTATCATAAAATAGGAGATAGTGATAATCTAACTGTTGTTAATATGTTATCCGGTTCTTTAACACATTATATTAAGAACTGGACCAATCCTTTAGTTGATAGTGTTACTGGTGTTACTTCTGGCTTAATTTATAATTTTAATACAAGTTCAGTAGAGATTCTTAAGAATTCAAGATATCCTATTTTAAATACATCAACCTGCTGGGCATCTTTAACATTAAGTGATAAAGATTTCTATACTCCAGGATTCACTTTAGCGTTTCAAGCCTTCAATAATGATTGGAGCAATATAAGAGGGGATCAAATTATTGGTAACTTTTATAATGGTGGTGTGGGGTTATTTAAAAACAATACGCTCTTAACACCATTTGTTTCGTTAATTAATTCGAATAGTACATTAACTACATACAATACTAATATTGTTCAGTTAAATAGTATTAACTCTTCAGTATTGTTTAGTGGTAAAACACACGTATTAAAGAGCAAGCATACAGAAAGTTATTTTGTAGTTGATTCAACAAAAACAATATATGAGTTTGATCAAGACGGAGTACTATTGAATGTGTTTAGCATTACTCAAAGTCCGTCTGCTCCTTCTTCTTTATTGACTGGTACTCTTATTGGTGCTCATTTAATTAACACAACACCTGGTACAACCATTAGTACTCGTAAAATTGTATTAGTACTAAAAAATGTAAATGGTACTGATTTAAATTGGTATCAGTACTCGACTAATGGTGCTTTTGAAGCCCAGGGTGGTGGAACAAGTGTTAATAGTTATGCTATAGATTTAAACCCTGTCACTTACTACAGGTATTACGTACTACAATAGCGTTAGTAGCTGTGTAGTAGATAGTACTAACTTAGTATATGCTTTATCTGCAGATGTAATAGTAAAAGGCCTTAACACAGACAATCAAAAATATATACTCTCTGCTTATAAACCAGAGCGTATTGCTATTGACCATTTAGATAATATATGGATGTTATATGGCGGTGTATCAAGTAACAATCTATGTATGTTAGATAATTATGGTAGAATAAAGTGGGATGTAAGCTTAGCAAGTCTACCAATAAGATACTCCGATTATGTTCGTACTATTAATTTCACAGCTGAACTCGATCCTATTACAGGTAAAACCAATTACTACGGTCTAATTGTTAACGGTGTAAATCAAACAGTAACTAAGGTTGAACCTACAAGTGGTCTTTTCGTTGATTTTAGTAGTAGCTTATTAAGCGGTACTAGCGTTTCAAACGGCTTGAACATTGTTTACGGGGATACGACTGGTTATGATTATCAACGTAAATACATTTATCCTTATACTAACCAAGGTAACCTCAAGTTAACCGGTTTGTTTAATGTTGTCAATGAGTCATTAACTAGTAGTGAGACGATAGAGTATGCTTACGATGCAACTCAGTTAACACCAGGCTGGCATCATTTTGCTATTACTGTAGATCCTACTAACAATTTATATCTTTGGGTCGATGGTGCTAGTGCAATAGGCGGTTCCATTGGTAATGCTTCAAACATATACAGAGTGTATAATAAGAGAAACAATCCAGATCTGATGATTGGTACTTCTACATTTAAGTCAGAAAACTTAGCTACATTTACACAAGCACAATGGCAGACATATAGCTTTAATGGCGGTATTGCTGATGTAAGATTTTATAACCAGGCACTACAAAAAGCTGATATTAAAGCTATACAAAGGAGCTTTAATACAAAGAGCTTTAATGATCTGACCTGGTCTCTACCTACTGGATCAAGATACTATATAGAACAGATTGATAGGTTCTTCCCTCATCGGATGCCTGGAGCAAAGTCACAACTCTTTAACGTGAGAATTAAAAATTCTAATATAACTAATACAAATTTACGTAATATAATCGAGCAAAATATAATTGCTTCATTAAGTAAAACTACACCAGTGTATACCAAACTTAACAATATAATCTGGGAATAATATGGCAGAAACACAAACCGCGTCATTTACTACACCAATTTATCAGGCTGATGGTGGTTCTGCATCAATAGGTTCTGAAGCAGCTGCATTATTAAGTTTACAACAGCAAGCAGAATCTCCTAGTCCTTTAGCACCAGGGCAAAATGTCGTAGGTTTACAAAATATACTACAGGGTGGTAGTGCTCAATTAGGTTTGATTGATACTTTACAGACACAACAATTTTTAAATAACTACAATCAAGGCTTATTGCCTTTTACTGCTACTTCATACAGCGAGCAAATATTCGGTACAGATAGTGTACAGACAGCTACTAATAACAGTACTACTAATAATCAGGCTTTTACGACTGGTACAGGTGTAGAAACTAATACAGCAGCTGCTACATCCAATTTAACTGCAGCAGTACAAAGCGATACCACACTTGCACCTAATCAAAAAGCAGCTGTATCTGACGCAAGCAAAGGTATATTTAATTTAAGCACAATAGTAGGTAATACCTATGACGGGCTTATAAAAGGCTTAAAAGACCTTGAAGGTGCAATACTACCAGATAGTAATAGCACAGTGATTAAAGTTATTACAGCTCCTATAACATTTGTTGAAAAAATTCCAGGAGAGGTTTCATCTGCTATAAGTGATGCAGCTAAAGCAATTGGGTTGTCGCCTTCTTCTTTTAGTTCTATTGGAACTTCTATTACTAATTTAGGTAATGCTACTGGTATATCAAGCGTAATTAACGGTATCACGCAGGGCGGTCAAACAGCGATACAGTCTGCGGAAAGTTTAATTGGTATTGGTGGTAGTAGTAATTTTAAAACTGCTGATGCCGCTAGTGCATTTTTATTGCAACAGTTTCAAGGTGTTATAGATTCTCAACTTGCAATAAAAGCAAATGGTATACAGCAACAAGCCTCTCAGGTAGGAGAACCAGAAACGAATCCGAATCCAGTACAAAGTGTAGTAGCTCAAGCTGTAGCTATAAATAATAACGCAGTTGCTAATCAAGCACAAATACCTGTTACGGTAACTAGTGGTATTGATAACACAGATTTTGGTCAGTTTAATCCACCACCGATTGATTCTTCTTTACTAGGTTCTGAACCTTATACGAGCACAGTAGGTAATATAAACATACCTAACGGTAGCAATACAATGTATTTAAGCTACGATGAATCGTTTAACTTAAGTTTAAACCGCTTACTGGATCCAAACAACTGGACTCCAGTATATGTAGATCCTGCTAGTATAGATTATTCTTCAATTGCTTATAACACCGCAGCTTTAGCAATATTTCAAAACGTATTAAACGGTCACACCACCGTACTACAAATTAACCCATTAGCTAATGGTGGTACCGGTCCAGTACAAATATTAGCCGGTGTATCAACAACACCTGTTTCTAATTTCACTACGCCTACTAATATTACTATATCTCCATTAGTGTTACCTGACGCTGTACAGAGTACATCTTATGCAGGTGTTACATTTGCTGCAACAGGCGGTACAAGCCCATATACATATACTGTAAATGACGCAACTCAGCAAGTAACTAATGGTGATAACAGCATATATTTTGTTAATTTAATAGCTAATTCTAGTACCAGTGAAGGCGCGGTTGCATTTAAACCAGGCTGGGAACCAACCAATACAGGTGGTTATACATAT
>TBL_comb48_EPIDRAFT_1002907_pt1 | contig 11668 bp, 7 predicted proteins | sample TroBogEpilimnion_37_FD_10681 | JGI IMG/M metagenome (IMG submission 10681)
CGGGGGGTTGCAAAGCAACCCCCCCACTATCAACCATTCTTTTTTTAACAAAGGGCCCCTTCATTGGGAAGCCGCCTCCCAAAATAGTTGGGACCCAGCCTTCTCAAAGCAACTTTTGCCCCTCCGTGTTAAGGTGGGGAAGTATGGGATACCCACCCCACCCCATCCCTTCCCTTCTATCAGGCCTAACAAACAATCCTAACAAACACATCTCTGACTGGAAGGGGAGGCCTAACAATCTTAATTACTTAAATGAAATAAGGAAAGGTGCCCGAGTGGTTTAAGGGAACAAATTGCTAATTTGTCGTATGCAATTCGCGTACCGTGGGTTCAAATCCCATCCTTTCCGATAGAATAGAATATTTCTCCAGCTTAGGTTCTTTCTTTGAAAATAAGCTGGAGACCCGGTATAATTTAACTATTCCCTGGTAGCTCAGTCGGTAGAGCGGCCGACTGTTAATCGGCATGTCGCGGGTTCGAGTCCCTCCCGGGGAGTTTTATTGAATTCAAAAAACAGTCAAGCTAGTTAGGAAGTGTTAGGCCTTCCCTTCCCTTCCCTCATCATGTTAGGGCTCCCTTTCCCCTAATCTTATTTAACTAAAAAGCCCTTTTATGTGAAGCAAGTAGGTTTGCTTTGGGGGGGCTGAGAAAGGAAGGGGTACCCCATCCCAAAAGCAAAGATAATTCAATGACGCAACCAATTAGTTGTCGAGCATTAATTAGCGTGATGGGGTACCCTTTCCTCTGATTCAACCTCGACCCACCAACAAAAGCTAGATCCCAGTGGTATTTCCTAGGTTAAGTACGGCCCCCCGATTTGGAAAGAAGTTGAGATAATAGGCCAGTTGCTTCGCATCTACTCGTGTGGACTATGACAAAAGGACCAACCAAACCTTATCTCGCAAGACTATTTAATGTTTGTTAGCTGGTTGGAAGGTTTTAGGATGGCTAGGGCCCCCCATCAGGCCTAACATTCCCCACCCAATTTTTAAAGTCACAAATCCTTTTTTAGTCTTGTTTTTTATCTTTTGTTTTGGTACTATTTCAATAAAGGAAATTTTTCAATTGTATGGTTTGTGGTCCCTTCAGCCCCCTACCTTAGCCCCTTCTGATTCCTTCATTCCTAAAAAGATGGGGCGCGTAGTTGGGAAGGCCGCCCATCCCGGGTAGTTGGCTGATAGGGCGCCCTAACAAGCATACCGCAACCAAGTTAAAGGCTAATTTGAAGTTACAAAACAACTTCTGCGGGCTCACTTTTGTTCGTTACCTGTTTTCAAAGCAGAATCCGGCTCAAGTAGCCTAAATGCCTTTTGATTCCAGATGAGATAGGCCGCCCTAACCTGCATCTTAAAGACTTGGCAAACTCTACTTACCAAACTAGCTCAAAACGGCTATGACCTAGACTATTATTTAAGAAATTTTTTTGGTCTAGTGTATGCGAACTAAACCCGTGATGTGTTAGGAAGGGGAATGTTAGGCCTGATGGGGGGCCCTAGCCATCCTAACAAAACCTAGTTGGTTTTTTTTTCCATTTTATGTCACGATTCTATTTCAATACTTCGAAAATTACTTTTATTGGGGTAATGTTTTTAATTTTTCAATTTACTTTTGCTTCAGCAAGTACAGCATACCCAATTTATGCACAACAAGGCTATGAAAACCCTCGAGAAGCTACGGGTCGTATTGTTTGCGCTAATTGTCATTTAGCACAAAAAGCGGTAGATATTGAAGTTCCTCAAGCTGTTCTTCCAAATACAGTTTTTGAGGCTGTTGTGAAAATTCCTTACGATCAAGAAGTCCAACAAGTTTTAGGAAACGGAAAAAAAGGTCCTTTAAACGTTGGAGCGGTTTTAGTTCTTCCGGAAGGGTTTAAACTTGCTCCTCCGGAAAGAATTCCGGAAGAAATGAAAACTCGGGTTGGAAAATTATATTTCCAACCATATAGCGAAGCTCGTCCTAATATTTTAGTAGTCGGCCCTGTTCCAGGTAAAAAATATAGTGAAATGGTTTTCCCTATCCTTTCTCCGGATCCAAACTCTGATGTTTCAGTAAAATATTTAAATTACCCTATTTATTTAGGTGGGAATAGAGGACGTGGACAAGTTTATCCAGACGGAAAGAAAAGCAATAATAACGTCTATAACGCTCCGGCATCTGGTGTGATTAAACAAATTACGACAGGCGCAGATAACGCAATTACAGTAACTATTGAAAAAAGTGATGGATCATCCATTTCTGAAATTATCCCAGCTGGTCCAACTCTTTTAGTTTCAGAAGGACAAAAAGTAGTAGCAGATCAACCATTAACAAATAATCCAAATGTTGGTGGTTTTGGTCAGGCAGAAACGGAAATTGTTCTTCAAAACCCTGCTCGAGTTCAAGGTTTAATTCTTTTCTTTACAACTGTTGCTTTAGCTCAAATTTTCTTAGTTTTAAAGAAAAAACAATTTGAGAAAGTACAATTAGCTGAAATGAATTTCTAAACTATTCATACTAGGATGTTAGGCCTTCCCAGTTGCTCCGCATCTGCGAAGCAACCCCCCCAAGAATATTTAAACAAAGGTAGGTGTTAGGAAGGGGAGCCCTAACAATCCCCCTTCCCTTCCAAACCTTTTTAGGAATGAAGGGGCCAAAAAGGGATGCTGGGTAGTTGGGAAGGGCCTCTCATCCTTCGTTGAAAGGAAGGGCCCCCCATCAGGCCTAACAATCAGGCCTAACAATCTAGCATCCCGGATAGTGTTGTTAGGATGGGGAGGCCTAACAATGCTCTGGGGGAGGAGACAAAGTCTTCCTCCCCCAGAGCATCCCTTATTTTTATTTCAACAAAAGAAGCGGCCGCCCAACAACTTTTCAATTCTGAGAGGGTTCGTTTATAAGGTCTTACCCCAAATTGTTCTGCTGTAGAAATATCGGTTTCGGTTTTGTTTTCCTAAGTCGAACAAGCAGGATAGGCCGACCTAACAAGCCGCCTACTGAGTAGTAGAAAAAGGATTCGAAAGGACTTATTTAGTGTTTTCCTCTCTCTACCCGATTCTAATTTTAAAGTTGTTTGTTAGGCCTCCCCATCCCACCTCATCCCTTAAGTGGGGGAATCCCGCTTGGATAAGAATTAATAAGTTGATAGTTAGGGGTTGTTAGTACGTGAGATGGGAAGGGTAGTCCTAACAATTTCCCTAACAAACAAAGAAAAGTCGGGTTACTTGGTTTGCTTCTTAGGGCTGATAGGGCGCCCTTCCACACCTTTTTAGTAATGAAGGGGCCAATGAGTTCTTTCAAGCAAATCGTCGAGTAAACTCGAGTTAGGGTTGTTGGGCAAGATATCAGACTAGAATACTATTTATATTTATATATGGCTAAAAATTTAAAAAAGTCAACAGGTTCAGCCGGTGCGAACAAACGTGCCAGCACTTCAGCGCCACGCCGTTTAGGAACAAAAAAAAAGATTCAAAAAGGGATTGTTCATATTAGAGCGACATTTAATAATACATTAGTTACTATTACAGACCCAACAGGAAATGTAATATCTTGGTCTTCCGCCGGGTCTTGTGGTTTTAAGGGTGCTCGTAAAAGTACACCTTTTGCAGCACAAGAAGCAACAGCTGCTGCGGTTCGTCAATCAATTGAGCAGGGATTAAAACGTGTAGAAGTTATGGTTAGTGGTCCAGGATCAGGGCGAGAAACAGCTTTAAGAGCAATTCAAGCGGCTGGTTTAGGTATTACAGTAATTCGAGATATTACCCCTATCCCCCATAATGGCTGTCGTCCGCCCAAAAAACGTCGAGTATAGAATTCCAGAAGCCTACAACTCTTGTTAGGGCTCCCCTTCCCATCCCGTTCTTTTTGCTGGCTAGGGCCGCCCATCCAGCATACCTTCTTTGAAAGTTGTTGGGACCCAGCATACCGGAATTGATTCGAGTTTGTTAGGATGGCTAGGGCCCCCCATCAGGCCCTACAATCCCCTAACAAACTCGAATCAACCATAGTGGGAAGGGCCCCCCATCCCCCCCTTCCTAACACTAGTTGTATGCGAAGCAAACCCACCCGGCCCTTCCCCCTTCATTCATTCCTAAAAAGGTGGGGCCGGATAGTTGGGATGGGGTTTGCTTCGCAACTAGTTGGGGCTCGCGAAGCAACCAAAAAAAAGATACGAACTAACCTTACAAAGAAACTTTACCCCGAAAGAGCTCCCCATCCTTCATTCTTTTTTAAAATCGTGGTCGAGGTATTTAGGATAGGAAGGGGAGCCCTAGCTACCTTTTTTAAGTAAGAATGCTGGAACGAGGGGGGAAGGAAGGATGGGGGAGCCTAACAGTCCCTTCCTATCCAGTACCCATAATTCAACATTTTTTATGGCTCAGCAAACAAACTTACAAATCCCATCGGCGGAAGTAATTGAATTTCGTATTGAAGATCAGTTAGACTATGGAAAATTTTATTTTTCAGGATTACGTAAAGGTCAAGGTATAACTGTTGCTAACGCCTTACGCAGAGTTCTTCTCTATGATATTCAAGGAATTGGAATTACAAGTTTACAATTTTCAAAAAATTCAAACGAATCGGGTTCGGTTTTATATAATGAGTTTTCTTCGATTCCTCGATTTAGAGAATCTGTTTTAGAAATTGGAATCAATATAAGTTCTATTGTTTGTGGGATAGGCTACCCGTCCCCTTCATTTAAAAGTAGTTGGGACCCGCGGAACAACCCCGAATCGAAAAACAGAGCAGTTTTGGAAAAAAGGAGATTTTCTCTTCACAAAATGTTTCAGAATTTCGGTTCTGACTATGCTGATGTTGAAGGGCTGATTGTTAGGCCTGATAGGGGGGGGGAGGGCAGCCCTTCCCAACCTTCTTTTGAAGTAAAAGGCTCACAAGTTTTTATTCTTCAAGCAAAGCATATTTTTGATCCAAAATTTTGGGTGGGGCTAGGGAGGGGGAGCCCTAACTTACAATCCCCTCCCAAAGAAGGGATTTCGACAAAGTCTTCGGATGCGAAGCAATCCAAAACTGAAGGAAGGGATGGGTTGTTAGGGCCCCCCTTCCTAACACCCATCCATAACTCTGTAGGCCATTCTATAGATTTCGAGAAAAATCTAGATACCCCGACTATTATCTTAAAAAATCCGGACCATCTCATCGGTTCGTTTTTCATTTCGTATGATTCCAAAAAAGGGTTTGAATATCCAGATTTAGATATTGAATATACCATTGGAACACTTAGTGATATTCAATTTCGAAATGAACACTTAGGAGAAAATCCGGGAGGAATAAACATTGGTGGGGTAGTTTCTACTCTGGCAATTGATTTGAAGAGTACAGTGGATAAAGGTTCCGACTCTGGTTTTCAAATAAGCAATGATGTGATGGATGAGCCTAACAAAAAGGTTGTTAGGCCTCCCCATCCTAACAATCTTTTGAAAGATTCTCGTGTCCTTCTAAGTCAAAGCGATTTATCATTGAATTCAAATTCATTTACCTGTTCGAACGAAACAAATTTTTTTCCGGTAAAAAAAGTGAATTACAGTGTTCAAGAAAAAAATTGTGGAGAAGAAGTGTTTCTTGAGATTTGGACAAATCGTTCATTAACTCCGCAAGAAGCTCTTTCAGAAGCTTTAGAGAACTTAATCAGTTTATTTCGAAATTTAAGCTTGTGAAAAAAAAAGCAACTTTTTTGTCATTTTGGGATGCTGGGTCCCAACTACTTTACAACGAAGGTAAGGCAGCCCATCAGCTACCTTTAAAAAGAATGCGACCCGTCTTCGTATTGTTAGTTAGGGCCCCCCATCAGGCCTAACAACCTAGTTGCTTCGCACCCAAAAATTGCTTTGGGAGGGCTGGGTCCCAACTATTTTCAAAGAAGGGACCTCAGCTGAAGGCTGTTTTGAATGCGAAGCAACTAGGGTTGTTAGGATGGGGAGGCCTAACAAACAATCAGGTCTCTTCAATTAAAGTAGTTGGGAGTTGCTTCGCATCTCGCAACAACTTTCAACGAAGCGCTAGGGCCCCCCATCAGGCCTAACAAACAAAAACCCAACTTTTTAGGAATGAAGGGATTGTTTGTTAGGCCTCCCTCCCCATCCTAACAATCTCAGATGTTTTAGTTGCTTGTTAGGGTTGCTTCGCATCGGGCCCTAACTATCAAGTCATCACTGAATTCGGGATTGGAGAGCAGAGCTGGTGGCAGTTTTATTTAAACAAAGGGAGCGGCCAGTACGAACTCTTTTTAAAAAACCCAGCCACGTTGTATTATGCTGTTTGTTAGGCCTGATAGAAGGGAAGGGNNGGNNTNNNNATCCCATACTACCCCGTGGGTTGCTCCGCATCCGCCCTAACAAACACGGAAACTAGAAGTTACGGGATTGTTAGGCCTCCCCATCCTAACAAGCAAACCCCATCAGGCCTAACAAACAATCCTACCCTAACTAACACCTCACTGGCCAAGAATACGGCCCATTAACTAAAGGAGATAATTATGTCGCGTTATCGTGGACCACGTTTAAGAATTACAAGACGCTTAGGTGATTTACCCGGATTAGCTAGAAAATCATCAGCAAAAACAAATCCTCCGGGGCAACATGGGGCTTCGCGATCAAAAAGCCCATCCCAATATAGTATTAGATTAAAAGAAAAACAAAAATTACGTTTCAATTATGGTGTAAATGAGACCCAACTTATTCGTTATGTAAAAAAAGCAAGACGAATGAAAGGTTCTACCGGTGAAATTTTACTTCAATTATTAGAGATGCGATTAGATACAATTGTTTTCCGTGGTGGATTTGCACCTACTTTAAGAGCATCTCGTCAGCTGGTAAGTCATGGACATATTTCTGTTAATATGAGTGGAGTAAATATTCCAAGTTATCAATGTAAACCAGGGGATAAAATTAGTTTTAAAAATTCTCTTGGAGGGATGGGACGCCCTAACCAATTAGCGTCTCTTGACGGGGCTTTACCTGTTCCTTCTCATTTAAAATTTGATTTAAAAACTTTATCGGGCGAAGTAAAACAAATTGTTTCAAAAGAAGAAGTTAGTTGCTCTGTTAATGAACTTTTAATTATTGAATATTACTCACGTAAATGCTAATTGTTTGCTTCTTTTTTAAAGTTTTGGGGGATTGTTTGTTAGGCCTCCCCATCCTAACAAACAGCCCATCAGCCTATCAAACCTAACAAATAACTACCGGGCCCCAACTAGTTGTGAAGCATCGCCTATCACAACTACCCGGCCCCAACTACGCTTGTTTGTTTGTTTGTTTGTTAGGATGGGGAGGCCTAACAAACAAACAAACAAACAAGTCACGACCTATCATACGAATGAAGGGGGCAGGAATGAAGGGACCAAATAAGGGATTGTTAGGCCTCCCCTTCCCCTAACACTACCCACAAACCCGCAGTCTTAGCGTATTTAAGTTCCAGACTTGGAAAAGTTACTTATTTGTTTGTTTGCTAGTTAGTTTGTGGTCGCTTCGTTGAAAGTAGTTGCTGTTAGGCCGCCCTTCCCACCAAGGCCTAACAAACAAACAAACAAACACGCAAGCGGCCTCCCATCCTTATTTAAACAAATGTAGGGAAGCGGAGCCTTCGTCCCTTTTTTGAAAGGTTAGGGATTGTTTGTTAGGCCTCCCCATCCTAACCTAGCATCCCTAACTGGCATAGGGGCCTTTCACTCAGGCGACATTCAAAATCTTTGAATGAGGACCGGAACGAAAAAAAAATCACATATTATCAGGAGAAAAAATGGCAAAATTAGGAATGATTGAACGCGAAAAAAAACGTCAAAAATTAGTTTTTAAATTTCAAAAAGTTCGAGCTCGGTTAAAAAAAGAATTAAAAGAATCGATCCAGAATAAAGAACCAAGAAGTCATCAATTTCGTTTAGCTGGGGAATTCCAAAAATTGCCACGAAATAGCGCCCCAACTCGACTGCATAATCGATGTGTTGTAACAGGTCGTCCTAAAGGTTTTTTTAGAGATTTTGGTCTCTCACGGCATGTTTTACGCGAAATGGCTTATGAGGGTTTACTTCCAGGTGTTACAAAAGCGAGTTGGTAATAGCGCCTATCCTGAGACTCAAGAATTTAGTCTTTTATGTCGATGCTTGTTAGGATAACCCACCCCATCCCTTCCCTTCCCAACTACTTTATAATGAAGGGGCCGCAACGAAGGGGGTGAGAAGGGGAGTCCTAACATTTGAGCCCCAACTACGCTGTTAGCCGACCTATCAATGAAGGGGCCCGGGCGGTTTGAGAAAGAATTTTTAGCTGGTACAATTGTTTAAATAAGGTTGGATTGTATGCAAAGCAACAAGGTTTCGACCTTGTTGTTTTGCATACAATCCAACCCCGTGATTAGTTCGCCCTATCAATCAAGGAAGTATGTTTGTTTGTTTGTTAGGATGGGGAGGCCTAACAAACAAACAAACATACTTTTTAAAAAACGGACGAAGAAATTGCTTCGCTGAAGCCAAAATATCGACCAGACTCAGGCAATTCTTTTTGATAATTATAGGAGCGGATGGTATACTTAGCTAGTAATCACAATATGGTTCTGTAGCTCAGCGGTAGTAGCAGGAGATTCATAAGCTCAAGGTCGCAGGTTCAAATCCCGCCAGAGCCAAAAAGTGTTTATTTAAACAGCAGTCAAAAGCCCAACCATTTTTTGCTGGGAGGCGCCAAAGCTTGTTAGGATGGGGAGGCCTAACAATCCTAAATTTTTCTTTCGGAAATTTCGTTAAGGGGAGAAGGAAGGGCAGCCCTTCCCCCCCTTCCCCAACTCTTTTAAAAGTTAGAAACAACAATCGCCTCCTATTCATCTTAAGAAAGCATGGTTAAAGCCGCCTATCAACCCTTCAAACTCGAATCAAAGAAGGGATCACAACCCGGATGCGAGTTTGTTTGTTAGGCCTGATGGGGTACCCCTAACTAACAACCCAGCCCTCCCAAAGCAAACCTATTTACTTAAAAAAACAGCTGAATGCAGGTAGAGCAGCCCATCAGCTACCTTCTACTTAAAAAAACAGCTGAATGCAGGTAGAGCAGCCCATCAGCTACCTTCGTGCTTCGCATCCTAGAATTTAAAAAAAGAGCGGGGAATGTTAGGCCTGATGGGGGGGGCCTAGCCATCCTAACAGGAATCGTCTAAGCAACTCCATCTACGTAGTTGGTATCCAGCATACGCTTGACGGGTAGTACTTTTAGTTAATGCTCAGCAATTACGACGATTACAACTACTTACTTGGCTGCTACTCTGGTTTAATTGTTGCGGCTCTGATTCTGAAATGGTTTGTATACGAAGTAATCGGCGAGTTAGTTAGGGGTGCCTATCAGCACTAACTAACCTAGAAAGAATTGATAGGTTTACAAGGATCTTATAGTTTTTTTCTTTTGTCTTTCTCTTTTATTATTTATATAAAAAAGAAAGCGATTGCAAAAAATGAAAACTCAAAAAAAACTAAAAAATCTATTGGTCCCCATTCTTTTTTAAAATTTGTACGTGTTTGTTTGTTTGTTTGTTAGGATGGGGAGGCCTAACAAACAAACAAACACGTTGCAAAATTGGTGCTTGTTTGTTAGGCCTCCCCATCCTAACAAACAAACAAACAAAGTAATTTACAATGAAGGGACCAAATTTACTTAAAATAAGAGCGTGATAGGCCATATGCTGATATGCTACCCATCCTAGAATGAATTCTTTAAGTTTGTGGTCCCTTCTTTCAAAGGAGTTAGGGCTGATAGGGCCCCCTAACAAGCATACGTTTTTTTGTTTTTTTCTTTTTTGAGGAAAGTCTGGGCTCTCTATTATGAAAATAAATGGAAAATATCCCATTCAGAATGCTTTGTATTCTAAATAAAGAGGATAGTGCCACAGAAAAAAAAAGCCTATTTGGTTGGGGTTAGGATGGGATGGGGAGGCCTAACAAGCTATTTAACTTAAATAAGGATGGGGTACCCACCCCTTCCCACATAATATACAGCCTTCCCACGATTTTCTTCGCATGCATGAAGCACTTTTTCGCTACGAAGTAACTCAAAATAGGTTTTGCAAAATCTAGGTAAACCCTTATTGAGAGCAAAAAAAATAGATTACGGCCCCCAGTCTTTTTTTGAAATTTGTAGGGAATGTTAGGCCTCCCCTTCCTAACACCCATCCTAACAAACAACCTTAAGTTGCTTCGCATCTTGTTAGGAAGGGGAAGGGGGGCCTAACACCCATCCCTTCCCCTAACTCGCATCCGGGTTGCTTCGCATCCCACGTTGGGGATGCTTCGCAACCAAGGTTCTCTGATAGGGTGGAATGGTTACGGCAAATACCTTTGTTTAAAAATGCGACCCGCTAGGGGTTATGGTCGCCTATCAAGCTACCTTTGTCTAAAAAGAATGTGTGATGGACCGCCCTAACAGGATGGGGGGCCTTTCCCAACTACACTGATAGGCCCCTTAACAATGAAGGCGCCAAAATGAGGGGCCTGATCTATTTCAAAAAAATGCTAGAAAATTTTGAATACAAAATTTCAAGATAAATAATCGCAGGGTTTCATCGCTGACAGCTATGGTGAACAGAAGACCAGCCTCTCGTGGGATTTATACCACTCTTGATTTTCAAAAGCGTGAGAGTTTTGGTAGATGCTTGTTATTGAGGGCGGCCTTTAGCAACTCCTTGTTAGAGTGGACGGGGGGGGGGTTGCTTGATGCGAAGCAACCAACTCCTTCGGATGCTTGCTTCGCATCCCGCCCCAACTAACAAGCATATCCATGCATTCTTTTTGAAACGAAGATAGGATGCNGCATATGCNGCATCCTATCTTCGTTTCAAAAAGAATGCTGCTTGAATCATCCCCGATGGGAAGCAACCAATCCTAAGCGCGTAGCATCGAGAGGTTGGATTCTTAGCCTTGAAACCTTAACAAAACCCAGCTTATTCTTTTTTTGAATTTTTAATAGGAGATATTTATGCCAATTGGTGTACCAAAAGTTGCTTATCGTTTACCCGGGGAGCCCACTCCCCAATGGATTGATCTTTATAACAGATTGTATCGAGAACGTGTTTTATTTTTAGGTTCGGATTTAGATGATGAATTAGCCAATCAACTTGTTGGTATTATGATTTATTTAAGTGCCGAAGATGAATCAAAGCGAATTTTTATATATATTAACTCTCCAGGAGGGTCCGTGACATGCGGTCTTTCAGTTTATGATGCTATGCACCATATTCAAGCTCGAGTTACAACATTATGTATCGGAATTGCTGCTTCAATGGCATCTTTTGTTTTAGCTGGAGGTGAACGGGGGCATAGAATCGCTTTACCTCATTCGAGAGTTATGATTCACCAACCTCAAGGTGGAAGTCAGGGCCAAGCATCTGATGTCACAGCAGAGGCTGAAGAAGTTATGCGAATTCGACGTCAAATTGGTCGCATTTATGCAGAAAGAACTGGTCAAAGTTTAGCAACAATTGCAAAAAGTATGGATCGGGATAGATTCATGTCAGCTAAAGAAGCAAAAGATTTTGGTTTAGTTGATCAAGTAGCAGCGGGCTCGTCTTCATAACTTCGGTTGCTTCGCAGATGCGAAGCAACCAGTAACAAGCAAGTTAGGGGTTGCTTCGCATCCTGATAGGGTTGCGGAGACGAAGACTTTGTCGAAGTGGTTGCGTTAGGGGAAGGGGTGTGGGG